>Ga0169931_10007898_pt1 | contig 15669 bp, 9 predicted proteins | sample Kivu_15m_20L_FD_129675 | JGI IMG/M metagenome (GOLD analysis project Ga0169931, IMG submission 129675) | Freshwater microbial communities from Lake Kivu, Western Province, Rwanda to study Microbial Dark Matter (Phase II) - Kivu_15m_20L... | ecosystem: Environmental > Aquatic > Freshwater > Lake ... | reverse complement strand
TGGTGATTGACAGCTGCGGCAATCCTGCCGCGGCCCAGTCGAGCGGCAATCCTGCCGGGCTGCAGCCGGAACAGTATGCAGCAGTATTCACGCCATTCCCTGAGCCTCCGCTGCAGACATTGTCGGTGGACACGACAGTCGTCGAGTTCTGGCGGTATCCGGACAACCGCGACGTGGAAATCGTGCGAGGCAACGGCACCGGACGAGTCATCTGCAACGTGCGACTCCCCGCCCCCCCGGGGCAAACCGGTCTTCACTACCGACCTGTACGTCCGCGACGGGACCTGCAGGAGTCCACCATCCGCCAATTGCTGGCAACAATTTCACCGCTGACTGAGCCACGATCAGAAGCGTGGCCCGAGCGTACAACGGCCCTGCTGCTGACCATCCCCGACGCCAGTGGCCGCACAATTGAAATCTCGCGCCGCCTGACCCCCGCCACCCGCCACTGGGCGACTCAATCCATCCACCTGCTGACCGCCTGCCTGACCCGCATGCAACTGCTGCCCCCGCTCACCCCCGTTCCGGTCGCGAACCCGGGTTCGAGCTTTGGTTCGAGCTTCGGCACTGGCCCAAACATCGGCCACCCCCCCCCCTGCCCGTCCACTGCAATCTCAGTCCGCCGCCAGGCTTCCCGCAGCATCGATGTGAGCCATGCCTCGAAAATCCGTCCGCTCGGGGGGCAAGGAAAAAGGTGCGATCTGCCCCGTGTGACGAAATCGCGGGGCTGAAGAATGTTGATTCACTCCCGGACCACAATGCAACGACTGCCCGAACGAATGTCGATCTCCCTCGAGCCGACAGAATGGAATACGGTTGCTGCGAAGGCACTTGGTTGCACTGGAGCTTTGGCCATAATGCCAGGCTAGCTGCGGAGGACGCCTCCCTCGCCGCAAGTGATTCTTCGCTGAACTCGGCAACATGATGACACTTCAAGTTTATTTTTACTCTTTCAGGCGGACTGACGCAGGTGCCAACTGCTGCCCAAACGTTTTTGCGGAGCTTCACATGAGGAATCAGACAACTGGCAATCTGACATTGCCCGCCGGGCTACTGTCGTCGGGAAAGAAATCGGGTGTACATCCACTGATCCGATTGAAATCCGCCACCCCGGGCAGTAGACTCTGGAAGTAATTAGTAAGTCTGCTCCGACCCCCGTAACCTGCAGTGTGAATGTCCTCATTTGAGGGAGAGAATGTGCATGGGTAATCGTTTTGGAGGTGCACTCGCCGCTCGGCCCCTGCAGTTTATCTGGTTAGCAGATTGCTCCGGCTCGATGTCGGGCAAGAAGATCGAAGCTCTCAACTTCGGTATTCGGGAGGCAATCATCCCGATGCGGGAAGTCGCAGCGGAAAACCCCAATGCAAAAGTGCTCGTTAGGGCGATCAAATTTTCAAATGGAGCTCAATGGCACATTTCCCAGCCGACTGATATTCAGGATTTCAAGTGGAATGACCTGACAGCAGACGGGCTTACGGACATGGGAAAGGCATTGCATTTAGCCGCTGACGCACTCAAAACGTCGAACATGCCCGAGCGGGGCTTGCCTCCCGTTCTTGTCCTGTTAAGTGACGGCCAGCCGACCGATGATTTTGCAGGCGGCCTGAAAACACTGATGAAGCAACCGTGGGGCAGCAAGGCAGTGCGAATTGCCATCGCCATAGGCGACGACGCTGACATGGAATGCCTGCAGAACTTCATCGGTCATCCGGAACGCAAGCCGATCAAAGTCTCTCACTCCGCAGACCTCGCAAAAATGATCAAATGGGCATCGACCGTACCACTGAAGGCTGCCTCCAGTCCGAACACACAGACTGATGCAACGGGTTCTGCGGCCCTGAATGTCTCGTTACCAGCTTCTCCTGAACCGTCCGGCCCTATCCACCCAGGCGACGTCTTTTAGGGCGGCACGTCCGGGAATTCCTGATTTTCATCAGCACGACCTCCGGTCAATCTGCAGGCAGTTTTTCATGTCCGAGCCATCGTGGAACTCTGAGATTCGGCCAGCTCGGAGCCAGCATCCACTTGCATGGCAGGTGATCGATGAATCTGTGCAGGGCAGCAGGCACAAACGCTTTGGTCTGCCTAACCAGGATGCGGTGGACTGGACACTGGCCAATGTTGGCCCCAGTAGCGTGATTGCTGCGGTCTCAGATGGACACGGCAGTGAACGCTGCGTCCGCAGCAACATTGGCTCTGAAATTGCTGTAAAAGTGGCCGTCGAACAAACAACCAATTACCTGCTACAGCATCCGGACGTGGATGGTGACCTTCGTTACGTTCACCATACATTGCAGAAACGACTGATTCCCGAAATCGTTCGAATTTGGAAGGAACGTGTCGAAGAACATGCCATGAAGGAACCGTTCACCGTGCCGGAACGAAACAAACTGTTTCCAAACTCGATGGACGATGTTGCTGTCGGACTTTCTAAAAGCCAGATTCATCACGCTTATGGATCGACATTGCTTTTGGTCGCCATTACCGACCACTACGCATTTTACGCTCAATTGGGCGATGGCGAGATCTTGGTACTGCAGGAGGCAGCGGCCAGACCAATCGCCAGTGAGGCAGACATGGAGGTGCATACCCCACTGCTTAAGGATCCGGGTTTAATCGCTAACGAAACCACCTCGCTCTGCCGTGCGGACGCGGTATCCCAATTTCGTTATCGTTTCCAGCCCTTCGATTCCCCGCCGCCACTGCTAGTCTTGATGTGCACGGATGGGTACTCAAACGCATTTGAATCGACCGACGGTTTTCAAAAAGTTGCTCTCGATCTCTACGTAGCCCTGCGTGACCAGGGAGTTGAAGCTGTCACGAAGGACTTTGCCGCGGAATTGGAACATGTTTCAAATGTCGGCAGCGGAGACGACGTGACGGTGGCGGTAATTTTCCGAGACGCCGTAGCTGCAGAGCGGAGAACTTGCAAGTCCGCACCAGACGCAGCAACTGCTGATCACGCAAAGCAAGCACCACAAAGCAATTGACACGAACGCAGACACACAGAGAAAGAACTTCGTCGCACATGGTCACTCTCTTGAAATTGGGGCAGGTCCTCGACTGTCAATCCGGAGGAACATGCAAGGTAAGTGAGTTCCTTGGGGGAGGAGGACAAGGCGAAGTCTACAAAGCGAAATGGGGCGACCAAGACTACGCCCTCAAATGGTATTTCTCACACGCAGCCACACCCGAACAAAAACAGGCCCTGGAAAACCTGATCACGGATCACAGACCACCAACCCGTCATTTTCTCTGGCCACTGTCCATCGTTCACACCGCGAACGTCCCGGGCTTTGGCTACCTGATGAAACTACGAGAATCTCGCTTTCATTCCCTGCTTGATCTGATGACGCAAAAGGTCGACCCCAAGTACCGAGAATTAGTCACAGCTGGGATCAACCTTGCCGAAAACTTCTTCCAGTTGCATGCAGCGGGACTCTGCTATCGCGATATTTCATTCGGCAATGTCTTTTTTGATCACCTCACAGGCGAGGTACAGGTCTGCGACAACGACAACGTGACGGAAAATCGCTCATTGCGGAGCGGCATTCTGGGAACGCCGGACTTCATGGCCCCTGAAATAGTTCGGGGCGAGGCATTCCCGGACCGGAACACTGACCTGTACTCCCTGTCCGTCTTGCTCTTTTTCATGTTTTGCACCAGTCACCCACTTGCTGGCCGAAAAATTCTCCAGATACGGTGTTGGGACCTGCCCGCGAGAAAAATACTCTACGGGTCTGAACCTCTTTTCATTTTTGACCCACGAGACCAGACTAACGGGGCCGTGAGCCTCATCGACGACCCCAGCGGCGAAGCGGGTGGCCACGCACTGACGGCGTGGCCCATTTTTCCGAAATTTCTCAAGGACAAGTTCACCGAGGCTTTTACGAACGGTCTCTCTAAACCTGACGAGCGCGTGTTGGACAGCACGTGGCGGACAGTGCTCTCGAGACTGCGAGATTCGATTATCACCTGCACTCACTGCGGCCAGGAATGCTTCTTCGACACGGACTCCGCACCTCCAGTCACCTGCCCCAATGCCGATTGCAGGTGTTCTCTTAAACTACCAATGCGACTCCGCCTCCCGCGGACCACAGTCATGCTCGAAGAACATGCAAAACTCCACCCGCATCATGTCGAGGGTAACTCAGTACCGGATTTTTCCCGCGTGTCAGCCGAAATTGTGCCCCACCCGACGAATCCCAATGTTCGGGGGCTGAGAAACGACACCAGAGAGACATGGACCATAACGACGACAGACGGAACGGTTCGGGACGTCCCACCCGGGCGCAGTGTCCCGTTGGCTGCTGGAACCAAGATCAAGTTCCCTTCCATCGACGCAGAATTTGAACACTGAACACAACACGGCTGAAATCTGCTCTCGCAGCAGAATTTTTTTAGCACGAAAGATCTTCCCACATGAACGATGAGGTTCGTCAAAAACTTTGCGAAATCATAGCACTTCTCAAATCTGAACGGCACACAACCCTCGACGCCCGCCGAATCAAGTCGTTCTTGCTGGATCTGTGCGGAAAGCACCGCCGCGAAATCAACGTCCTCACAGTTGCCATCTCTGAAGGCTTCGTCGAACAACTGATGTCAGAGTCTCATGGTGACATGACTGCGACAATCAGACGATTGTCCGCACAGTTGAGCCATGACCACGCGATGGAGGATTCGGCGGCTACCTGGGCATTGACCACGTGGGCGATCGCTCTGAACAAAGTTCAACCCCGCGCAATACAGTCCCCAGCACTGGCGACACCAGGAAGGCAAGCTGCTTCGCAGAACCTGACGTTAAAAACTCCGAAAGGTCCGCCCGCGACCGTAACTGGGCCGGCGGTCCCGGCAATCTGCCCACAACCGTCGGCGACCGTCTGCCGATTTGGACTTGGCGACTATAAGTCGATTAAAGAGGCTATAGACGCATTGCCGGATGGCTCAACCATACTCATCCGGGGGGGTGAATACTCAGAGCACCTTTATGCTAAAAGAAACTGTTTTCTGTTACCCGAAAGCTCCGCCGCCGAACTGAAAATTTCACTCACGATTAATAGCAAATGTGTACTCAGTCTAAGTGGATTCGACCAAATGACGCTGTCACTGCGTGACGGGGAAGTTCGTTGTGAAAATTGCAAGATTAAGACTTTAGAGATCACGCCTCCTTTGTATTTCAACGAACCAATCATTACCTTGACTCACTGTGACGTGGAGAACTTTGAAGATCGCAGTTCTCCTGGCCAATCCGACATGACTGCACATCACTGCACCTTTAGAACAAAGACACTGCGGCTGAACCGCTGCAAATACCTCTTCACAAACTGTTGGCTCCCATCAGCAACTATCCGTTGCTCTGGCAAAGTCACCGTGCGGGCCTGTCACCTCGAGTCAGCCTATTGGGAAATCAAAGACGACGGAGTTGTTGAATTTGAAAACTGCCGAATCTCTGATAGCCCGGGCGTCGCGATATGCGTTAAAAATTACGGTGTTGCAAAGCTCCATGAGTGCGAGATCGCTAATAACAAGGTCGGGATTGATGTCGTAAAAGGTACCGCCTCACTCACCCGTTGCCAATTCACCGGGAATGATGTCCCCGTGAGATACTCGAATGATAGCGCTGGAGTGATTACGGACTGTGATTTTCAATTGAACAGGCAACAGATGAGTATTTCGCCGTCGGCTCAGGTTCAGTTGAATAACATTTCACCTTAGAAGTCACAGAGCACCTCCACGGTTCGTCCGGGATCAGCTCTTCTCGGATATCTTTCCTCGAACATGATGCCCCAGACTCGGGGCAAGCCGCAACGTGGCCTGTAAATTGCAGTGGCGGAGTCCGCGTTGGCCTCTGGGCGCCCCCTTGAGACTGCTCGATCACCCAGTCTTGATTCTGTCCCACCGGCTGGCGATAATGCCGAGGCGGTGGTTTCAGAAGTCAGCGTCAAACTGGATTCTCGTCCTTCGCGAGTTTCAGTCTATGTTGCCAACATCCGCAAGACTTCCAGAAGAGCCCGGCAGAGAAGGATCCTTCCCTGATGAACCACGAGGTGTGCCTCAAACTATGTGAGGTGGTCGCAATTCTCCAATCCCAGGGAGACACGAGTTTGGACTACCGAAAAGTGAAGGCGTTACTGCTGGATCTCTGCGGCAAACACCGTCGAGAAATCAATCTGCTCCTGCTGACGCTCTCCGAGGGCTTCGTCACAGAGCTGATTTCAGAGTCCCACTTCGACATTCTTGCGGCGATTCGAGCGGCCGCCACCATGCTGGGCGAAAACTACGCGATCGATGACTCCGCGGCTCTCTGGGCAATGTCCACCTGGGCTGCTGCCCTCAACAAGATGCCCCTGGACTCCACAAACATCGCCACGCCTCCGAGCCAGCACCAGCAACCGAATACTCAGACACGTACACTTGCAACCCACCAATCTGCCCCGGAGCACTGGCCAAAGCCAGGTGCAACGGTCAGCCAAAATGGACCCGCCAGCTACAGGTCGATAGACGATGCCGTCAGAGCAGGGAGTCGTGGCTCCATCCTTGTAGGCGAAGGCGATTATTCTTGCGGTTTCAACGCTCGGTCAAGAACCGTTTGTCTTCTGGCCAATCGCTCTGCTCAAAACATACGTCTTGATCTGACTCTATGGTCTGGGGGACTGAATCTTTGGGGATTCACCAACCTCCGCCTCGAGTTGACAACTTCCTACCGTGAGGCACTTTCATGCGAAAACTGCCGAATTGAACGCATCGTCTGCCGGAGCTCAGGCAGAATCAAGCTGGAAAAGTGCGAACTCGGGCATGTCGACTATGCAGGAAAGTCAGAATTTCAGGCTGTCAACTGCACATTCACAAACAGCAACGTGTTACTGCGTGACTGCTCATTAAGCAGCCCTCCTCGTTCTTTTTTTCCCCCAAAACATGTGCAGCAACAAAAAAATGCAGCACCGCCCACGAGTGTAACACTTCGGCATTGCACCTTCGAACGTGCTTCCCTGGAAATTACGGGAGAGGGTGTCGTTGAACTGAGCAGTTGCCGCATCACAGACAGTCCGGGCACATCGATCTGTGTCACAAACAACGGATCAGCGAAACTGGATAAATGCCACATCGCGAATAATGGCGTCGGAATTGACGTCGTCAAGGGAACGGCCGCGCTCACGCGGTGCGAGTTCACGGGCAATGATATTCCTGCTCGATTCTCGAGCGATAGCGGTGGAGAGGTCGCAGATTGCAATTTCAAGATGAATAAGCAACAGCTGAGTATTTCCCCGTCCTCCCGGGTGCAGTCGGGTCACAAGTCGCTTTAGAGGCAACCTTGGATGATCAATGAACCAAAACGGTGATTACTTCGCTTGAAGGCAAAGTGCAGGTGAGCGATTTGATTCGATGGAGCGAAAGTGCCCCCCTCCCCCCACGCGCTGGGTAGGTGAAAAGCAACTTTCTGAGACAGGACTTTTGAGCCCTCGAGAAACCAGCTGGCCAGACGCACGCAGGCCTGGAAGTGTGATCCCAGTCTCTTCGTGCCCGGCAAATCATGCCAGAGAAAGCCTACGAAGCAGCTGCCGTCAGGTAAGATAAGTAGTCGACAACATCCTTTTTTCGCCAGGACAAGCAGGAGTAGCATCGCAGATTGCGTCTGGCCACGTGCGCCGCGACGCACCCAACGGAACACCCGTCGAGTGTTGACCTCAAAACCGGTGAGACTGCGGGTGGCAAACGCGGCGTTCCCACTGTGGCGACTACGCCGGAGCACGCGGGCGATATTCTCCGCAAAAGCGGAAAAGTCGGATAAATAATCACCGTCAGGCCAGGTGCGAAACCTGCACAGTACGTAACGCGGAGGTATACTGTAGCTTGGGGGCTTGCAAGGGGCGTTCGCTAATCAAGGGGGAGATGCTGGCAGCAGGGAACAACCCCATCTGGCGATGTGTGCGTGATACCGGTGTGTCTGTGAGGAATTCTGCGAGGTGAATTTTACTTGTGAACATTGCGATTCGAGGCTCAAGCTCACAGAGCAGGAAGTGGTACGCGCTGTTGACAGGTGCTGTTTCTGTTTCGGGCCTATCGTCGTGCCGGAGCAGACATGGATTGCACAGTGGAAAGACATGTACGGGGCGGCACGTCCCCCTGAGTACCAAACTCTAGTCTCGCAAGGTTTAAAGGCCACAGTGTCGATTGAGGGGCTCAAGCCACTTCAACAGCCAATCCTGCCCCGACGTCTCGTCTCGTCGATTCCACTTCTTGGAAGAATATTTCCGCCAAAGATTGTCGGTGGGTGTCCACACTGTGGTTTCAAAGTCTCACTGTGTGGCACGGATTTAGCTGAGCCGATAGGACAATGCCAGGCTTGTCGCAAATGGTTCATGGTGCCTTTGGGGCTGTCGGTTGAAGCACTGTCCTCCACTGGGCAAATGATCCAACCTGAAGAGATCCTGCTGAAGTGGAAGGATGCAATTGAAGTTTTCACTGCTTCGCAAAACATTAAGGGAAAGCGGCGACAGGAGGTTCTTAAGCAAACTCGGTTTTCCGACAGTCGGATGGCGGAGGCTGTGCACACAACACTGCTTGATCTCCTAAAAACACATGGCCCGACGCTCCTTCACGATGCAGGCAGGTTGGGAGCAGCTTTAAATGACAACCTCAGAAACACCTACCACAGGGAGCGACTCGCAATCGTGTGCGTTTTGCGTGCGGGACTCTTAAGAGAGAGGCTGATGTTCGGTCCAGCAACAGCTTCTCAGGCTGTTCGTGAACGGTCAGCGGAAAAACTGGTGTACAGCTATGGCTTTGAGGATAGTCTCGCGTTTGCGACCGTCACCACGTGGTTTGAAGTTCTTGACAGAATCAGCGCAATACCACTTTTTTATTTCTCAATGCCTCCGGATGACCAGGCGGAAAACAGACGCATTCAGCCGGATAATTCGGAGAACATGCCGTTCCGTGGTTGCACCTCGGTTCACTCCGAGAAGGTGGACCCGACGTTGTGTGTAACGCTCACGGACTCAGATGCGATGAGCCTGACAAGTAGTTTAGGTCCGTTGATTTTCGAAAGACTGCAGACGCTCACGGACCAGCAAGCCCTGATACTCAGCAGGCATGCCGACTCGTTGTCCTTTCCGGTGCTTTCGAATCTCTCGGCAAAACAATTGGCGACTCTTAGCGGGCATTTGGGGGACTGGCTTGGATTGGATGGATTGAAAACGATTGGGCCGGATCAAGCCAGAGCGATCGCCGGATATCAGTATGGCCTCATCCTGGACGGTCTTGATTCACTTTCGGATGACTCAGCAAGTATCCTCGTAACACATGCCGGAGGCCACCTGTCTCTCTGCGGCCTCGCTGCGATATCTGACAAACAGGCGGAAATCTTCGCCAAGTATGCGGGTTGTCTGAATTTCAGTGGCATTCAGACGCTGACTGCTCGCCAGTTGACGCTTGTCAGTCCGCTGCTGTGCCAGATTTCCGAACAGCAGGCTCTGGTGCTCGCTGGGAGTGGCGAAAACATATTGCTTTCTCAGTTATGCGACGTCACAGACGGCGTCTGCAATGCTCTGAGTAATCACACCGCATATTTGGCGATTAGTTCGGTAGCAAAATTGTCCGACCGACAGTTGCACGCGTTGTCGAAACATCGCGGCACGGGCTTGAATCTGAACGGATTGAGGACACTGTCGGCCTCGCAGGCAGCGGCACTAGCCTCTTATAGCGGTGGGGCATTGGTCCTCAATGGCCTCACTCGGATTACTGCAACTCAGGCTGAAACGCTATCAAGGTTTACGGGAGAGTTGGCTCTCAATGGACTTCTGGAGGTCGGGGCAGATTTGGCTCGTCACCTGTGTCGCCACCAAGGAGCGATCCTTTCATTAAACGCAGTGAAGGCACTTACCGACGAATCCGCGAGATTGCTTGCGACCAGCCGTCGTGGCAAGGATCTGTTTCTAAACGGCCTCACCAATCTAACGGCAAATCAAGCCGAGGCACTCTCCGAATTCGGCGGAAATCTGTATCTCGATGGGTTGGTGGCGATTGGATTGGACGTGGCTCACTGGCTGACCCGTCAGAAAGGGGCGATCCTTTCATTAAATGGTGTCACGACGCTCAACGCAGATACGGCAAAAGTACTGGCGTCTTATTCGGGCGATTTACTCAGGCTCTCCTCTGTCGACAAACTCTCCGTTGCGACCGCGGAGGCTCTGGCTGAGTACTCTGGCGATATCCAGTTTGGTGTGCTTGACGAGTTAGGTAGGCTGCAGACGATAGCGCTACACCGACATATGTCTCAATTCACAGATCGCCAAATAGGTTACCTTGCTACAAGTGGAAAAGATTTGGTGTTCGGCAGTCTGCATGCTTTAACCATGTCCCAGGCGACTCAACTTGCAAGTCATAAAGGAAAAATTGAGTTTTGTGCGTTGACCGCGCTGGATGCGGCCTGCGCTCGGTCTCTTGCATCACATGAAGGAGACCTTGAATTTGGTGCACTTCGGGAGATCCACGACGATGTCGCCGAAGCGCTCAGCGAACACAAGTGTGGCTATTTGTCGCTCTACATGCTTGAGTCAATAAGCGACACGCAGTTGCAGTTTCTCAGTCGCCACGACGGCAATGGCCTGAATCTGAATGGAATTTCTCAGCTTTCGCATGCGCAGGCAGCGATGCTCAGCTTGTATGGGGGAGCTTGGCTGGCTTTGTGTGGCCTCTCCCGCCTTGACGCTGTACAAGCTGCAGCATTGTCAAGATTTGGTGGAGAATTGTATCTTGATGGCCTGCTGGAACTTGGTGACGATATAGCACGTTTCCTAGGTGACCATCAAGGTCCGCTCCTCTCGTTGAATGGAGTCGCCACGCTCGGCGGCGACATTGCAAGAATACTGGCGTCTTATTCGGGGGATGCACTCAGGCTTTCCTCTGTCGAGAGGCTCTCTGTAGCGGCTGCGGAGGCTCTGGCTGAGTACCCTGGAGGTATTAAGTTTGGTCCGCTTAATGAAATAGGTTGTTGGCAAACGATATCGCTGCACCGACATATGTTTCAATTCACAGATCGCCAAATCGGCTACCTTGCGACGAGTGGAAGAGATTTGGTGTTCGGCAGTCTGCTTGCTTTGACCAAGTCGCAGGCGCAGCACCTTGCGAGTCATAAAGGGAAAATTGAGTTTTCTGCGTTGACTTCGTTGGATGCGGACTGTGCTCGGCTTCTTGCATCACATGCTGGAGACCTTTATTTTGGTGCACTCCGGGAGCTTCAAGACGATGTCGCCGCTGCGCTCAGCGAACACAAGTGTGGCTATTTGTCGCTCTACATGCTTGAGTCAATAAGCGACAAGCAGATGCAATCCCTTAGTCGTCACGGGGGCAATGGGCTGAATCTGAATGGAGTTTCTCAGCTTTCGCTTGCGCAGGCAGAGATGCTCAGTTTGTATCGCGGGCAGTGGCTGGCTCTGAGTGGGTTGAAAAAAATCACTCAGGAGCAGGTCTCGTATCTGAGCAGGTTCGAGGGAGCATTGCATCTTGATGGTTTGACCGAGTTGTCAGGTGGCGTTGCTGTGGAGCTATGCAAACACGAAGGTGCTTTACTTTCTCTGTGCGGTCTAAAAAGCCTCACAGACAAACTGGCGAAGATTCTTGCTGTCTATGCGGGTGGCTCTCTCGAGCTTAACGGCCTTATTCATCTTAGCGACGCTCAGGCAGCGGCATTGGCGCAATGCGGTGGGGAACTGTCTTTTGATGGACTGAGTGAGTTGGGGGAAGAAGTGGCTCGGTGTTTAAGTCGCCATGAAGGGCCAAGTCTATCGTTAAACGGAGTCAGAAGCATCAGCTGTGGGACCGCGCGAAACCTGGCGACTTATAGCGGCGATTGTCTCCAGTTGTCCGCTGTCAAGACGCTGTCGGCTGAGGCGGAGGAAGCGTTAGCTGGCTTCCAGGGAAAAATCAAGCTCGGTGACCTCGATGAGTTAGGCAGATCACGAGCAATCATGCTGCATGGGGAGATGACACGATGCACTGACCGGCAAATGGAGTGCATCGCGAAAACTGAAGGGAACTTGGTCTTCAAAAACCTTGTCGTGCTGAGCGAAGCTCAGGCTCAGATGCTTTCCGCCCATAAGGGAGTGATCGAGTTCGGGGCATTGAGTGAGTTGGATGCGAAGACTTTGAGATATCTTGCAGCACAACACGGGGCACTAGAATTCGGTGCGGTTCAACGAGTTAGTGATGTTGTGGCTGCCGTGCTCAGTAAACATTGCTGTGGCCACTTGGCACTTCACGCCTTGGAAGAACTGAGCGACAAGCAGGCACTGTTTCTCAGTCGCCATAAGGGGGGCGGGTTGAACTTGAATGGCATCTCGCAGCTTTCAGTTAAGCAAGCAGAGATGCTCGGCAGTTACAGTGGAGCGTGGCTTGCGTTAAGTGGACTTGATGAGATTTCCGAGAAAACACTTTCATGTGTTTGCAATTTCTATGGCGATTTATATCTCGATGGGATCACAGTGCTTTCTCAGAAAGTTGCATCTCGGCTGGGGAGGCATACAGGAGGCGTACTTTCGCTTTGTGGGCTGACATCGATCGCCCATAACTTTCGTTTGCTATGCGAGCATCAGGGAGCAGGGTTAGTGCTTGACGGACTCAGAAGTCTGACGAGGCATCAAGCGGCGTCCCTGGCCAATTACGAGGGAACTCTGTCGCTGGCGGGCCTCGAGGAATTGAGAAATGACCTCGCCGAGTTGCTTAGCTCACATCGGGGGGCTTTGCTCGATCTAAGCGGCGTGAAACGTGTTACAGTGTTTCAGGCCAATTGGTTGGCTCGATATCGAGGTCGTTTGAAGCTTACTGGGCTTTGTGAGGTCTCGGACGATACCCTGGAGATTCTTCGGCAGGGCGCAGGAATAGAATTGAACAGTTGTGTGCAGGCCTCGACGTAGGGTCCTGCTTCGTTGCGGTTCGCAGATTTCCAGTTGTTGCGTAGCGTTGTGCCTGGAGGATTTAATGAAGTGTAACGAGGATCTATAGCGTGCGGGTCGGGGGCAAATGTCTTCAGGTGCAACTCTGATGTTGGTACCAAGCACAGCGGTCGATGGTCATTTTGGGAAAGCGAATATTTGCGCCGCAACGCAACTTTGCTCAGGTCTGACTCGCTAGTGAGAATGGCTCGTTTGGGATTTTCGTGGCGATGGGAACACCGGGCTTGTCCCCCGCAGTGTCACCGGTTTTTGGTTCAGCACTCGAGGGGTACTGCGTTGGGTTCGTTGCTCCCCCAAAAAACGGGCAAGCACGCCAAAGGTGAGGAATGAGGACAAACACATCCACCTGCTGCTCTTCCAAATTCAGCGTCACCTTGGACACCGTCCACGGACTCTTCAAACCAAGGACCTCCTCGTACAACTCTCGGTCCTGCATGGCAACTCCATCCAAAAACCCCATTCATACCAAATCTTCATAAAACCCTGATGGACCGACTTTTGCCGTGTGTGCCCTTGCCCGGTGGCCTATGCAAGTGACTGAGTGTCGTTGTTGTTGCTGAGTGTGTTTTCCTGGAATGACGGCGGAAAGTACCTTGCCCGGCGAACAAGCAAACTCAGGCGAGATTTCCGGCTGTTCCCGTAGTAGTGCCGGAGGACAAAATAGAGAAAAGGACCCGCAGGGTCTGCAGGTGTGGCCGTTGTTGTTCTCACCATAATGCCTGTTCAGTGTATGAAAATTCCGGGATCGGCGTTCCCCGCTTGCCCGGTTTGCTCCGGCAGGGACCCGTAGGCGGCGGACCGTGCCCCTGCCCCGCAAGGATGTCGGCGGTGTCCTGCTGCTGTCCAGTGCCCGCAATGCCCCCGCAGCCCCCACGGGAGGCGCAATAAGAATAACTCTCAGACCCCGCAGGTCGAGTGAGGTATTCCTGATTGTACCGTCAGGAGGACCCAAGGGAATGCCGCCATCTCACTGCCTGGAGCGACCGGCAGTTGCAACTCGACTGAAACCATGCCCTGGCATTTGCTACGCGAAAAGACGCAAACCAGATGCCTCATTCGTACGGCAGCTTTGCATCCGTTAGGTCGGCATCGCTCAAGTCGGCACCGCTTAGGTCGGCGTCGATCAGGTTGGCACGCCAAAGGTGGGCATGATTCAGGTTGGCTTCGATCAGGTAGGCACCGATCAGGCAGGCACGACTCAGGTTGGCATAACTCAGGTTCGCACGCCTCAGGTCGGCACGCCTCAGATTGGCACGCCTCAGGTTGGCACCGGAAAGGTCGGCACCGCTCATATTGGCACCGCTCAGGTCGGTATCCAGCAGGTCGGCACCGCTCAGATCGGTATCGCTCAGGTCGGCACCGCTCAGGTCGGCACCGCTCAGGTTGGCACCGCTCAGGTCGGTATCCATCAGATTGGCACGCCTCAGGTTGGCACGCCTCAGATTGGCATCGGTCAGATCGGCACCGCTCAGATTGGCTTCGATCAGGTGGGCTTTGCTAAGGTTGGCACCGCTTAGGTCAAACGATGGAAACTTGGATCGATTTCCGGTCCGTCGTTCTTCTGCAATTGCTCCCGCACCCTTCAGGACATTCGCCACATCGTCTGGGTTTGGCACGCTCGTTCTCCCGTGGTTGCCTGTATACCGACACCCCGTCAGGGTAACGGTACACAGCGCCCGTTTCAAGGCATCAGTAAAACGCCGACTCACGCCGCCAGCCCCCTGATCAGTGTCTCTGGGTACGCTCTCGGTAGTGTCAGCAAATGCTGACACGTCACGGGATGGCGACGGCCCTGATTTCGTATCGACTAGTTCCCCAGTTCAGTTCGCCGGAATTAATCGTCCTGACAGTCCCCGGGCTTCCAGTTCGTTGATGACTGAAGGCAAGGTAGGCCGGCTCAGTCCAGTGCGTTTGGCGATATACGTCCGAACGGTTTAAGCGACCCCGCTTTTGAGTCCCGAACCAGAGTCAGCCAGGCTTTGATTTGCCGGGGTGTCAGTCGCCGGGGACACAGCACTTCTGGCGCAAGAGAGTACTCGGTTTCATCCATTCGCAGCCGCAGACTCGTGCCACGACTGAAAGCCCTGCAGTACAGCCGATGAACTGCCGCTGATTTGAATGCTCATCCACCAAACTGAGTTGCCGAGTGGCAGCGAGGCGGCATGCGCGTGCCTGAGATCATGGCGGGGATGGCGACTGCCTCGCCGGTTACCCGGGGACACAGCACTTAATCACCCTGTCTGGCGTTTCCTGGGCAGGGGCCGCAGCTCAATTTTTTCTGTGCGAGAATATCGGCACCGGTGGCAGCTCAGGCGGAGAATCACGGCAACCTTCAATGCTGGCGATGCCGCCATGACCTACCGCTGATGAAACGCTGATGAAGAGGTTACAGTGGCGAGCCGCGGACGGGAGTCCGCGGGTGTGCGATTCGGGTTGCGGCGGGTGGTTTTTCGATTACGAGCACGAGCACGAGCACGAGCACGAATTTGTGTCCGCTGGTCGTTCAGGTCACTTGCCTCGCCCGTGTTCTGCGTTTATCCGTGAAAATCCGTGTTCATCCGTGGCGAAAAAGAAACATCCGTGGCGAAAAAGAAACATCCGTGGCGAAAGAACATCCGTGGCACTCCGCCTGCTGACTGTCTGATTCATCGGCAGAAGAATACAGGCGGAGTGGACGGCAGTGTCTGACTAGATCATTCGTCTTCTGCTTCCTCGG
>Ga0169931_10007897_pt1 | contig 15670 bp, 15 predicted proteins | sample Kivu_15m_20L_FD_129675 | JGI IMG/M metagenome (GOLD analysis project Ga0169931, IMG submission 129675) | Freshwater microbial communities from Lake Kivu, Western Province, Rwanda to study Microbial Dark Matter (Phase II) - Kivu_15m_20L... | ecosystem: Environmental > Aquatic > Freshwater > Lake... | reverse complement strand
GGGGCGAGGTTCCAGATTTCCCGGGCGTATTCGCGGATGGTGCGGTCGCTGGAGAACTTGCCCATGCGGGCGGTGTTGAGGATGGCCATGCGCGCCCATTTCGCGGGGTCGCGGTAGGCGGCATCCACGCGGGCCTGCGCTTCGCAGTAGCTGCGGAAATCGGCGAGCACGAGGTAGGGATCGCCGTCGTTCAGCAGGGTGCCGTGCACCGCGGCAAAGGCCCCGTGTTCGCCGGGCGTCCAGTAGTCGCTGCCCAGCCAGTCGATGACGGCCCGCAGTTCTTCGTCGGCCTGGTAAAGATCGTGCGGCCGGTAACCGCGGGCGCGCAGGGCCTCGACCTCCTCGACGGTCAGGCCGAAGATGAAGATATTGTCGGCCCCCACTTCCTCGCGGATCTCGACGTTGGCGCCATCGAGCGTGCCGAGGGTGAGCGCGCCGTTGAGGGCGAGTTTCATGTTGCCGGTGCCGGAGGCTTCCTTGCCGGCGGTGGAGATCTGCTCGGAGAGATCGGCGGCGGGGATGATCTTCTCGGCGAGGGAGACGCGGTAGTTCGGTAGGAAAACGACCTTGAGCTTCCCGCCGATGCGCTCGTCGGCGTTGATGCGCGCGCCGATGGTGTTGATGGCGCGGATGATATTCTTGGCGACTTCGTAGCCGGGCGCGGCCTTCGCGCCGAAAACGAACACGCGCGGGACGATGTCGAGCCCGGGGTCCTGCAACAGCCGCCGGTAGAGGGCAAGGATGTGCAGCAGGTTGAGGTGTTGCCGCTTGTATTCGTGCAGGCGCTTGATCTGCACGTCGAAGAGCGCATCGGGCGACACGGTGAGGCCGCACTCGGCGCGGATGATGGCCGCGAGGTCCTCCTTGTTGGCGCGCTTGACGGCCATGAAGGCGGCCTGGAACTTCGCGTCGTCGGCAAACTTCTCGAGCGCGCGGAGCCGGTCGAGGTCGCGCGGCCAGCGGTCGTCGCGGAGGGTGCGCGTGAGGAGCGCGGCGAGGCGCGGGTTGCTCTTCAGCAGCCAGCGCCGCGGCGTGATGCCGTTGGTCTTGTTCTGGAAGCGGCCGGGGAAGAGCGCGTCGAACTCGGGAAAGAGGTTTTTCTTCAGCAGCGCGGTGTGCAGCGCGGCCACGCCGTTGACGGCGTGCGAGCCGACCACGGAGAGATGCGCCATGCGGACCATCTTCGCGCCGTTCTCGCCGATGAGGGAGCACACGCGCTTTTTCTCGTGATCGCCGGGCCAGCGGGCCTCCACCGCCTCCAGGTGCCGTTGGTTGATCTCGAAGATGAGCTGGAGGTGCCGCGGGAGCACGCGCTCAAACAGGGCGACGCTCCACTGCTCCAGCGCCTCGGGCAGCAGGGTGTGGTTGGTGTAGGCGAAGGTGCGTGTGACGACGGCCCAGGCCGCTTCCCAGCCCAGGGCTTCCTCGTCCACGAGGATGCGCATGAGCTCGACGACCGCGATGGCGGGATGGGTGTCGTTGAGCTGCACGGCGACTTTGTCGGCAAAATTATCCCAGCCGTTGCCGGCGGTGCGGAAATGCCGGCGGATGATGTCGCGCAGCGAGCAGGCCACGAAGAAATACTGCTGCACGAGCCGCAGCTCCTTGCCGCTCTCGGTCTTATCGTTCGGGTAAAGGACCTTCGAGACCGTCTCACCGACGGCTTTCTCGCGCACGGCGTCAACGTAGCCGCCGCTGTTGAAGGCGGTGAGGTCAAAATCCTCCGTCGCTTTCGAGGCCCAGAGCCGGAGGAGGTTGACGGTCGTGGTGCCGTAGCCGGCGGTGGGAATGTCGTGCGGGATGCCAAGGATGGTCTTGGTGTCCACCCAGCGCGGCACGTAGTTCCCGCGGTCGTCAAAGATGTTCTCCACGCGGCCGTAGAGCCGCACTTCCTGGGTGTATTCCGGACGCACGACTTCCCAGGGATCGCCGAGGCGGATCCAACTGTCGGGGTGCTCGATCTGGTGGCCGTTGACGAACTCCTGCTTGAAGAGGCCGAACTCGTAGTAGATGCCGTAACCGAGCGCGTGATAGTCGAGCGTCGCGAGCGAATCGAGGAAACAGGCGGCGAGCCGGCCCAGGCCGCCGTTGCCCAAGCCCATGTCGAGTTCCGACTCGCGGATTTTTTCCAAGCTCTGGCCGAGCGAGCCGAGCGCGGCTTCCGCCGTCTCCATCAGGCCGGTGGCGAGCAGGTTGTTGCCGAAGAGCCGGCCCATGAGGTATTCGAGCGAAAAGTAGTAGAGCCGGCGCGCATTTAGCCGGGCGTGCTCGGCCTGCGTGGCAATCATCCGCTCGTGGATGGTGTCGCGGACGGCCAGCGCCGTGGCCACCCACCAGTCGTGCGCGGTCGCACCCTCGGCGTGCCGGGCGAGCGTCGAGGTGAGGTGGCGGAGGATCAGCGAGCGCAACACAGCCTCGGGGGAATCCCCGGCAGGACGGTCGGCGGTGGGCTTGGCGGCGGCTTTTTTGGACGGCATGGGTGCGATGCTACCAAGATTCGTGCCACGAGGGGGTGGCGGTCACGCTAATTTTTGGAAACGTCGCGCCAGCTCCGCATGGTTGACCTCGATGTAGGTCGGCCGGCCGGCCGGGCTCGTGAGGGGATGCTGCGTCGCAAACAACTGCCCGACCATGGTCCGGAGCTCGGTTTCGCCGACGGTCTCAGGCAGCCGCACGGCCTTGGTGGCAGCGAGGCGCGCGATCTCATCCCGGGCCAGATCCACGTCCTTGTAATCAAGCCGCCCCTCGCGGAGCAGGCTAAGAAAGTCGCGGACAAACGGCTCCGCCGCGCCGGGCTCCATCCAGGCTGGAACCGCCTCGATGCGGAAAAAATTGCGCCCAAACTCCGCCACCTCGAAGCCACAGCCCTGCAGCAGCGCGAGCCGGTCAAGCAACAGGGCGGTCGCAATCGGGTCCAGCTCCAGCGGCGTCGGCAACAGCAGCCGCTGGCTGGCCACGGCACCGGCACGGAACTGCGCCTGCAACCGCTCAAACCACACCCGCTCGTGCGCCGCCCGGCGGTCCAGCAGCACGAGGCCGGCGGCGGTCTCAAACAACGCGAAATTGCCGTGGGCCAAACCGATGAGACGCCAGGCCGGCAGGTGCGCCGCACCTGTCGGGTTTTCGATTTTTGATTTTTGATTTTCGATTGCCGGCTCGTTGCCGCGATGCGGTGGGCGATCCGTTTTCACCGGGGCCGCGACGGGGAAAACCGCGGATGACGGCATGCGCGAAGAGGTGGGCTGAGGCGCCACGGGAGCCGGCCAGACCGGTTCCGCACTCCGCGCTCCGAATTCCGCATTAGGCGTCGGCGGCGCGCCGAGCTCCCGGAGCCGCGAGAGGACAGCGCGAATCACAAACGAGCGCACCGCGGGATCGCTGCGGAAGCGCACCTCGCGCTTGGCCGGGTGCACGTTCACATCCACCGCCGCCGGATCGCATTCGAAAAACACGAAGGCCAGCGGGTAGCGGCCTTTCGGCAGGGATTCGTGGTAACTCTCGATCAACGCGTAGTTGAGCGTGCGGCTATCCACGGGACGCTGGTTGACGAAGACAATCATCTCGTGCCGCGTGGCCCGGCCCACCCCCGGCCGGCCGATCAGCCCGCTGAGCCGCAGGCCGGGCTCGGCCGCCTCGATCGGCACGAGCGCCTCTGCCGTCTGCCGGCCGAAGATCTCCCCCACCCGCTCGGCCAGCGTCGCACACTCCGGCGACCGGAAGATGAGCCGGCCGTCCTCGACCAGCGTGAACGCCACCTGCGGGCAGGCCAGCGCGTAAAGCCGCACGCACTGGATGATGTGCGCGGACTCCGTCTGGTCGGTCTTGAGAAACTTGCGGCGCGCCGGGACGGAATTGAAAAGATGCGTGACCTCGATCCGCGTGCCCACGGGCCGGCCGCAGTCGCGCACGTGCACAAACTTCCCGCCGTTGACCAAAATCTCGCTGCCCACGTCCTGCCCCGACTCGCGCGTCTGCAGCTCGAAGCGCGAAACGCTCGCGATGGAAGGCAGCGCCTCGCCGCGGAAGCCGTAGCTCGCCAGCCGGTCGAGGTCGCCGGCCTCGGTGATCTTGCTCGTGGCGTGCCGCTCGAGGGCGAGCAGCGCATCGTCGCGCGACATGCCGGCGCCGTTGTCCTCCACGCGCATCAGCGAGCGCCCGCCGTGACGAAACTCGACCTCGATCCGCGTGGCCCCGGCATCCAGCGCGTTTTCCACCAGCTCCTTCACCACCGCGGCCGGCCGCTCAATGACCTCGCCCGCAGCGATCTGGTTGGCGACGCGGTCGGGCAGGATGCGGACTTTGGGCATGATGGGAAAGTTGAGGGAGGGCAGCCGGGCGTTGAGCGCAATTCAAACCCCGGCCTGCCACACTCGGTTCGGTCTCGCAGCCCTCAAATCCCGGCTCTCAGCACGCGTTTCCAGCGCGTAAACTGTTTCGCAACCTGCGCGGGCCCCGGCATGCCGGTGCCGCGGCGCCGGTCCGCGGCGCGCGTGAGATCGAAGACCCCCGCCCAGTCGGGGCCGAAGCCGGCGTGCAGGCGGCGCACTTCGTCCGTCGGGAGGAGATTGAGCGGCACGCCCTGCTTTTCCGCCAGTGCGACCACGGCGCCCACGGCATGATGGGCCTCGCGGAAAGGCACGCCGCGCTCCACGAGGTAGTCGGCCAGATCCGTCGCGAGCAGCGCGGGATCCGCCACGGCCGCGGCGCAACGTTCCCGGTGAACGGCCATGCCCGCCAAGGTGCCGGCCAGCACCTCGGTGCACAGTAGGGTCTGATCGTAGCTGTCGAAGACCGGCGGTTTGTCCTCCTGCAGGTCGCGGTTGTAGGTGAGTGGCAGGCCTTTCGCCAGCGTGAGCAGCGTGTGCAGGTTGCCCTGCAGCCGCGCCGACTTGCCGCGCAGGAGCTCGCAGGAGTCCGGGTTTTTCTTCTGCGGCATCAGCGAGGAGCCGGTGCAAAACGCATCGGGCAGCTCGACGAATTTAAACTCGGCGCTGCTCCAGAGGATGAGGTCCTCGGCAATGCGCGAGAAATGCACGCCGGTGAGCGCGCAGGCCGTGGCGAACTCGATAAACACGTCGCGGTCGGCGACGGTGTCCATGGAGTTTTGCGTGACCTGAGGGCGGCCCTTCGCATCCACGAAGCCCAGCCGTTTGGCCGTGAACTCGCGGTCGATCGGCAGCGTCGTGCCGGCCAGCGCGCCGGAGCCGAGCGGACACCAGTTGGCGCGGGCCGCCACCTCGGCGAACCGGGTGCGGTCGCGCTCCAGCATCTCCAGCCACGCAAAAAGGTGATGCGCCAACTGCACGGGCTGCGCGCGCTGCAGGTGGGTGTAGCCGGGGATGAGCACGTCGCGGTTTGCCGCCGCGACCGCCAGCAATGCGCGCTGGGCCTCGCGGAGCGTCGCGCCGAGCGCGGCGCAGGCGTGCTTGAACCACAGCCGCATGTCGGTCGCTACCTGGTCGTTGCGGCTGCGGGCGGTGTGCAGCTTGGCGGCCGCGGACACGCGCTTCGTGAGCGCCTGCTCGATGTTCATGTGGACATCCTCAAGCTTCACGTCCCAGACGAACTTGCCGGCGTTGATCTCGCCTAGGATGGCGTCGAGCCCGGCATGGATGGCATCGCGCTCCTTAGCGGTGATGAGCCCGACGTGCGCGAGCATGGCGGCGTGGGCCTTGCTGCCGGCGATGTCGAACGGCGCCAGCCGCCGGTCAAATGAAACCGACTCGCTGAAACGCAGCATCAAATCGGCGGGCGCCGCGGTGAAGCGGCCGCCCCAGGTGGCTTGGGATTTGTGACTGGCCATAGTGCGGCTAGCTCACGCCGCCCCGCCATGCCGCGCAATGCGAAACTGTCCCGCCCGGCGCACTTCCCGTTTGCGCCGCCGCCCAACGCACCCACGCTGTCGCCATGCTCCGGTTCCTGCTTCTGTTTTTGCTGGTCGCGCCCGGCCTGTCGGCCGCCACCCCCGCGGCGCCAACCCTCCTAGACCGCGTGACCATCGCCCCAATGAAGACCTCCATCTACGTGGGCAGCGTCACACTGACCACCGCCGCCTTCGAACGCTCGGGCTCGCTGCTGGCCTCCACCTACGAAGCCCGGGTGTTTCCTTGGATCTTTTGGGGCGAAGCCGGCAGCATCAGCATCAGCCTGGAAGACAGCCAGCTCGCCCAGCTCGTCCGCGGCGAGCGGGCGGAATTCACCGGCGATGCCGAAAACCACCGGGGCAAACCGCGGCGGGTCTCAGGACAGGCCACCCCGGAAGGTCCGCTGTCCGGCCGGATCAAGGTCCGCATCCACGTGGACGACATCGAATTGATCTTCAACGGACGCTACGAGTTCTCGAAGCCTTGAAGAGCCCCGCTGCCGGCGCCACCGTCCAACTTGCTGCCGGGCAGACCGAGCTTGTATGACAGACCGGGATCCGCGCACTCGGCTTAACCCCACCCACACCCGTTGCGATCATGAAACGAGTTTTGATCATCGATGACGGGGAGCCCATCCGCTCCAAGATGGCCCTGATCCTGCAAACAGCCGGTTTTGAAACCCTTGAAGCCGAAGGCGGCGCCACCGGTCTCGCCTCGCCCGCGAACACCTGCCAGACCTGACTTTCTGCGACATCAACATGCCCATCATGGACGGCCGCGCCGTGGTCGAGGCCTTTCGCCAGGACCCGATCTCGCCACCCGCCAGATCGTGATCATCACCGGCAATCCCTCGCAGACGAGCCAGCGCACCGCCATGAACCTCGGGGCAGACGACTACCTCACCAAACCTTTCACCACGGCCGACGTCCTCGAATGCGCCGAGACCCGGCTCAAGCGGGCCGACATCCACTGGCGCGTCGAAAATCAAGCCCTGCAGAATCTCCACGGCTCGCTTCACACCACTCTGCCGCATGAGTTTTTCACGCCCTTGGTCGGCATCATCGGCATGAACGAACTGCTCATGGAGGAAGCCGGCGAACTCTCGCGCGACGAGATCGTGGATCTCGCCGGCAACATCAACCGCAGCGGCGACCGCCTCCACCGCACTCTGCGCAACTATCTCCGCATCCTCGATCTCAACCAGATGCCGGTAACCGCCGCCGCACCGCTCTCGCCGGTGCAGACCCAGTCAACCGTCACCCATCTCGCCCGCAGCGTCGCCACCCAGCACAAACGGTAGGCCGACCTCGATCTGGCGCTCACCGCCGCCGCCTCCATGATCTCCACCGATTCGCTCGGCCTGATCGTGGAGGAACTCGCCGACAACGCCTTCGGCTTCTCCCGCCAAGGCACGCCCGTCCGCATCGAGGTCGCCGCCGGCTCGGATAACTTCACCCTGCGGTTCACCGACCGCGGCCGCGGCATGACCCCGGAGCAGATTGAGGAAATCGGCGCCTTCCAGCAATTTGACAGCAAACGCCATGAGCAACAGGGCCTCGGCCTCACCCTCGTCACGCGCCTCCTCCAGCAGGCCGCTGACAAACTCAACCTCATCAGCACGCCCGGTGAAGGGACCGTGGCTACCGTGACGCTGCCCGCCGGAAAATAGGTGCAAAAAAGGCCGGCTTCGCTCGGGAAACCGGCCAAAATGGCGGGATGGACGGGACTCGAACCCGCGACCTTCTGCGTGACAGGCAGACGCTCTAACCAACTGAGCTACCACCCCGTGAATCGGGAAAGAGGCGGAACGTAGAATCGGAGGAAGGCAAGTCAAGCGTGGTTTTACCCTTGTCGCGTTCGGCTGTTAAGGATAGCGCTGCCACCCTGAAAACGCGGTGGTAGCTCAGCTGGATAGAGCAGCGGTTTTCTAAACCGCCGGTCGGGTGTTCGAGTCACCTCCACCGCGCCATTTCACCCGGTCGCCACTGGCGCCGGGCGGCCCAGCACGCTCGCCCAGAGCTCCGCCTCGCCGAGCAGGCCGTGCCGGCGCAGTTCGCTCCGGATCTGCTCCGCGGTCGGCTCCACGACCATGTGCCGGGGATCGCCGGGCAGCTCGGGCCGCACTTTGCGCGTCAACGCCCAGCAGGCCCAGGCACGCCACCGGCGCTGCTCGCGCCGCGGCTCGTTCATGCGGTCCGCATAATGTTGGAAATGCACGCGGGGATTGCCGATGAAGACTCCCGGCGGCGTGGCCGCGATGCACCACGCCATCGCAGCGTAGGGCAGCGGCCACTTACGCAGCACCGGCTCATCGCCGCGCAGCTCGGCGCCGAAGGCCCGGTCGAGGCACAGCAATGCCCGCGCCGCCAGGCCGCGCTGCCACAGCGACTGGCCGTATTCGAGACAGGCGTGGTAAAAATCCTCCGTCCGCTCTTCGGCGCGATGCCGATGCAACGACCGCCAGTCGAGCCCGGCGCGGGCCGGGGGCAGATGCGGACAAGGCGGAAGCGGCCGGGACATGCGCGCGTTCGTGCCCGGGAATCCGCCGCCGGTCAACCGCCGGCTGTGATTCGCGCTTGGCGCACCGGCCGGTTTCGGCAACAACGGCGCTCCTGAGCACGCTCCCCTCACCCACCGATTCTTTTCCCGAAGTGCAGCACATCTCCGGCTGGCGCCGCTTGGCGCTGTGGCCGTTCGGCCTGCTCGTGCGGCTCTGGATCCGCACCCTGCGCATCGAGGTTTCCCCCGAGGACCTGCGCAACTACATGAAAAACGACGAGCCGGTCGCGATGGTGCTGTGGCACAACCGGCTGTTTCTCGCCGCGCTCATTTACCAACGTTTCCGCCGCGGCAAGCCGATGTATGCCCTCGTCAGCGCCAGCAAGGACGGCGCGTGGCTCGACGCTTTCTTCGCCCTCATCGGGCTCAGCACCGTGCGCGGCTCCAGCCACCGGCTGGGCCGCGAGGCCGCCACCGCCCTCGTGGAGGTGCTCCGCGCCGGCTTCGATGTGGGCATCACCCCGGACGGACCCAAGGGACCGATCTATGAGTTCAAACCCGGCGCGCTCATCGTGACACGCCGGACAAAGACGCCAATCCTGCTGATCGGCGCCGAGTTTGAGAATGCCTGGCGGCTGCGGCGGAGTTGGGACAAGTTTTATCTGCCCAAGCCCTTCTCGCGCGTGCGTATGCGCTGCGACCACATCCCTGCGGCAGAGCTGGCGGATCGCGACCAAGCGACCGCGCGGCTTCAAGCCCGGCTGCTGGAGATCAACCCCGACCGGGAATATCCGGCTTAGAACTCGGGCGTCAGCGCCACCGTGCTGCCGGGAGCGGTCGTGTAGTCGTCGCCTGCACACCACGTCTCGTCGTTCAGCAGGAACTTGAACACGATGGGACGGGTGCTCTCCGGGACCGTGATGCGCCAATGCTCATCAGCGATGCAATCCATCGGGATACCGGTCTCCCAGCTCAGGCCGGGGCCCTCCCCCCGCAGGTAGAGGGTATTGCCGAAGCCGACATCAATCAAAGCGGAGATCGTCGTGAGCGCGACCTTCGGGGCCGTTTTCTTTACGGCGGGCCGGGCGGTCGTCTTCTTGACGGTCTTCGCGGGTTTCGTCGCCGGGGTGAGCGCCTTGGTGGTGGTCTTGGTTCTCTTTTTCATGACGAGATTGGTTTTGGCGGCGGCCTTGGAGACTATCCGTCTGCCAGCGTCATAAAGCAAATACAGGACCAAATACACCTGTAACCAAAAATTCACCGCACGCCTGTCCCTACACCACAAAAACCGCAAGCCCTCAGTGGTTTGGACATCGACCGGCCCACTCAAAACTGCTCCGCCACATCGCTTTACCGGCGCCACGCCTGCTATCTCACAAAGTGGCCCGCCAGCCGTCCTGTCCGCCATAGCTCGCCGAGGGACGGCGGAAGCCTCGGCGAAGATGTGGTGACCGCAACGCATCGCAAGCTGGCCTGCCAGCCGAAGCCTCGGCGAAGGCTGGTGGAGCAGATGGGGATCAAACCCACGACCTCGTCGTTGCGAACGACGCGCTCTATCAACTGAGCTACTGCCCCGAATGCCAGGGAGGGCAGGTATTGGGCAATGGCCGGGCGTGAGTAAACATCATTTTTGCCAACACCCGCGGACAGGGCAAGATGCTTGTCACTTCCGCTTCAACCCGCCGGCCAAGCTGGGCCCGGCCATCCACCACCACGACCATCGAGCCGTCCTCAAGGTAGCCCACCGCCTGCCCTTCTTCCTTGCCGGGCTTGCTCAGCTCCAGGCCCACCACCTCGCCGATCATCAGTTCGGGCCGGAGAGATTTGGCCAGTTGGTTGAGATTGAGACATTGCACGCCGTGAAACTCGGCCATCTTGGCGAGATTGAAGTCGGTCGTGAGCAACTTGGCCCGCATGCTTTGCGCGAGAAAGACGAGCTTCGCGTCCACGTTTTGCTGGTTCGCGACTTCGCTCTCCGTGATGCGGATGTCGAGGTGCTTGATGCGCCGCAGCTCGTTCAGGACCTCCAGCCCGCGCCGCCCCCGGGCCTGCCGCTGCGGATCGGGCGAATCCGCCACCGATTGCAATTCTTTCAGCACGAAGGTCGGGATCACGAGCGCCGAGCCCATGAAGCCCGACTCGCACACCCGGGCGATGCGTCCGTCGATCAGCACGCTGGTGTCCACGACCACGAGCGGCACATCCACCTCGTGCGGCACGAAGCGCACATAGGGGATGACCAGATTGAACTCATCCTTGCCGCGCAGGGCGATCACCGTGCACAGGTAGGTGCAGGCGAGAAACAGCGCCAACCGGGCGATGAAGATGTTCTGCTCGTCGCCACGGTCGAAAAGCGGCGAGGTGCCCACGAGGTAGGAAATCAGGGCCCCCACCGCCAAGCCGAAGCTGATGGCCGAGAGCCCGCGCAGGGAAAACCCCTTCAGCAGCACATCCACCAGCACCACCAGCGCGCCGATGGAGAATCCCACAAACATCGCCAGCAGGCGGTGTTCGTCCCACTCCTAGATCGTGTAGCACACCAGCCAGCCGCCGAGGGTGCAAAGCACCACGAACAACAGGCGGAGGGAGAGCAGGGTTTTGTTCATGAACAGATTTAGCGCACCAACAGGTAAACAAGGATGGGACCCGCAATGAAAACCACCATCAGGACGTATAGCAACCGGATCGCACGGCGGGCTTTTGCCTTTTCAGCCTCGGTTTCATTCATGTATCAGAACTGCACCCGACCACCTCTTACATGACAATGCAATACTGGCTGGTGAAATCCGAACCCGAGGCCTACGCGTGGAGCGACCTGCTGCGCGACCGCAAGACCGACTGGACCGGAGTCCGCAACTATCAGGCCCGCATCCACCTCAACGCCATGCGCAAAGGTGACCGCGTGCTCTTCTACGAAAGCGTCACCACCAAGGCCGTCGTCGGCGTGGCCGAGGTCACCAAAACGGCGTTGCCCGACAAGACCGCCGACGAACCCGGCTGGGTCGCGGTCGAACTCAAACCCGTGGCCCCGCTCTCCCAGCCCGTGACCCTCACCCAAATCAAGGCCGAACCGGCGCTCGCCGGCATCGCCCTGCTCCGCCAGAGCCGCCTCTCGGTGATGCCGCTGGAGGCCGCTGCATTCAAATGTATCGTGGCGCTCGGCGGCTGAGCCGGAAGGTTCCTCACCGCGGGCACTCACCGCCGGTTTCACCCATCAGCGTAGGGCTCGACACCCATGCCGTTTGCCCTTTGCAAGGAGCCGTGCCCGCCCAACTCACCATCCTCGCGCCCGGCCTCCTCGGCGGCTCCGTCGCCAAGGCCGCGCGCATCCACGGTCTGGCGCAGCGCATCGTGTTATGGGCGCGCCGGCCGGAAGCGCGGCTCGCCCTGCGCGAGCAACCGTGGTGCGACTTCGTTGCCGACACGCCCGAGGCGGCCGTCGCCGGCGCGAGCTTGGTGGTCATCGCCGCCCCGGTGGACCGCATCGTCCCGCTTATCCGCCAGATCGCCCCGCACTTGCCCGCCAACGCCATCGTCACCGATGTCGGCAGCGTAAAAGGCGAAATCTGCCGGCTCGGTCTAGCCGCGGTTGGAAAATCCGCCCACTTCGTCGGCGCCCACCCCATGGCGGGCTCGGAAAAAACCGGCTGGGAGCACGCCAGTGCCGAACTGTTCGCCCGCCGGGCCTGCTTCGTCACCCCGCTGCCGGAGACGGACGCACAGGCCACCGAGACGGTGGTGCGTTTTTGGCGCGATCTCGGTTGCGAGGTCACCACCGAACATCCCGACAAGCACGACGAGATCGTCGCCCACATCAGCCACCTCCCGCAGGTGCTCGCCTCGGCGCTGTGCGCCTTCCTCGCCCGCAAAGATCCCCGCTGGCGCAACCACTCCGGCGGCGGCCTGCGTGACACCACCCGCATCGCCGGCAGCGACCCTGCCCTCTGGCGCACCATCCTCGAGCAGAACCGCGATGAAGTCTTGCGCGCCCTCGCCGGTTTCGAGGACGAACTCCACACCCTCAAAGCCGCCCTCGCCAACCGCGACTACCTCGACCTCACCGCCTGCCTCGAACGCGGCCAGGCCTACCGCAAAGACTTCCGCCCCTAGGCGCCGGCAGCCACGATAGAAGCGAGCTAGCCACAGAAATTTCCCCTTGGCGCGCAGGCGAGCGTCGCCGACGCTGTCTATCCATGTCGTTGCCCGATCCACTGCCCATCGCACCATTTACGCGCCCAGCGCGGGGTGCAGTGACGCTGCCGGGATCGAAAAGCATCACCAACCGGGCGCTCATCCTCGCGTCACTCGGAACCGGCCCGACCACCCTGCGCGGCGCACTTTTCAGCCGCGACACGCAAATCATGGTCGCCGCCTTGCGCACGCTGGGCTTTGCGGTCGAAACGGATGAAATCGCGCTTACCATCCGCATCACCGGCCGCGCCGGCGAAATCCCGGTCCGCGAAGCCAGTATTGATGTCGGCAACGCCGGCACCGCCGCACGCTTCCTGACCGCTTTTGTGTGCCTGAGGCCCGACGGCATTTATCACTTCGATGGCGACGAGGCCATGCGCGGGCGGCCCATCGGTGCGTTGCTCGATGCCTTGGCCCAGCAGGGCGCCCAGGTCGATGCGCACAGCTTCCCTTTCACGCTGCGCACCGCCGGTCTGCCCGGCGGTGCGGTGAGCCTCGATGCCTCGGAAAGCAGCCAGATGCTCTCGGCGCTGCTGATGGTGGCACCACACGCGAAATCTCCGCTCACCGTTACGCTCAAAGGCGCGGCCGGCTCCAAGCCCTTCGTCGTGATGACGGGAGCAATGCTGAAGCAGTTCGCCGTCCAACCTTCCGAATACCAGATCGAGGGTGACGCCTCCGCCGCCAGCTACTTCCTCGCCTTGCCGCTGGTGACCGGCGGCCAGCTAACGTTCGCCAATTACGGCGGCCCCCTGCAAGGCGACGTGAAGTTCCGCGAAGTCGCCGCCGCAGTCGGTCCCGCGCGTCATGCCGTGACTCAGAATTTCCGCGAATTCTCCGACACCTTCCTCACTCTCGCCGCCATCGCACCGCTGCTCGACGGCCCCACGCGGATCTCCGGCATTGCACACACCCGCAAGCAAGAGACGGACCGTGTCGCCGGCATGGCCCGCGAGCTCACCAAGCTCGGCCAGCGCGTGATCGAGACGGAAGATGCGCTCGAGATCCACCCGCAGCCGCTGCGTCCCGGCCAAGTCATCGAGACCTACCATGACCACCGGTTTGCCATGAGCTTCGGCATCCTCGGCTGCCACGACCTGCACGGCGACGGCCGGCCCTGGCTCTCGATCAAGGACCCCGCTTGCTGCGCCAAAACTTTTCCCCACTTTTTTGAGTTGCTGGAGAACCTCCGCCAAAAATCCTTGGCCGTCTGATGGCTTCCTCACCTTTCATCATTGTCGCCATCGACGGCGGCGCCGCCTCGGGCAAGTCCTCCACCGCCCGCCTGCTCGCCGACCGCTTCAACCTGCTGCATGTGGACACCGGCTCTTTTTACCGGCACCTCACCAGCGAACTGCTCCGGCGCGGCGTGCCCCATGCCGACCTGACCGCCCTTAAGTCCGCTTTGTCCGGCCTCCACCTCGCCACCCGTCTCGAAGGCCGCTCCGCCCGGATGCTGGTTGATGGGCAGCCCGCCGGCGACGAGATCCGCGACCAGCGGGTCAACGAGCATGTTTCCCACTACGCAGCCATCCCCGAGGTCCGGCAAACCCTGCTCGGCTATCAGCGCGGTCAGGTCGAGGTCGCAAAGCAGCACGGATTCCGCGGTCTGGTGATGGAAGGCCGCGACATCGGTTCGGTGATTTTTCCCCAGGCCGACTTTCGTTTCTTCCTGCACGCCGATCCGGTCGAGCGCGCCAAACGCCGCGCCGCCGAGGGCCGGCAGGACTCCATCGCGGAACGCGACCGGCTCGACTCCTCGCGCAAGACCTCCCCTCTCACCTGTCCGGCCGGCGCTATCGACATCGACAGCACCCACCGGTCGCTCGACGAAGTCTTCGCCCTCATGGCCGGCCGCGTCGCCCCCGCGCTGGCCTCCGCATGAGCCACTCCTTCCGCCAAGTCGAGATGGAGCCGGTTTACGGCTTTTTCCACTACCTCGCCACGGTGGTTTACGGGATGTTTTTTCGCGGTGAGGTTGTCGGCTTGGAAAACCTGCCGCGCACCGGCGCGTTCCTGATCGCCGCCAACCATGCGAGCTTCCTTGATCCGCCGCTCATCGGCAGCCAAGTGCCGCGCCAAATCGCCTACTTCGCCCGCAAGACCCTGTGGAAACCGGGCTTCGCCTCGTGGTGGCTCGACGAGGTCGGCACCATCCCGGTGGACCGCGACGGCGGCCAAGATGTCAGCGCCATCAAGCGCGTGCTCAAGACCCTGAAAGGCGACAAGGGCCTCATCCTCTTCCCCGAAGGCACCCGGACATCCGACGGCCAACTGCAGGAGCCCAAGGCCGGTGTCGGCCTCATCGCCAGCCGGGGGCAGGTGGCGGTGGTGCCCGCGCGTATCTTCGGCTCCTTCACCGCATATGGCAAAGGCCGTTCGCTGCGGCTCGGCACGCCCGTGAGCATTGTCTTCGGTCCGCCCATCTCGCCTGCGGAATACGATGACCCGGCTGCCGGCAAGGAACGTTACCTGATCGCCTCGCAGCGCATCTTCGCGCGCATCGCCGCGCTGCAGGAACCGGTCACGCCGGTCATCTGATCCCAAAATTGGGACAAAATAATTTCCCGCCGGATGTAACTTTGCCGGCGCCGAAGTGTATTTATCCACGTCCACGGCACAACACGAGGGCATCGAACCAAAAACAAAAAACGATAACCCGCACTTGCGGATACCCTCCATGAACAAAATCAAACTCCTCGTCGGCACCGCCCTCATGGGCAGCCTTTTCACCGTCGCTGCATCTGCAGCCTCCATCTCAGTTGACGATGCTCATCTTCCCCGCCCGGACGTTGTGGTCAGCCCGACCAACCTTCCGCGTGACTAGATAACTCGGTCGTCACGCTCAGTTTCACGGTTGATGAACAAGGCCAGCCGCACGACATCAAGCTGCTGAGCCCTTTTGACCGCAAACTGGCTCGCACCCTTGCGCCGGTCATTGCCCAATGGCGATTCACCCAGGCACAGGAAAACGGAATGCCAGTGGCCAAACGGGTCGTGTTCCCGCTCAAGATCACGGTCGATTCCTGGCCATAGCTTGCCGATCGAATGTGAGCCGCCGGGTGATTTCGCCCGGCGCCCTTGATATAGAATCAGGACTCGGCGCCACCGGCACG
>Ga0169931_10007895_pt1 | contig 15671 bp, 14 predicted proteins | sample Kivu_15m_20L_FD_129675 | JGI IMG/M metagenome (GOLD analysis project Ga0169931, IMG submission 129675) | Freshwater microbial communities from Lake Kivu, Western Province, Rwanda to study Microbial Dark Matter (Phase II) - Kivu_15m_20L... | ecosystem: Environmental > Aquatic > Freshwater > Lake... | reverse complement strand
GACTTTGTCCAATCGGTAAAACCACATCGATTCAGATAAAAGCTGCATAAGCCGATAGTGTCAAAGGAGACATAGTCGCTCGGGACTTAAGAGGACAGGATCGCTTTGGAACCACACCCATTTGTGTCATGGGTGACCCATCCGCCTGATCTCTCACCTGGCTTTTATTCATGAAGCTCCGTAAGGCTTCACTCATATGACTCTGCCCACATTCCGTTCCGATTTTGCAGCAAGTCTCCCCCAGGAATCCGGCTCGGCAATGCCCATTCGAGATACCCCTCATGTTTTTTCGATGCGAGTGCTACCCACCCGAGTCCAGGCGCCATCCCTTCTCTGTTGGTCTGATTCGGTAGCCCACCTCTTGGGATTCCCTAGCTCTCCCCAGAAACAAGTGGAAGAGATCACCTCGATCTTGAGCGGCAACTCAGTGCCCCCGGGCGCCAGCCCCTATGCCACTCGCTACGGAGGCCACCAATTTGGCCACTGGGCAGGACAGCTCGGAGACGGACGCGCAATCGCACTCGGTGAGATTCGCACCTCAGACGGCTTAGCGTGGGAAATTCAACTGAAGGGGGCAGGACGAACTCCATATTCTCGAAGGGGAGATGGCCGTGCGGTTCTACGCTCTTCTCTCCGTGAGTACCTCTGCAGCGAAGCGATGCACCACCTGGGAATTCCGACAACACGAGCACTCTCTTGCGTTCTGACCGGAGAACCGGTGATCCGAGACATGTTCTATGACGGCAACCCTGAGCAGGAGCCGGGAGCCATCACGAGTCGAGTGGCGCAGAGCTTCCTTCGCTTTGGACACTTTCAGATTTTAGCAGCGTCGGGTGAAACCGAATTACTTCGGAAGCTCGTGGTTACAACTCTAGACCGTTACTTTCCAGGGCACTCTGCTAGCTCGGAGGAGGGGCTAGTCCGTTGGTTCACCGAAGTTGCAGACCGAACAGCACAATTGATGGTGGATTGGCTCCGCGTGGGATTTGTTCACGGAGTGATGAATACAGACAATATGTCGATCCTCGGACTAACGATCGATTACGGTCCCTATGGCTGGCTCGATGTGTATGACCCAAATTGGACTCCAAATACGACCGACTCCGAGCAAAGGCGATACCGTTACACCCAACAGCCCTCGATCGCCCTCTGGAACCTCTCTCGCTTGGCTGAAGCGCTCGCACCCCTTTTTCAGGATCCACAAGTGGGCCTAAAAATGCTGACCTCAGGACTCGAGTCGTTCCAAAAGACTTTCCGAGCCCATTACCTCGAAATGATGCAGTCTCGACTCGGGATCGAGACCCTGGACAACCCCGAGGGCTACGAGCTTTTAGAGAACCTCGAGCAAAACCTCCAAAGAAGCGAAACCGATGCGACTCTTTTCTATCGAAGCCTAGGAAGCATCAGTTCCTTCGATCAACTTCACTCGGACTCCCTATGGGAAGTGATTCAAAATGCATTCTATCAAGCGCCCGAGCAGCCGGAAGTGATCGAGCCTTGGAAAAACTGGCTCTCCACCTATGCGCCCCTCAGACGGAGGCACTCCAAGCCGTGGGAGCAGGTTCAAAAGCGGATGAATGAACTGAATCCGGTCTTCATCCTCAGGAACTTTATTGTTCAGGAAGTCCTCGACGCTTTGGAAAAAGGAGACCGAGCTCCGCTGGATCAAGTGGCAACCGCCCTGAGAACTCCTTATGAGTGGAATAGTCTCACGTCCCCATTCCATAGGAAGCTCCCTGATTGGGCCCGCTCCCGGCCCGGTTGTTCCGCACTTTCGTGTAGTTCGTAGTGGCCCGCCCCCATTACCTAAAAAACGCTCCTCATCCCAAACGACGCACCGCCTGATATTTAGAGATTTAGATGAGGCGGATTCGGGCGAGATCAAGTAAGGGGGGCCTGCCATGATTTCATTTCAAGACCTCGATCTTCTTCCCTCCCTGCAGCACACCCTCGTCGAAAAAGGACTATCGACCCCGACCGACATTCAAGGACGAGTCCTTCCAATCCTCTTAAAAGGCGATTCAGTTGTAGGGATCGCGGAAACCGGGAGCGGAAAGACGCTCTCCTTTGCTCTGCCGATTCTTCACCGACTTAAGCAGCTCGAAAATCACGGTGAAGGCGTTCAAGTCGAAAGTCGGCCGCGGGCATTGATCCTTGTTCCCACTCGCGAACTGGGCGAACAGGTGACGAAAGTATTCAAACCTTTTACCCATACCACCCGGCTCCGCGTCCGATCCGTCCTGGGGGGAACCACAATGGAAATGGCTCGGAGAGGAATCTCAGGTCCATTCGAGGTCCTGGTCGCAACCCCAGGACGCCTAGTTCAGCTCATCGACCGCCGTCTCATTGACCTCACCGATGTTCGCACCCTCATTCTAGATGAAGCCGACCAGATGCTGGACCAAGGATTTCTACCCAATGTTCGGCTGATTGCGAGTGCCTGCCCCCCCAAGAGGCAGATCGCCCTCTTCTCTGCCACGGTTTCTGCAAAAGTTCAGGAACTCATGCAGTACCTTTTCGATGATGTTCAAGTGATTCGCAGCGAAGGGAGCGCTCGACCTATCCCCACTCTCACAACCCGGAACCTCAATGTTGTGAATGGGAAGCGCTTTCCACTCTTAGAGAAGCTGCTCAGCGCAGAAAAGGTTCGGGGTGGAACCCTCATTTTTACAAACACCCGAGAGCAATGCGACAAGCTTGCAGGGGAACTGCAGGGAATTGGACAAGATTGCCTGATTTATCGGGGTGAGATGGAAAAGGTCCAACGTCGACAAAACCTCAAGGCCTTCCGCGAGGGCAAAATCGATTTCCTCATTTGCACGGACGTGGCCTCGCGCGGTCTCGATATCAATCATGTGGGACGGGTCATCAATTACCACCTTCCTCAAGGAATGGACAACTACACGCATCGTATCGGGCGAACAGCTCGTGCAGGTAAGTCGGGACTTGTGATCAACTTCGTGACCGAACGTGATGCGACTCTGATGAATCGAGTCAGCAACAAGAGTCAGTCTTCACGAGTGGGATCTCGTCCCAACGATCGGCGTTCTGAGCGTTGATACGCCTTTAGGTGGCCGCTGATCCATCCGATCTTTTCGACATCACAAGGTCAATCAAATGAAAAAGGCCTGCTACCCCAAAAGGATAGCAGGCCTCTCGTTTTTCTAGATCAGCTATAGCCTGGTCAGATTACATGTCGAATCCGCCACCCATTCCAGGTGCTCCGCCTGGCATTGGGGCTGCGTCTTTCTTAGGCTTCTCAGCAATGAGGGTTTCGGTGGTGAGCATGAGGCTTGCCACAGAAGCTGCATTCTGAAGAGCGCAACGGCTGACTTTAGCAGGATCGATCACGCCTGCAGCAATGAGGTCTTCGTAAGTCTCGGTGAGAGCGTTGAAGCCCCAAGTTGCGCTTGGGTGATTGATGACTTTGTCGACCACGATCGAACCTTCAAAGCCTGCATTTCCAGCGATCTGACGGAGAGGTTCCTCAATTGCGCGGCGAACGATATTCACACCGGCTTGTTCACCCGGAGTTGCGCCTTTGAGGGTCTCGAGAGCTTTTGCACCACGGATCAGAGCGGTACCGCCGCCAGGAACGATCCCTTCTTCCACAGCTGCGCGAGTTGCATTGAGAGCATCTTCGACGCGTGCTTTCTTTTCTTTCATTTCCACTTCGGTTGCTGCGCCGACGTTGATCACAGCAACACCGCCCACGAGCTTAGCAAGACGCTCTTGGAGCTTCTCACGATCGTAGTCGGAAGTCGTTTCTTCGATTTGAGCACGGATCGTCTTCACGCGAGCATCAACATCTGCTTTTGCACCTGCGCCATCAACGATGGTGGTGTTGTCTTTGTCGATGGTGACTTTTTTCGCAGTTCCGAGGTCCTCAAGGCGAGCTCCTTCGAGCTTGTGACCCAGGTCTTCCGAGATCACGCGGCCACCGGTGAGGGTAGCAATGTCTTGGAGCATTTCTTTGCGGCGATCGCCAAAGCCAGGAGCTTTGATTGCTGCCACTTGAATGGTTCCCCGGAGTTTGTTGACCACGAGAGTCGCCAAAGCTTCGCCTTCCACTTCCTCTGCAATGATGACGAGAGGCTTCGAGCGTTGAACAACCTTCTCAAGAACAGGGAGAAGGTCTTTCATCGAGCTGATCTTTTTGTCGTAGATCAGAATGTAAGGGCTATCGAGAGATGCTTCCATCTTCTCTGGGTTGGTCACGAAGTAAGGAGAGAGATAGCCGCGATCAAACTGCATCCCTTCGACAACATCGAGGGTGGTTTCAGCGGTCTTCGCTTCTTCAACAGTGATCACGCCTTCTTTACCGACTTTTTCCATCGCTTCAGCGATGAGCTTGCCGATCTCTGGATCATTGTTTGCAGAGATTGCTCCCACTTGAGCAACTTCTTTTTGGTCTTTAATTGGCTTGGAGATTTTTTTCAGCTCTTCCACCACAGCAGCGACAGACTTATCAATCCCGCGCTTAATTTCCATTGGATTCAAGCCTGCTGCGACGATCTTAGCACCTTCGCGGTAGATCGCTTGAGCAAGAACGGTCGCAGTCGTGGTTCCATCACCAGCGTCATCATTGGTTTTGGATGCGACTTCACGAACCATTTGAGCGCCCATGTTTTCGAATTTGTCAGACAATTCGATTTCTTTTGCGACAGTAACGCCGTCTTTGGTGACGTTAGGAGCACCGAAAGACTTCTCGATTACGACGTTACGGCCTTTAGGACCCAGGGTCACTTTGACTGCATCGGCGAGTGTATTGACGCCGTTCAGGATTGCGGAGCGCGCTGCTTCAGAAAAACGAAGTTCTTTTGCGGACATTTGATTTCTCCTTATGAGTTCAATTCTTCAGTCTGGAATATACGGAGATTAGTTCATGAGAACGCCGAGGATATCTTCCTCACGCATCATCAAGAACTCTTCGCCATCAATTTTGATCTCGGTGCCGGCATACTTGCCGAAGAGCACGCGGTCGCCTTTTTTAACATCCAGAGCGCGAACCTTGCCGTCTTCCCCGATGCGACCTTGTCCTACAGCGATGATTTCGCCTTGGATGGGTTTCTCTTTTGCGGAATCAGGGATGATGATCCCCCCTTTAGAACGCTCTTCTTCGTTGAAGCGTTTCACCAGAACACGGTCATGAAGTGGTCTTACTTGCATTTGAATGAACCTCCATTTGCATTTGCGATGCGAGATTTCTACCGGTCAAACAACTGCTTCACCTTGCGGAACAGCGTTCCAGGCTGGCGAAGTTTCCAGTTGTAAACCTTCTGCGTGGTATATTGGGCATCGTCAAAGTGATGTCAACGCGCGAACCAGAAGGTTTTTTTAAAAAAATCTCGACCCTGCCTGTCAGAAGTCTCATGGACTTGGCAGATTCTGCCGATTGGTCATCCGAGGGACCCAGAATGTTGAAACACGACAAACGACACACTGCAGTTATTGCCGCAATCCTAGCGGCAAACCTTGCCGGTGCTCCCCCCGAAGTCCTGGCTCGAGAAAGCGCTCCCGAGGCGCACCCCTCACCTATGAGTCAGGCATCACCAAGCGCGATTACCGAAGAGGACGCCCCCAGCCCAGCTGGCTCGCCCACACTCGAGCTTGAGTTCACCTCTCCTCGCCCAGAAGCACCCCTCGCTTCGCCAAAAATGGACGTCATTCGCCCTCATCTAGAGGCCGACACCGAACCAAAGACCCCACCCCCCCTCAGGGAAGTCTATCCCGCCAAGGAGGTAGAGCGCGGGGCTTTTCAAACCGCCCGAAAGGCCACCGATAAACCGCAGCACTTGGAGTCCTACGATTCGGTCATTCAGCCTCAACGTGAACCGGTCATCCGACGCCTATATTTAACAGAGAAGCTCATCCGAGAGCACGGAAGAGCTTACGATTACCGCAGCATCACGTACGCCGAGCTCCTTGAGATACTGAAACAACTTCGAAAGACAGAAGAGAAATCCAAAAAACAAAAAAGGCCCAACTAACGTTGAGCCTCTTGTTCCATCGATACCTTTTGAACACCGACTGGATAAACCATTAAATGGTGGCCCGGGACGGAATCGAACCGCCGACACACGCCTTTTCAAGGCGCTGCTCTACCGACTGAGCTACCAGGCCGCTGGATATGCCCTGTGGCTATGCGATCTCTTTTTGAAACGCAACTCAGTTTTTTTGAAAGCTGGATAAAAATCGGGCCTGATCGGAAAACTGCATCCCACTTCGACAGCTTGCACTCTTCTCGCGCGCTGTGACATCGACACAGAATGAAACTCCAACTCAAGCTTTCTCACTCGGGGACATTCCACTCAGTCGCAGCTTTGCTGGCAACCTCCTTCTTCACCCTGTCGATGCTACAGGCCGGATTTACCAAGGTCGCCCAGGCCGAGGAAAGTGGGGCTTGCCCAATCATCGAGAGAGGCGAATCCCCAGTGGATTGCCCGTGGGCAGAGGTAGCGAGATCGCTTGAGACACTCTCCGAATCGTCCGACATCATTCGCGCGCTTGAGCAAAAAACTCCCCGCCTTTCCTCACAGCTGCGCGAACTTGCTCGCACCCCTGAGCTCCTGGAACTTTGGGGAAAGAGCATCAACTACGACGAATACGCCAAAGGAACGATCGTCCACCCTCCACTAATGGATGCCCTCCTCAAACTCAGCAACGCCCCTGATCGCAACGAGAGGATCGTTCATGCCGGCATAGAACACACTTACGGCTACCTTTTTAGCAACTTGCAGACCCCTTTTGGATACAAGCGGGCCCGCTGGGTAAAAACAGATATAGAGAAAGGCCTCGGCCTCCCTTCTCAAATCCTTCACCCGCTTACAGAACAGGGAAGCTTCTTAGCAAATGTCACGGCGCTCGCTGCACACATCTCACTTACCGACCACCCTCAGCTTAAGCAAACCCTGACGAAGGCAAGGACCGCTCCCTGGCTCCACGACGTACAAAAGTTTAAGCGAAACCTTCAAATCACTCGACTGACCGAACAGGTGCAGATTTCTCAGTCCGACGCTGTCGAACTCAGAACCGACTTCGTCGAGTTTTCAAAACCACTCAGCGAGAGCAAGAACACTCATCTGCTGATCTACTCGCTGCGCGAGACCCGGGGCACAAAAGCTCTCCCGCCCCAATTGATTACACTTTTTCCGGTTGAGGAATCCTTCGTGAGTAAAGCCCTCAATCCTTTAGGACTGGGAGACCAAAAACCCGTGACCACTCGTTACAACGCTTTTGTTGCAGGTTTAAGCGACTCCAAGACCCCTCTCACCGGCGCACGAAAGGTAACCCGAGGCCTATGATTCAAGTCGACAACATCAAACGATCTTTTCGTTCCGTAAAAAAAGAAGAAGGCTGGAGGGGAACCCTAAACCTTCTACTTAAGCCCCAGTATACTTCCCACGAAGCACTCAAGGGGGTGAGCTTTTCGATCGAGCCTGGAGCATTTGTCGGACTCATCGGAGCAAACGGAGCAGGCAAAACGACCTTGCTCAAGATCTTATCTGGGCTCATCCCTCCTACAGAAGGAAGCGCGACAGTCCTTGGTCAAAATCCTTTTGAAAGATCACTTCACTTTCGCCACTCCATCTCATTGGTGATGGGACAGAAGGCTCAGCTGTGGTGGGACCTTCCTGCGCAAGATGCTTTCGAACTTCTTCGCGCGATCTACAACATACCCATCCCAACGTACCGCCAGCGCCTGGAGGAACTCTCCACTCTCCTAGACGTCAAACCCCTTCTTCAAACTCAAATTCGACGTCTCTCTTTGGGAGAACGAATGAAGATGGAACTCATCGGAGCCCTTCTTCATTGGCCGAAGGTCATTTTTTTGGATGAACCGACGATTGGTCTGGATGTCCTCGCCGCTCATAAACTTCGGGAGTTTCTTCGGGAGTTTAATCAAAGACAAAAAGCCACGATCATCCTCACCAGTCACAACATGGATGACATCGAAAGGCTCTGCACGCGAGTCCTGATCCTTCGGCAAGGTAGCCTGATCTTTGATGGAGCCCCATCGCAACTCACTCGCTCAGGGCTTTGCCAACTGCGAGTCCAAACTCTACGACCCGTCCCAAAAACTGAACTATCACTTTGGACAGGAATCTCACCCAACGCGATTCACTACTCGAGCACCGAAGCTGATGAGGAGAGTTCGGAAGAGAAGCCCACCGGAACCGTACTCTTTACTCTGGAACGCGAAAAAATCGTCTCCACATTACAAACCTTAATGAGTCGTACCACCCTCATTGAAATGGGCATTGAAGAACAAAGCCTCGAAAGTGTGATCCAAAATCTCTATGCAAACGAAACTCAATTGGCGAATCGCAGCTCTTAAAAACGGACTTCAGGACGCCACAGCTTATCGCTTGGAGTTTCTTTTTGAAGTTTTGGGATCCGCTGCTGTGCCTGCAGCGATCCAAACCTTGTTTTGGTACGCAATCTTTAAGGTGGGCGGAACCCAAGAGCTGGGTGGCCTAAAGTACGAAGACTTTGTTGCCTATACGCTCACCAGCATCCTTTTCACCCAGATCCGGGGTGGGGACCACGACTTTGAACTTCAAGAAATGATTCGCTCCGGGGGCCTCAGCAACTACCTGCTTCGCCCGTGTGGGGCAGTGGAGTTCGTCTACCTGAGAGGCATCGCCCCCAAACTCCTGATTGCAGCCCTAAGCTTGGGCGTCGGACTCGCCATTGGCCAAGCATTTGGGATTCAACCCGGTCATCTCATTGGGGCAATGACCTTGGCACTCATTGGTAACATCATCCATTACCAGATCGGCGCAGCGCTCGCGACTACTGCGTTTTACTGGGAAGAGGCTTACTCCCTCCTCATGGTGAAGAACCTTCTCGTCAGCCTACTCTGCGGCGAACTTCTCCCATTACATCTCTTTCCGAGCCACCTGGAATGGATTTGGAAGAGCACCCCCTTCTATCTCTATGTATACGGACCCACTCAGTACGCCTTAGGTCGATGGTCTAATTCCGAATACTTTTTCCATTTGGGCATGGGCCTACTCTGGATCATGGCTGGCTGGGCTCTGGTTAATTTCACGTGGCGCTCAGGCATTAAACGCTACCTCAGCTTGGGAGGCTAACTCACAAATGAACATCCAAACGCTCAAACGTTACTTTGATGTATTTCATGTCCAGGTTCGGAATAACTTCATCCGTGAAGCCGTTTATCGCACAAACTTTCTCACAGCGATTGTCGTCGACCTCATCTGGATAGGCGTGGAGTTCAGTCTCTTCACCATTCTCTACGCCAACACCTCGACCCTTGGAGGCTGGAGCCAGGTCCAGACGTATTTCTTTCTCGGCATTTTTTTTTCGTCCGATGCGTTGTTCACCACGTTCTTCCAAAGGAACTTCTGGAACTTTTCCGACCTCGTAAACAAGGGCGAGCTCGACATCCTTCTCACTAAACCCATCAGCCCGATCTTTCTTGCACTGACACGCTGGATGAACCTCACGGCTCTCTTTAATCTCTTCCTCGGCGCAGGAATTATCTTTCGCTTCAAGAACGAGGCTGGCTTCCAAGGAGGCATTCAATGGCTTGCTCTTGCAGGATGGCTCCTTATCGGAGTTTTGACCGCTGGACTGATGCGATTCACTTTCTCAATCTGGATCTTTTGGACTGAGAGAAGCTGGGCACTCTCCAGGCTTTACTATCAATTCTTTTCCTTCGCGACCAAACCGGACACTTTGTACCCTCAAGCGATTCGCAGAGTGATCCTCACGGTCCTTCCGTTTGCTTTCATCGGTAGCGTTCCCACTCGTGCTCTCCTCAACGGACTGACCAGTTACGAATACCTTCAGATCATTGGAACACTTGGAGCCTTCTTTTTGATCAATCGGACCTTATGGCAAAAAGGACTCCAACGCTATCAAAGCGCGAGCAGTTGATGTTGGTCGCCGTGGCGACCGCTTGAACCCAAGCCACCCAAAGCCTCGCTCATCAACTTTGATCGGTCGCCGTGGCGACCAATGATAACACCTCACTCAACTCACTCTCTCTCAATGATTTAAATCTCTGGTCGCCACGGCGACCGGAGATTTAAATTCCCGAAACTGAGATTATCCTTGCGCAGACTCACTCCACATCTAGAATCGATCCCAACAAGGAATGAACAAGCCAACCAAGGAGGGAATCTAAAATGGCATCATTCAGAGAAATTTGCTTTTCACCGGCAGAGTTCGCAAACCTCGCTCGAATCGAAAAAGGCACCATCCCGCTTCTCGAAGCCAATGGACTTCTAAAAACAAGCAAACGCAAAGTGGGACATATCGAGCGCAAAATGATCCCCATGGAAGAGCTACAGAACTACTTCCAAGCGATCCGCGAATGGCAGACCACCGGTCGCCACGGCGACCAAATCGCACCGCTCGCTACACAGGAATCCATTAACGGTGGATCGGTCGCCACGGCGACCGCCTTTGTCCCTATGCAGCCGGTCCACAAGGTTCAAATGTTCTACAACGTAAAAGGGGGAACCGGAAAATCCACACTCACGGCTCAATACGTGATGCGTGCGGCGATGATGGGACTTCGAGTGCTCGCTATCGATCTGGACGGCCAAGGTCACCTCACAGTAAACCTCGACGTACTGGATGGACACGAGAGACCTACCATTTATGACGTACTGATCAACGACCTTCCGATTGCAGAGTCGATCATGAATGTAGCACCGAATCTGGATCTCATCCCAGCAAACCTAGGTTTGTGTAACATCGAGATTCCTCTGAACAACAAGACGCGCCGTGAATACAGACTGAGCGAAGCGATCGCCAAAATCTCCAAAAACTACGACCTGATCGTTGCAGACACTAACCCAGCCGCTTCGATCCTCAACGGATCCATGCTGGTCGCCTCGAACCTTGTGAACGTCGTATGCGCAACCAATCCCCTCTCATTCCATGGGATGTCTTTGGTCATGGCGACCATCGAGGAAATGGAACGTGAGTTTGCTCGGGAACTAGAAGTACGCATCATCCCGAACATGTACGACAACCGTGAAGTCATCAGCCAAGAGGTCCTTGGTGAACTTCGCTCACAGTTTGATGGAATCTGCACGCGAGCGGTCATCAATCGCTCGGCCGACATCAACGAGGCCACCAAACGCAGAAATACCGTCTGGGATGTCAACCCAAGAGGAGTTGCTGCAAATGACATTAACCTTCTGACAGAAGAACTTCTCTACCTGCAAGAAGTTCCGCTGCAAACGGTCGCCCTGGCGACCGAACTGGAGCTACTCACCGCACCGAGTTCAAGCAGCAATATCGCTCAGGCTGCCGAGCAAGCAGCAGAGCTCTCTCTGTCCGTCAATTCTTTGACATCAGAGCCTGTAATCAACACGGCTTTGTAATCATCAGAACCTGAATATTACTGTTCTCCGAATCGTACCTTCTCTCGCTCGGGATGAGCGAGAGCCAGAAAGGATATCATCATGGATGAGACCAACAAAAACACAGATAATAACGCACAAAACCCTACCGATCCGAACTCAAAAATCAAAACACGCCAGGGAAGTGGATACCTCAAGCAACTGTACTCGACTGCACGCACAACCGCTGGCAGTACTCACACGGGACTCAAAGGACTCACTACGTTTTTAGTGAACTTTATCCCAACCGAAAAAGTCGATGCGTCCGAACTACAGGTACGGGTTCACTTTGATGACAGTGAAGTCGAAGCCTTAGCTCACTCGATACGAGAACACGGTGTATTGCAGCCAATCTTAGTGGTTCAAGACGGTGATCGCTACAAAGTGATCGCGGGCGAGCGACGCCTCCGTGCCTCCAAACTTGCAGGCGTGGACCGGATCCCAGCGCGTGTCCTTGCTACCAATGACAAAGCCACCCACGAAATCGCATTGCGCGAGAATCTCGATCGCGTCGATCTTCACCCGATCGAAGAAGGCGAAGGCTATGTTTCTCTTTTGGAAGCTCAGGCCTACACAAGCCATGATTCCATTGCAAAAGCGTTTGGCAAACCAAAGTCGAGAATTACTGAGTGCATTGGCTTTACAAAGCTACCATATGAAACCAAAGCACAAGTAATGAAGCACAACCTCAAAAATCGCGCTCTTCTTCGACACCTCCTCAACACACCACCAGAGCAACACCTTCAACTCATCGAGGATGCCTCTCAAAAAGAAGAAGTTCTCACAACAAACGCAGTAACCAACACAGAACAAAATGATAACTTAGATAATACAAATGATAACGTTATCAAAGAAAAACAAAAGAAAGAGATCAAGCCTTTTGAGTACAAGCTTGATAAAAAAGGACTAAATGTACCAGGATTCAAATGGAAGGTGGGAGAAGGGACAGAAAAACTGACTGCATACGCAGAAGCACTTAAGACACTTCTGTCCTCTATTCAGAGCACGATCGATTCGAATTCGGCTCGATAATCTTAACAAAAGGCATTAATCACGAAAGAAAAGGTCAGGCTGAATGATATCCAGCCTGACCTTTTTTGTTACAGCCCAAGCTCGATTTTTCAGATAACGATAATAAAATCTCTGCGTTTGTAAATGATATCATTCGGATATAGTGGCATGCCCCATGAAACCCTCTCTCCACCTGTTTCACAAAGCAAAGGCACGAGTGTCGATACTCTCTATCGTACTTTTAGGGAGCGTAAGCGGCATGCAAGCTTTTGCCCAAAACGGAGACTCCATAGACCACTCTCAAGAGGTCTATGAGGCGGGATGGGGCTGCCAACGGGCAGTCAATGGCAAAGTTCCAAGCGAGGTTTACTTGCACCGTTGCCAGCGGATGATTCATGCTCACCAGATTCGCCCAGATGCAACAGAGAGCACGATCAGAGCCCACGAAAACGGTAAGCTTGCCCTTCGGTACTTTCAGAGTCGTTTTGGATGGAGTGGCATGGACGGGAAAGGGATGCCGCTCGTCTCCGTCACGCACATAGGACACAATTACTCAGGCGCCTACTTTGACCCAACCTTGCTTTTCATCGCCTACGGATCAGGAGATGAAGTCAGCACTACAGATGCCACGTGGGCTATCGATATCACCGGTCATGAATTCACCCACGGAGTGATCCATCACACTTCGCAATTAGCAATCCACGGCGAAGCGGGCTCAATCGGCGAAGCTTATGCTGATTTTTTTGGTCTAAGAATCGAAGGCAAGGGGGACTGGATTATCGGTGAGAACATGTACTTACCCGATAGTCCGGTTTCGGCGATCCGCACCCTCAAGAACCCTCACCTCATCAGCTTCCGCTATAAAAACCCCATCACCGGGGTGATCACGACGCGGAAGCACCCGAAGAATCGCTCCGAATTACTCCCAGTGCGACCTCCTTGTTTAATGGGGACAAACTTTAACTGTTATGCTCACGTAAACTCTACAGCGTTGGGTCACACCTTCTATCTCCTCAGCAACCAGATCGGGACTTACCAAACTGAGGAGATCCTTTTTTATACAATGACTCGCCTACTCCGCTCTGATTCTGACTTCAACCATCACGGTGAGATGATTCGCTTGGCTTGCGAACATCTTTACAAAAAAGGCAGCAAGACTTGTGAAGGTCTTGAGGAAGTGCTTCAAACCCAAGGGTTTTAGGAGAGCGTTGAAGCTGACAGCTGTCACCCACTATGCTGCGTCTAATCCCCAAAACCACAGTGGAAATTGCGGCTGATCGAAGAGTCGTAGCCATTGAGTTTCTGTTAAAAGTCCCTGTTCTAGACGCACTTGCAGCATCTGAGCATTGAGGGATGCGAGGTCCAAGATCTTCAGGTGAGCAAGAGATTCGCTCTGTTGTGGGTCAAACAGGATCTGAGCGCCACGAAAACTCTCAGCGCTTCCCAAAATCTGAAGTCCTTCCTGGCGATCATTTAGGATCCCCAGGAGGTCTCGTAACGAGGAGGGCTCACCGCCCCACTCATGAACCGTGTTCACCAGATCTACCCCGCGCCCAACTGCCGCATATGCGCTGATACGATCCCTCGAGCCCAGCCAGTACCAGTCGGTATTCTGATGAGCCGTCAGCCAACCTAAATCCCATTTCTGAATTCTTAATCCGGTTTTTCGGTTGAGAAAGAAGCGACCAATCTCGGTGTTCCATCCTTGATGGAAAGCAGACATTCTTTCGGCACCTGGAGTTGACCAAGTCTGAAGCGGGATTCGATATTGATAGCCAATTGAATGGTACCCTCGCTTTGAATACCAACCATCATCCCCCGTCCAGAGCACCGCAAGGGCCGCACCCTGCTTTTTCAGCCAATCCTCGCACTTCCTTAAGCATTCGCCCGCCAGACCTTGGCCTTGAAATAGAGGAGAAGTCACCACGCCTCCAATGAGCCCAATTTTGAGAAGGTCTTTGCCTAACTGGAGATAAGCCGTTCGGGCCGAGGCTGCACTCATCAACTCACGAGTCGCTCCTCCCTCTGTGTAGGCTCCCACTCGCAGCACAGGAACCCCAGACCCACTTTTCCAAACGGGGAAATCATCAAAGAATGAGCTTCCCTCAGGAATCCCAAATCCCTCGGATAGCAGGCTCGCATATTGCTCCTCCTGCTCCCTAGAGATGAGATCAAATCGAACTTCCTTGTCTCGTACGACACTCGTCTCAATCATCACCTTTATCTTAGGACGACTGCAGGAACGGAGAAAAGGGTTCAAGTAGGGGAAGAATCTGCCGATAGGCAAGATAGGAGGCAGCAAAAAATGTCCAAGAAAAACAAATTCGATCTCACCTGGATGGTCCACCACGGTTACCTCAAAGACGGAGAGACCCTACAATTTGTGAGCGATCCCAATAAAACATGCCAAGTCACCCGACAACCCAATGGCGAGTACAAAGTGGTGGCATCAAAAGAAACCATGACCCTCCATGCTTTTGCCCAAAGGTGCCTAAATGAAGAACCCACCTTCCACGCAGCGAAGTGGGTTTGCCGGAAGGACGGGAAGATTTTGTACGACCTATGGCATGAGCAAGATTACGCAGAGGCCGCCTAACCCTCCGAAGACAAAGCCATTTTGATTCGCTCGAGGCAGAGGCACAAAAAAAGTGCTTACTGCCTCTTTTTTTTTCTCAAGAGCTTTCTCCCCCCGCCGATAGGTTTCATGAAAGCAGGACGGTACCTCAGATCGAGGATGATCTGAGAGTCCTCTTTCCCTAGGACCAGGATGGTCCGGAGACTAAACCTTCATGGAGGAGGGTGCGGTATGGGCTTGCGGATTAATACCAACGTGCCATCGCTGATCGCTCAGCGAAACCTGCGCACCACCCGCGGCTCCTTGGATAGAACTCTGGAGCGCCTCAGCTCGGGTTCCCGAATCAACCACGCTGGCGACGACGCCGCGGGTCTCGCAATCTCCGAAAGTTTGAAAGCACAGCTCCGCGGCATCGGCCAAGCGGAACGAAATGCCCAAGACGGGATCTCTCTCGTCCAAGTGGCAGAAGGTGCAATGGCAGAAGTTTCCAACATCCTAGTTCGGATGCGGGAACTGGGAGTTCAGGCAGCTTCTGACACCGTCGGCGATCAAGAGCGCAAATTCCTCAACGTGGAATTTACGCAACTGATGGAAGAAATCGATCGTATTGCTAACAGCACTGAGTACAACCGTACTCCCCTGCTCAACGGCAATGCACACGTGTTTGAGATTCAAATCGGCACTCGAAACAACCCAAGTGT
>Ga0169931_10007894_pt1 | contig 15672 bp, 6 predicted proteins | sample Kivu_15m_20L_FD_129675 | JGI IMG/M metagenome (GOLD analysis project Ga0169931, IMG submission 129675) | Freshwater microbial communities from Lake Kivu, Western Province, Rwanda to study Microbial Dark Matter (Phase II) - Kivu_15m_20L... | ecosystem: Environmental > Aquatic > Freshwater > Lake ... | reverse complement strand
TTTGTTATTTTTTAATCTAAACTTATTTATTGACTCATACTTTCATTTAAAACTCTTTTTATTTAGTCTATTTATTAATTTCTTGTTTCACATATATAAAAGCTCGATGATGGATCATTATTTAAAATTTATTATGAACTCAAACTTACAGATTTCATGATCTTTGTTATAAATTAATGACTATTATTATCATATAGTTATGCAGCTGATCGATTAAATGAAAATCTATTAGAAAAGGCTTTTTTATCAATAAAAATATTTTTGATATCGCGCATCAAATCATATAACATATTATCGTTATAGTAATTCCAAACATCAGTTAAAGTAGAAGTAACATCTAATTAGCCTGTTTTTTCATTTATATATGGATGAAAAATGGTGTTTTTAAAAAATATTGAAGGCTGTTTGCTTGGAAAATCTTTAAGATTTATTTCAAATTTAAGCTTTGCATCTTTATAATAGCCGTCTCTGATAAAGATTATTCCATCCCAAACTAAATATTATACAAATTTACTTTGTTTATTTTATAAATTAGGAAGAACATATATTCCTAATGTGGGCCCATATATAGTTAATAATTTCCTATCTAATAAATCTAGTACAATTAAAATTGAAGGACTATTTATTGATTAGTTGTATCTTTAAAATCGATTTACTGATTTTGAACATTTTCGAGCTGTTAAATCATTAAATTTAAATCAAATTGCTTATTATATATATTTTATATAATCATATATAGATATATCGTAATATGAAGATCAATATTAAGCAAATATTAAATTTATCAATTTTGATTATGCCATTCAAAAAATAATTATTATATCTATTCATGATTGGGGCAACAACCTAAAGAACAATACCAAGTCCCTTTCTCATGATACCCCTAAGTTTTTAAGAATGTTTTATCGCATGAAGGACATATTTTCTATATAAAATAATACTTACTTTCAATAATAGCAGATATTTTTACATACATGTTTAACTACAAAATTCTTTTTATGCTACATGATAGTCAACACCATTAGGAATTAACTTATAGCATTAATAACAATTTTTAGGGCTTTGTTAATTTACTTGAAGAGACATTTATTGCATTGGAACTGTAATTAAAACTACTTAATCCATCATTTATTATTAGTATTCTTCTTCATCCTATTCTTATTATTAATGATAGTTATTATTTTCATGTTAATATACTTATTGTAATTATTCGGATTTACTATAATTTTCTATGTTTCCATCCCCATACCCTGTTTCTATCTTCTAATTTGATAAAATTTGAGATTTTGGTTATTAATATTTGCCTTGAAGCATTTTGTCAAATTATTATTTAATCTTTTTGATGATTTTTATTTGATGACCAGCCTTTACTCCCATATCTCGAAGTTGATCTTTTTATATGTCTAAATAAATGTAATATTTACATCTTAGTGACTATAAATCATTAATTCCTTGATTATTAAATGTTGGTAAGTATTCTAAGATATAATTTTATTATAAAAATTACTATAAAGTTTTTTGTTTTATTAATTTTTTTACATCCATTTTGGCTTTGAAAAAGTTATTTTATAGTGTTAATTTTTCAGTTGGTTATTAAGGTTATTTTTCAATAAAAAAAGTGGCAACATTCTTAGGATTTTTTTATTCCTCGTCCTATTTTTATTTTTTAATTTGTTTTACTATATATACTCATATTTTACATACACCTTAAAAAGTCTTAGTACCTGTTATCTTCTTTTGATTAATACCAAATTAATTAAATGCCTGTTTTTGTTATTATAATATCTGTTTGGCATATGACTTTAGCGGGCCTGTAGCGTTTGCTGTACTTTTTTGCCAACGTGTAACTGTTTTATCTAATCCCCTGTATTAATTCAATAATACAATTATGATTTTAATTTTTTTTGTTATTAAATTTGTTTTTTTAATTCACTTAACTTGTCTTCCATCTTTTTTGTTTGTTATTATAGATACTTTGTTTAAAGTTGTCTAGAATTTTATTAAATATACTTTTGCTTTAATTTATTAGACACTCGTTTCTCTTTGTACATTATGAATTCTATAAATTATAATATATCAATATAAACAATTTGAAAACAAAGAAACGTATATAACTGTAAATAATAAAATATTACATATTTATTCTTTATCTTTTTAATATTTGCAGCAAAATTGATAGTGAAATAAAAAAACAAATATATTAAATTAATTCATATATTTGTCTTTATATTCTCATTTTTAACATACATATTTTAATATATAATCATTGTAACCAGTTCAAATGAACAGAAAGAAAAATTTTAAAAAATAAAAATACATAGAATAAGATAAAAACTAATCAGTTTCATAATAATTGTCTACTCCTCATCGTTTATCTACATATATATAGGTCGTGGGAGACAAGATAATAGTTTATCAGTCTTGACTAAAAAGTTTATTTCGCTGATTAAAAACAAAAGTGATTTGAAGATTGATTTAAATCATGCTGTTTTATAGCTTAAAGTACAAAAAAGACGTATTTATGATATAACAAATGTTCTTGAGGGCATAGGATATATATAAAAAATACATAAAAATACAATTAAATGGATAGGAGAAGCTCATGATCCCAATACAGATAAGGAGATAGTTGATTATAGACTAAAATCTATTAATATAGACAAGTAAGAAAAATAATTAGATTAATAGATTCAATCACTTCAAAATTAATTAAGAAAATCTTTTTTATAAAGATAATAATATAAGTAGTATTTCTTTTTGACTCATGAAGACTGCAGAAATATTTGCTAATCATTAAGTAAATAAAATTAGGATCAATTGATGATAATTGTCTAGGCTCCTACTGGAAGTTAAGTAAAATTACATCAGTAAGATGATCAAAGTTAAACAGTTATAAGTATATAATCCCAAAATTTTTAAAGATAAATAAAGGTTTATACTTGTAAATCAAGCTAAGGTATAAATCTAATTAAATAATGATTATTTATTGCGATTATAAAAAGATATGATAATATCATTATATCTAATCTTATAATTAAGCATCATTTTATTTTATCGCTTTAATTTGAGAAATCATCTTTTTAGTGCTTGGTTCAATTTGTTTTTAATAAAGATTAGACTTTTTTATATAATTTTCTAAAAATAATTAGAATTTGCCTGAATTATAAAATTAAATATGTTTAAGACGAACATGATGAGTCAATGATCCTTCAGTTCCATATTATTTTTTACACTTATTAAAAGGACAATAGAAGAGTCTTTTGATTTATTGTGCATTTCTTCTTTTCCTTCTAACAATTTCTTCATTTTCGTAAGCCTAAAAAATTATTATATATGTACTTTCTAGTATTTATACTGACATGCATATTTATTCCTTTCTTGAACTTATTTTATCATTTTTTAATTCAATTGTTGGTTGATCTCAAATAGTCGTAAATATTATTGATATATCGTCATAGCCTTAGATTATAAATCATTTTAATCAGTTTTAGGTTGAGGGAATATGTCATCTGAAATAGATAAACTCATATTAAAGTTTGATTTGATTAAGATTGATTTATTCCATGTTTAATCATGGTCTTTGTTGACAATTCTTTATTTTAATTTTGGGATCTTTATTTAAAAATTCATAGTATTTTTAATTTTTTAATTATCGCTCATAATATACTTTTGATTTACATAGAGAAAAGACCTAATTATAATTATAATCAATATAAGAAATTGTTATTCAGTAATAAATAATGGTTTTAGTCCATAATTTGCCTTAATATGAATTATTCAATATTGATTTATACAGAATATATATAAAATATATTATATATCAAATATATTATATGAATATAATTGATTTTTTATATTGCATCAAATATTGTTCAAATAAAAACAATTATTAAAGAGTATAAATAATTTTAATTTTTATCCATCTTTAGAAATGAGTAAATGATCTAAAATATAAAAGTAAACACATAATAAAAATATGATAGTATATCATTAATTTCTTGAGAAGCCTTTCTAAAGTAAATCGTCTTCATATTGTTCAGGACTACGAACTATTAGGTCATTTAAAGTTATACTTTATATAAATTATCTTTAAGTTAATATTTTTTCATCGCATTGATCCCATATTATATTCAAATGATCTAAAAACAAGCCTGTCTCTAGAGATTAAAGCAGCTTATTTATCTGATCTGATAAAGTTTTTTCTTTTTAAAAGTTGTACTGAATGAATTGATAAGTTTGGGAAAGGCAATCTACAGCATTTGATTTGTTCTTCAGATATTTGCTTATTATTGATTATATATGATTAAGGCATGTAAATAATTATTATATGGCTTCATCGGCTTCTTTGTTATATTTCTTTCTTTTTAAAACTTTAGCAATGACTTATGTTGTGTTTTTTGATTTTAATCGCCTAAATACTCTTGATTTTATCAGAAGATTTTAAGTTTTTTATGGAACATATTCAGTATTTTATGATAATTTTTCGTAAATTATATCAAGATAATTATATAGTTTTTATTTGTATTTACTCAATATTTATAATTCACTACTTATTTACTTTAATAACTGAAGAAAAGTCGCTATTTCTGTCTCATTTATTGAATTTAATATTAAGATCGCTTATTAAATTGATTTATTAGGTTTTATTACAGTTTTTAAAGCTTACTATTTCATTCTTTTCATTAATGAATCAAATATAGGCTTTCTTTTATAAATTTTTGTTTTGATTGGTAGTTATAGTTCTAGTTATTTATCTTCGTATAAGTAACTTTTAAATTATCTGCCACATAAAGGTTAATACCAAGGTTTTTATTAATCATTTGATTGAGGATTAGTCATTACTAAATCTAACGGTGATATGATTGATTATATTATAGGATCCTTGAAATTTTATTATGTTTTTGCAAAGCTATTTTTTTATTTTTTATTGAAATATTAATTTTTTTTATTGAAGTTTTGTTTATGTAAATAGTTGATTGGACTTTTAGCGGGAGGGGGTGGTATATTAGGCCTTTTAGGTATTTTATCTATGGACATCGAATGATCATTGGTCATAACAAGTGATATTTCTTCAAGAGGCGATTTAATATCATGCAAAATTTGATCATATAATTATGGCTGTAGTTGATTTTTGTTGAGGATAGTAGTTAAAGAATATGTCTGATGGTTTCTCATATTAAATTATTATTCCAAACTTTATTATAACTTAGAATAAGAAATATAATTTATTGCGTTGTAATGAGATCATTAAATTGATAAAATAAGCCTAAATTTATTTTGAAAAATATCATATTATTAATTAATAAAATTGTGTGTTGATAAAAAAAGGGTTTTATGAAATGAATAAAAAAGGACATACCGAGAATTGAACTCGGATTATTGGATTCAAAGTCCAATGTGCTAACCATTACACCATACGTCCTCGCTAATAATTTGTATGGCATATAGATTATGAATTGAATAATATCCCATATAATTATTAAAATCAATCAAATATTTCTTTATTCTTTTTTTTATCAGGATAAAAAGTTACTTCTACAGGGAAATGATAATATATATCTTAATCTTTCAGTTTTAAAGTCAAAATTCTCCTTTATATTATTATTTATGTATTTTATTTTGGTGGATAAGTGGCAATTAAAGAAAGTATAAATATTCCTTTTCCTGTAGATTGAACTAATTTTGGTTTAACTTACAAACAACTATTATCTTCTTATAAGGACAGGAGTTAAGTTTGTAAATTAAAAACCATTTACTTATCATATTTAAAAGAGATTTTTATTTATCTTTTTGATTTACTTGCTATTATTGCAAATTTTATTAATCTTAAGTTTTATTCATTTACTAGTTATTTAATACATGTTATTTTTGGAATTGTGACAAATTGCCTTAAATTAACTGTTATAGAACCCATATAATTCTATGCACGAACAACTAATCTCCCTTCAATATATTTTTATAAATATCTTGGAGCTTTTACACCAACCATGAAATTGTATATTCCTTTGAGTGTAGCCTTGAACTTATAATCGTCAAAATATTAGCAGGAGCTTTATTTTCTAACTCCAAAAATATAATCTGATAAATCAGCAAGTTCTTAATCATCTATTTATATTTTCAAAGATATAATTATATGAAATTGTTGAGATTATTTCATTATTAACCCAATTTTTCTTTAATGAATGCTATTAGGCAAGCAATTTCCATAGTCTATTTAAGTTACTGTAAGTTGTAGTATATCATGAATACCTTTTATTGATTTATTATACTGATAGTTTTGTGTAGTATTACTTATGACGATATTTGTAATTTCATGTAGTGGTTAATTCATTCGTTATTATGAATTAAGACTATATATAATAAGATATAAATTGATTTTTTTTTTCAATTATAATTATAATAGCGCATATTTGTAAGTAGGATTCATATAAATAGAACATAAAATATTTTAATAGTGATCATTTATTCAGAATGAATAATGAAAATTCTTTATTGAGTCTTCTAAAGCTTGCTTATAGAGGAAATAAAGATCTAGGAATATATAAAAAATAAATTATCTTAGATAGAAAGACTATTGTATCTATCTTTGCTTAAAGTGGATGGAAAAGTAAAACAACAAATAAATCTTATTCCATAGGCTCTATTTGTTTATATTTATAATGCTAACGTGGAAATATATCGAGATATTCTGATTAATTGAAAGAATATTAATTATAAAGTATTTAATAATTCGATAAAAATGATTTAAAATAATACTTTTTAAGTAAATCGATTGAAAAATAATAACAGTAGATAAAATATAAACAAATTTAAGAAACAAATCATTCAAAAACTAATTAAAAACAATAAAATTTTATACAAAACTAAGAATAAAGAAAATAATTATTATAGAAAATGTAAATCGAAACTATTGACACAATAAAGACATCATAAAATCAAAAAAACAAAGATTTTCTGAGCAAATAATCATCAAACAAAGTTTAATCAAAAAATAATGCATGGTTATAAAATATAAAAGACTATTCTTCATCATACAATAAAGTAGGGAATAAAAGAAATTAAATATAATAAGTTTTTTACTAATAGGGAAAGTCAATCAGCCAATAAGATTTCTATGGATAATTTTATAAAAACTATACATTTAGTTCTTATAAAAACCATAAATAAAAAATTTAAGTGATAAAATTTATTAATTAAATTCAAAAACCTTTCACTAACTAGAAAAAATGCTTACAAATGCAAAAAAATAATTTAACATAGTTTTTTAATTTTTAAAAACCTGATTCTGGTATAAATTTGAATACTAAAAATAGATATACTACAATAATTTAAAAATATAAACGTCCAATAATAATTGTTCCACATGAAAATCATTTTAATGGGAACATATATTTGGCAAACTTTTAAAAATTTGCAATTCATGGATAGTATATAGAAAATGCTACATCTTTAGCTACTAGCATTCAAAAAAAGTATGAATTAAGTTATATGCTGAAATAAAAGCCAATTATATTTTAAATCATATCAATTAAATAATTTTTCGAGGCTAAAAATGAAAAAGATGATAAAATATCATCAAAATCAATAAAATAATAATCAAATTTACAAAAGAAGCAGTCTAAGTTATTAAAATAGACAAGATAGCTTAAACAGGTAATAGATTGGTCTTTAGTAGTAGGCATAGTCATTCAAGGCAAAAAATAATAATATTAATATTTTGACAATATAATAAAATGTAATATTAGCCTAAGTAAAATTAAGCCTATACAAATCAATTATGACAAACCTTTTTAAAAATCAACGCCATTAGACAATATAAGACACATAATTTTAGATAAAGTTCTTAGATACAAAGATCTATAAGCTCAGAAATAATTTTGGTAAGAAATTTAAAATTATCTTTTTGATATTTTATGAGCATTAAAATATATAATTTTTTATAACATTTATCTATATGAACAAATATCAAAATTATTCAGGTAATAATAAAAAAGTTTTACCAAATTTAGATAATAACAGGAATAACAAAAACTTTTTTTAGACTTCTCTTGAAACTTTGAACCATGAAATATACAATAAACAATATAATCATACTTAATAAAAAATCAAATACATTGATAAATTATCAAAATAGCTGTATCAGCCAGCAAGATATGATGTTGCAGTGCTATACAAGAATAATCGGTCTTATCTTAAAAAAATTAATAATAATTCTTTTGTAATACTTTTATTATATAGGTTTAATTAGATTTATTTGCTGATACAAATTAGTTAAAACCTTTTGGACTGGGGTTTTACTTCTTTGTAGAATTTCTAAGAAGATTAGTATGGCTTTTATTAATGATGACCATTATACAAACATATAGTATTGTTATCAATTGGAAAGGTAAAGGCCTTAATAATTATAGTCAGTCATTCTCAACTTATTTGATACAAACCACTATAGGTAAATATTCTATTATTAAGGAAATTATAGTGGAAACGCCTATTTAGATTTTGATTATCTTATCGTAGTTTTAACATCTGCTGTCAATTTTGCTATTCTCTTTATCTTCTATATTGTTTGGAAAATTCATTATAAAAAGTTAATCAGATAACAATAGTAAGAGAATATTCTTGTACAACCTCAGAATTTTTGCATTTAAATTGAAGGTTTAGATTAAAACATGATTAACTAACAGCAATTAGCCCATTATTTTTCTTAATTTGGACCAGTTTATGAAGTAAGTATTGTTAAAAGACACAAAAACAAGCTCAGCTACTTTTAATAACTGGACTAAATATAACAAAGCATTAAATAAGAATAACTCTAAATCCTACTTGGAAATGGGGATAAAAATAAAATAAATTAACTTCGAAAATAAAAATAGTCTCTTGATAGAACTATTAAATAGCTAAAAATCAATCCTAAGACTGTTTCAGCTTATATTCATTTTCAATTTGAACAGACTAAAAGAAAGAGTATATCATTTTATTAAGATCATTGCTTATAATCAACTTGCTCTCATTGTTGTTTGAGAAATATTTGCTGTTGTTGCGTTAAAGAACCAAACGCTAAATTTTTATTTCAGAATAAGGCATTATATTTGAAGGAGCAAGTCGTTCCAAATCCTGAAGATATCAATTGGTAAGGATATGAGATCAATTTTTGTAGTAAAATATGTAGAAGAATAATATCTTTTATTATTATTGTATTATTCTTGGCTATTAGTTGCACAATAATCGGTCTATGTTCTCTCTATGTTATATCATATTCAAGTAATTGTGATTCTATAAATGTTGATTCTTATACAACATCTTCGGCAGTAGCGTCAAATAGTTAAACTATAATGAGATGTTATTGCAACGCCAATTTTATTCAATCGTTTTCTAATGACTAAATAAAAACTGCTTGTAATCCTTATTTGAATAATATCTATCTTGAACAATTAATACAGTATGTTGTCATCATTACATCTTCTATCATTAATATAATCTTTGGATTTATAGTAAATAAATTGGTTAATTTCATGAGACCATAATCAAAATCTACCGCCCTTTCAATGAAGGCTGTAATTTTTACTATATTTATCTTTATCAATACAATAATTATACCTATTCTTATCTATGGTGATATTTATGGTTTTAAGGTCAGCAATTATGTATCTCTCTTAACGATTATATCAGCTGATATCAAAAATATTTTTTTAATTGAAAATTTAAGTTTTTATCCTAACTTCAACAACATTTGGTATAGAAACGTATCACCGATTTTTACAAATTATTTGATAATTAATACGATAGTAGTTTGGATTTCATATTTTATAACTAAATGTTGGAACGATACAAAAGGCTTAAAAAATTAATAAGGCAAAATATTACAAAAGCATCTTAATTAAAAGATAACTTCATATCAAGTATAACTATATAAAGAAACATCGCATATTTATTTAACAATCATTATGATTTTCTTATTTTATACTGGAGTACCTATATTGATTCCTATAGGATTTTTAAATCTGTTAAGTAGATATACAACAATTAGATCTTTATTACAAAATTATTCAACTAGAATATAAGGTTTGACTTAACGTTTCCTATCTTTTTCAGTAACTATACTTGCAATTATTCTGATTATATGCCCTTTGATTGGTGAATGGATGCTTGTAGCCAATAGACAAATATTTCCAAGTTTACTTCCATATGGAAATCCATTCACCCTATCAAAATTCATGGGTTAGTTTAAATAATTGAATATGCAATTATATTTACCTTTTTATATTGGTATATCTATAGTTGTTCTTTTTTAGTGGATAATAAGTAGTACTATTATTCCATTCTGTTATTGTGTATGCAAAAGTTCATGTTGCAGTTAAAAAGAACCGATTTATCATAATAAACCATTTAGTGATTATGCAAAATCATTGAACATGTTATGCTCATATAACATCCGCAATAATGATGAAATGAGAAATGCCATTCTTCATCTTGAAAAATATTTAGTCAACAAGGGAAAAATATGATTCTATATTCCTTTCATTATAAAATTAATAGTATTAATCAAATTGATGGCTAAATAATAAGTTCATACATAAATCATTTGTAATAATCATTAGTAGTCTAATTATGAATATTATTAATCTTTAGATTTGAAAAAATCTAACCTTCCGTTCAAAATACATTAAGGCAAGCAACAACGAAGATGATTAAAACAGTTAGTCATTGTAAAAATTTTATTTGGAGGAGAGTCTACTTGCATCATTTGACTCAAACGTTATGCAAAATGATTACAATTAAATTGAAATAAATCATATCGATTTCCTTTTTTAATATAAACCTCAATAACATAAAATGGTACATACCTCTGAACTCTAGCTAAAGAGGCTAAATTACATGAGTTAAAATTTAGTCATAAGTATATTAAGTGTAACCTAGTAACTTTTGTTCAGAAAATTCATAAATAACGTTTCGTGGATAAGTATATATAACTCCTGTTTAGTCAGTATTATTTATTTGATACATATATTCGAGTCCGCTTCATCCAAAGAAAATTACTAAAATTATATGCCTGTATGATAGAGTCCTAATCCACAACAATTACAAATTCGATTGAAGCATTTTGAAAAATTATAAATATTAGCATAAACAGGAATTTTTGCTTTGTCTACTGATACTTTGCTTGATAATATCTCTATGTTTTGAGAATTATTTAAAGATTCTGGTTTCATATATTATTAAAATTATAATAAATTCAAATTTTATAATATATACTATATATAATATTGAAACTAATCATTAAATAAAATCTTTTTCTTTGATGAATTTATTATATTTATTCAGTTATTCAGAAATTACTTTACTTACTTTTGATAAATAGTAAAAAGGTACTTTAGGAAAAAGATGATGTTATGTATGATATATATAACTGCCTGTTATAATATTTATAAATTAATTTTTTTAAATCCATGAAAAAGAGTAACTTGACGTGGCTTGTATTTGATGATTTATGAAATCTTCTTTTAAAGAGCAATAAATTATCTCATTTTCATGATTACCAGTGAGTATAATATTGATCACAAAACTAGAGATAAGATAAGCATTCAAAATGACAATCAAATTGAATAATTTAAAGAATAAGAGGTAATGAAGAAAAATAATTAATGCTTATTTCTAAAATTATATTATTTTTACACAAAGAATGTTTTTGCATACATGAAAAAGTGATTATATTTTCCATAGAAATATGATAAAAGGATATTTTAAAACTGATCTTGGAATAGTATTTCTATCTTAATCATAGCAATTTGTAAAAATGTGATGTGCAAAATGTTTTTTTCTCCACCAATTAATAGAAAGGCCTCCTATAAACATTGTAATTATCTACATATACATATGTTTATACTTTTATTTTTTTTGAAAGATATGTTTGATCGATGTGTATGTTTGAATGAAATACCCAAAAAGAAAAAATCTGAATTGTAGACAAGATGACAATTTTAAAATAAGTCTTTGTTAGTATTACTGCTAATAAATACTATAATATTATAATGATGATATAAAGATATTAGTACAAATAATTCGGTTTGTAATATCTTTTTATTTGTTATTAAATTTTTACATAAACTTTTTACATTTTACTTCTCTAGAGTCTTCGTATCTATTGGCAATTGAGTAATTATTATTAAGCTTTGTGACTATGGATAGCTCTATTATTTTATTATATTTTACTTAAAATATCCAGAGATATCTTTCGTATTTGAAAGAAATTTATGTATTATATCTGATCCTCCTGGATGATTATTTATAATTTTAGTGATATTATATTATATTCCTTGATAAATGGCACTTACTACTTATGATTCTCCCATTTATATTTTATTATACTTACTAATAATTTTATAAACATAGATATATAAAAATATAAATCAATTCTTTTTATTGTTTTATTTATACGGAGAGTTATTTTCCTTATCTACAGAATTTTATTTATGTACTTTTACAGGTTATTACTTTTTAATTGGCTATGAAATCATCATTAAATTTAATTTTTATGCAAATTTTTATATATGACTACAGAATTTTTTGCCTTACTTATGTTTGCAGTTGGAATGAAGCCACATTATCCTCATAAAATGATTGCAGAATGATGAAAATTATATGTTTTCATTATGATCATATATTTTATAGTTTTTGTTTCTGAGAGCAGTTGAAGGTTGCTTAATAAAAGAGCACATTTGATGATATATTTCAAGATGATTTTTATTTAATCCTTCAAATATCGAATATAAGTATTATATATATTGGAATTCAGAAGGTGTTGGTTTCATTAAATGCTTTGTATTATGATCGTTTTCATACTATTGAGCTATCTAATTAGTCATAAAAAGTCCAACGATATCAGAATTAAATATAGAATTTTCGTTTTATGAAGTTTTTAAACGACTATTTTCTAGTTAATTAATGCATGGAATTTTTATTAAACAGCTATTTTTATGTTAATTTTGATTCTTATCGATTTTTGAGATTTTTTATGAATTGTTATACATAGATTTATGTACTTTAGAGCCTTTTTTATTTAATATTTTTGATTATTTATTTTTTAAATCATCTAAAATACTATTTTGCTGCAAATTGTTAGTTGATACTTTGATTTTTGGTAAAGAACATTATTTTTATAAGCTATTTTTAACATTTTATGAAGCTTTTAAATACTATTATATTAATTGTAATAATTTGCTTTTTAAATTGGCTTAAGGACCTTCATTTATAATATCCATTTTTAATAATTTTTATAGAGTTTAATTAAACTAGGATATTTTTTTATTTCTTTATAACTATTTACCATGTTTTTGTTTTTGTGCATCTGAGTTTTAGATCTTAGTTATTAATATTTAATTTTACTATGTATTCGTATTAACTACAGATTATGCGTATATGATTGATGATTGATATTTTAATGCACCTTTATAGGACGATTGACTTTAGTGATGGATGCTAGATTTATTGTTATTACTATTATTATCATTTTTGAACTTTTACATATCTTTAGATAGGCGTCTAGATACTTATTTAACTTGATTTTTTAAAACTGATTTAATATTACTGATTTATGAATGTTTTTTAATTTATACATCATTACAAACATCTTTTAATTTATTTTCAATTTATTACTTTTATTATATACTTTTAATTGAAGTTTCTTATCTTTTATATTTTTTTTTCAAATTGGCTTTTGATACATTTTTTTATTATAATTTTGAATTAGATTTATTTGTTATTACTATAAGTTTTGACTTTTTCTATTATTTATTTTTATTTATAATTTATTTATCATTTTTGATTTATTTTTTATCTTGATTAACCAATTTTTATTTTTTATCATCATGGCTATTCATATTTTTTAATTATTATTTAGCATAATCTATAAATTACTGTGTTTTATTGATGCTATCATTTAATTATTGTTATTTATTAAATTTATTTATTTATTATTGTTTTTCAGTTGCAATTTTAATAGTCCTTAATTTCTTCTTTTTCTTTCTCATTAAAAATTATTATGTCTATTTATTATTCTGATATTATTATTCTTTCTATATTCTTTAAGATAATAAAGTTGCTTGTCTTTGTCTTTATTATTAATGCCTATGTCTTTATTATTCAATTTATATTTTATGATTCGTATATTTTTATTAAATATGTTAAATAATTTTTTTAGATTTATAAGTGACCACTGCAATTTTTGTTTGGCATTAAACAGTTAATTTTTATACTTCTTTATTTAATAACTAGTTTGCTATTTTTAATTTCATCATCTCGTCTTAATATTTATTGATAGTCATTGTTTTTAATTTAAGCTTTTATTTGAGGTCTTTTATTTATTATTCCTTTGACTATTTGTCTGATTTAATTTATGCCGTCTGTGTAGTTTTTTATATAGTTAAAGGCTTTTTTATTGTAGATAAATTATTAAGGAATATATTATGCATCTTTTTAATAAAACTAGGCATCTTACCTTCAAAAGAATTCGCCAGCTTTTTACTAATAAAAATTTTCATCATACTAGTCCAATTTTAAGTTTCTTTCTAGTTTAAATTATTTTTCTAATATAATGCTAACTATCTTCTAAAGTCAACCATGAAGTTTGTTATTTATTTCTCTACGATTTATATAAAATTATCACTTTATCTAAACTTCATAAAAAGTAATCGCTCCTTGTCTTCAAAAATTTTCTATATAATATATAAAATACGTCTAAATTTTATTTAAAAATCTTGTCTTATTCATATGTAAATAGAGGCTTTTTCTATTATCGTTCAGATTATTATATTAATTTTTTAAGCATTGATGCTTTACATTCATTAGTATAGCTCAAATGTTATTGGATATTTATGATCTTGTTTTTTTATATTTTTTAACTACAAATTTAACATATTTGCCTTATTTATCTTGCATCATTGCTGTTTTATAAATTAACATAATCTGTATGTTTGGTTTTAAATTTAGCCAAAAGATCTTCAAAAATGCTATTCGCTCTTTAAAAAATATTTTGTATTTGCTATTTTTACAAATATTCATGTAGATTCATTGCGAATGTATTATTATTGTTCATAAGATGCTTTGCATGTTCGATATAAGGGATGAAATTTTATTGTCTGATGCTTTTAGATATAAAGAGACGATTGAATTTATTATAATCATTTTGAATTGTTTGTTACTAACGTTTAATTCGTGATAGTAAAAATTTCTTTTTTTCTTCTTCCATTATTATAATCAATTCTATATTTTATATATAAAACAAATTAAACTAGTTATAGTATTACCCTTAGAAATATTAACAATTGTCAAAGAAAATCAAAAGTTTAATATATTATACTTCTTAGAAGCAATTAGAATGATGAATCTTTACGACATGTATATTCATTTTTTATTAATCAATCAATGTAATTCAATTATTGCATATTTTTTTTACATAATTATAAATCATGTCATTAAATAAATCATTTATATTAATTATTTTAATTAAATATTATTATTATTAATATCGCCATATGGGAAAAAATTACAGAAATTGTACTTTGATAATTATTTAGATTCATCAACATTCAACACCCCAAGAAGACCATTTTAAAAAGAAAGAATCGATCACGAATTACAATTAGTCGGAAAATACGGTTTGAAAAATAAAAAATAAGT
>Ga0169931_10007893_pt1 | contig 15673 bp, 12 predicted proteins | sample Kivu_15m_20L_FD_129675 | JGI IMG/M metagenome (GOLD analysis project Ga0169931, IMG submission 129675) | Freshwater microbial communities from Lake Kivu, Western Province, Rwanda to study Microbial Dark Matter (Phase II) - Kivu_15m_20L... | ecosystem: Environmental > Aquatic > Freshwater > Lake... | reverse complement strand
CCTGCGATGTCGATGTGTGCCCACGGAATTCCGGCCGTGAACTCGTCGAGGAACAGCGCCGCCGTGATGGCGCCGGCATCGGCACCGCCGACGTTCTTCATGTCGGCGATGTACGAGTCGAGCATCTTGCGGTAGCTGCGCTCGAGGGGCAACTGCCACACCTTTTCGTCCGTCGTCTTGCCGGCGTCGAGCACCTGACCGACGAAGCGGTCGTCGTTGCCCATGACGCCCGACATCACCGGGCCGAGTGCACGCGCACACGCACCCGTGAGCGTCGCGATGTCGACGATGGCATCGGGCTTCAGTTCGGCAGCGAGCGACAAACCGTCGGCAAGGATAAGACGACCCTCGGCATCGGTGTTGTGGATCTCGACGGTCTTGCCGTTGCGCATCGTGAGCACGTCACCCATGGCGAGTGCGCTGCCCGACGGCAGGTTGTCGGTGCACATGAGGTACGCCGTGACGTCGGAGCGGCAACCGAGTGCCTTCAGCGTGCTCATTGCGGCGAGCACCGCAGCGGCTCCGCTCATGTCACCCTTCATCATCGCGTGCGACGGATCGGACGGCTTCAGGCTGATACCACCCGAGTCGTACATGACGCCCTTGCCGACCATGATGAGATGCGGTCGCGACGGCTTCTTGCCGGCCGACGACTTCGATGCGCCCTTCGTCCGCGTACGGGGTGCGCGGTACGCGAGCTTCACCATGCGCGGTGGTTGCACGCTGCCCCGGTTGACGCCGATGATGCCGCCGCACCCCATCGCGAGGAGCTTGTCCTTGTCGTACACATCGATGCGCAAACCGGTATCGGCGGCAACGCGCTGTGCGTGTTCGGCGAACATCTTCGCCGTGAGGTGAGCGGGTGGCATGTTGATGAAGTCACGCGCCATTGCAACGGCAGAACCCACGATCATTCCACGGTGACTTCCGTTCGCCGTTGCCGAATACGACTTGGGGTCGGCGACGAGATGGGCCGTCGTCAACTTCGAGCCGAAGTTGCGGTCCGACTTCAACGCGCCGTAACGGTTCGTCGCGAGGATGAGACCCTCGGTGACGGCCTGTGCGGCACTCCCCTTGTCACCGCGTCCGACTGCGGCAAGGGTTGTCGACAACGACTTCGCCTTGCTCGCCGCGCGGGCGAGTGCGGCCGCTGCGGTGCGCAGATCGTCGACGGTTGCCGACGTGCCGGCACCGACGCCGACGGCGATGAGCAGCTTCTTGCCCGCCGACGGCACGACCTGCGCCTGCCCGACGCTGCCGTCGAAGCCCAATGCCGCCAGTTGTTCGCGGGAGATGCCGAGTTCGGCGGGAACCGCCTTGTCCGTGGTGACGGGAATTCCGACGGCATCGGTGGTCGTCACTTCACGAACGACGGTGACGGCGAGCTGATTGTGGGTCATGGCTCGCAAGCCTAGTGATGACGCCTTCGGACACACATTGCAACGCGGGACGCGGGTGTCATGCGCAGTACCCGCCGTTCGGTGTGCGGGTCAGTCGGTGACGCTGCGCACCGGGAGGGACTCACCCTCCTGCCATCGCGCGAGGGTCCACAACAAGTCACTCAGTCGGTTGAGATACGGGCCCGTATGCGACGGTGGCGGTGCCGCGGATAGCGCGTGACGCTCGGCGCGCCGCACGACGGTGCGACCCACATCAAGCAGTGCCGACACCTTGTTCTGTCCCGGAACAACGAATTCGGTGGGAGGGGTGAAGCGCTCGTCGAGTGCGTCGATCATGTTCTCCAACTTCGTCACCATCGCTTCGGTGACGCGCGACTTGCCGTCGGCGAGTTTGTCGCGGTTCTCGGGAAGCGTTGCCAGTTCGGCCATGAGCACCCACAGGTCGCGCATGATGTGCACGAGTGCATCGTCGAGTTCTGAACCCTTGCCCGCCTCGGCACGTACCAAACCCAGTACGGCTTGAGCCTCATCGACGGCACCGTAGGCGCGCGGCAGGGCCGAGTCCTTCGGCACGCGTCCGCCGTACAACAAGCCGGTCGTGCCATCGTCACCGGCCCGCGTGTACACCTTGTCTCGAGCCATCTCCGACGATGCTACGTGTCTTAGCCTGACGGGCACGATGCGCAGCAGCGAAGTCTCCGCCTACATGCGGGCAGTGAACGAGCGGGTCGTCGTGTTCGACGGCGCATTCGGCACCTACGTGCAGGGCAAGGACCTCGGCGCCGACGATTTCGGTGGTCAGCACCTAGAGGGATGCAACGAAATCCTCGCCGTCACCCGACCCGACGTCATCGCCGAGATGCACGACGAGTTCCTCGCCGTCGGAGTCGATGCGATCGAAACGGCGACGTTCGGCTCTTTTGCCACGGTGCTCACCGAGTACGGCATCGCCGATCGGGCTTACGAAATCACGCTCGCGGCGACGCGCATCGCCCGCGAAGTTGCCGATGGGCATGCAGCCGACGGGCGTCCCCGATTCGTTGCCGGCAGCGTCGGGCCGGGAACGAAGTTGCCGAGTCTCGCCCACATCGGATTTGTCGAATTGCGCAACACGTACGAAGAGCACGCGCGAGCCCTGCTCGACGGGGGGATCGACCTCTTCCTCATCGAGACGTGCATGGACCTGTTGCAGATCAAGGCGGCGATGCAGGGTGCGCGTCGTGCGATGCGTCTGGTCGGACGCGAGGTGCCGATCCAGGTACAGGTGACGATGGAGACGACGGGGCGCATGCTCGTCGGCACCGAAATTGGTGCCGCACTCGCCGCACTGCTGCCGATGTCTCCCGACGTCATCGGCATCAACTGTGCAACGGGCCCCGCCGAGATGCAGGAGCACCTCCGCCATCTCTCACGCCACTGCCCGATTCCCGTGAGCGTGCTGCCCAATGCGGGCCTGCCGAGCGTCGTCGACGGGCGCACGCACTACGACCTCACGCCGGCACAGCTCGCCGAGTTCCACCGCCACCACGTCGTTGATCTCGGCATCAACGTCGTCGGCGGATGCTGCGGAACGACTCCCGAGCACCTGCGCCAAGTCGTCGAGGCGGTGCGCAACGTCACGCCGGCCAGACGCACCCCGCACCACGAACCGAGCGTCACGTCGCTGTACTCCCCCGTCACGCTGCGCCAGGACAACAGCGTGCTGTACATCGGTGAACGCACCAACGCCAACGGCTCGCGTGCATTTCGCGACGCTCTGCTCGCCGCCGATTGGGACACATGCACCGCGATGGCCAATGAGCAGATTCGCGAGGGTGCGCACGTACTCGACGTGTGTGTCGACTACGTGGGTCGCGATGGCACGCACGACATGGAGAGCGTCGTCGGTCGCTTCGCCGGGCAGGCGAGCGTGCCGCTCGTCATCGACTCGACGGAGCCCGAGGTGATGGAGACGGCGCTGCAACTTGCCGGTGGTCGCTGCATCCTCAACAGCGCCAACCTCGAGGACGGAGAAGAACCCGGCCGGCGCATGGACCGCGTCTTTTCCCTCGCACGCGACTACGGTGCCGCCGTGATCTGCCTGCTCATCGACGAGCAGGGTCAGGCGCGTGACGTCGAGTGGAAGATGCGCATCGCCCACCGCCTGCACGACATCGCGACGCAACGGTACGGACTGAAAGCAGAGGATCTCATCTTTGATCCGCTCACGTTCCCGCTCACCACCGGCGATCCGACGCTGCGCCGCGACGGCATGGAGAGCATCGAGGCGATCCGACGGATCAAGACCGAGATTCCAGGTGCGCTCACCGTCATGGGTCTGTCGAACGTCAGTTTCGGCATCAATGCGGCCGCCCGTCAGGTGCTGAACAGCGTCTTTCTCGACGAATGCGTGAAGGCGGGTCTCGACGCGGCGATCGTGCACGCGAGCAAGATCCTCCCCCTCTCGCGAATCGCACCCGAGCATGTCACGCTGTGCCGAGATCTCATTTTCGATCGCGGAACCGGCAACTACGACCCGCTGCAATCACTGCTCACCGCATTCGAGGGTGTCACGCTGGCCAAGCCGGTGAAACCCGACCGCAGCGGCTGGCCCGTGCGCGACCGGCTGCGTCAGCGGATCATCGACGGGGATCGCGAAGGCCTCGTCACCGAACTCGACGAGGCGCTGGGATCCGGACTGAAGGCACTCGACATCGTCAACGACGTGCTCCTCGACGGCATGCGCGAAGTCGGCGAACTCTTCGGCTCGGGCCGCATGCAGCTGCCGTTCGTCCTGCAAAGCGCCGAAACGATGAAGATCGCCGTGGGACACCTCGAACCGCACATGGACCGCGTCGCCGGGGCGACGAGCAAGGGCAAACTCGTTCTCGCCACGGTGAAGGGCGACGTGCACGACATCGGCAAGAACCTCGTCGACATCATCTGCACGAACAACGGCTACGAGGTGCACAACATCGGCATCAAGATTCCGATCAGCGAGATGATCGCCAAGGTGCAGGAAGTCGACGCCGATGCGCTCGGAATGAGCGGCCTGCTCGTGAAGAGCACCTTGATCATGCGCGACAACCTCGAAGAACTGAACTCCCAGGGCCTCGCCCATATCCCGGTGCTCCTCGGTGGTGCGGCGCTCACCCGCAGCTACGTCGAACGCGACCTGCGCGAGGTGTACGACGGGCGCGTGTTCTACGGCAAGGACGCATTCGAGGGTCTACGCACGCTCGATCGACTCATGGACATGAAGCGCACCGGCGTTGACGATACGGATTTCGGTCGCGTGCCCACCGGTCGCTCCCTCGCCGAGCGGCGCGGCTCGGCGACCGCCGTGGCCGACCTTCCGCGGCGCTCACCCGAGGTCGTCACCGACAACGACGTGTTCGTGCCGCCGTTCGTCGGGTCGCGGGTGATGAAGGGCATCGCCCTCGACGAAATCGCCGAGTACGTCAACGAAACCGCACTCTTCCGCAACCAGTGGCAGTACCGCCCGCTCGACGGCGAGACCGACGACGACTTCAAGACGCGCATCCGCCCCGAACTGCGTGCGCTGCTCGCCGAGGCGAAGGCGTCGGGCATGCTCGTGCCCCAGGTCGTCTACGGCTACTTCCCCGCCAACGGCGACGGCAACGACACCGTCATCTGGACCGACGAATCACGCACCACCGAACGAACGCGGTTCACGTACCCGCGCCAGGGTGAAACGCCGTTCCTGTGCATCGCCGACTTCGTGCGGCCGATCGAATCCGGCGAGATCGACTACGTCGCGTTCCACATCGTCACGATGGGTGCGAAGGTGAGCGAAGTCGCCGCCGACCTCTTCGCACGCAACGAGTACCAGCGGTACCTCGCCATCCACGGTCTCGGCGTCGAGATGGCCGAGGCACTCGCCGAGTACTGGCACCATCGCATCCGCACCGAGTGGGGATTCGCGGGCGAGGACGGGCCGAGTCTGCAGGGTTTGTTCCGCCAGCAGTACCGCGGCGGTCGCTATTCGTGGGGCTACCCGGCGTGTCCCGACCTCGAGGACAACGCGAAGGTCGCCGATCTGCTCGAAGCCGGACGCATCGGCATCGTCGTCAACGAGGACACGGGTTGGCAGTACCAGCCCGAGCAGACGACGTCAGCGATCATCCTCCATCATCCGCGCGCGAAGTACTTCGTCGCGCGCTGAAGCACCGCCCAGAATTCGAGGGTGTTGCGCATCGTCGGATAGACGCAAACCACGTCCCAATCGACGAGACCGCTCGTTCGTAAATCGTCGATCACCGCGGCGAACGACTCCGGCGTGAAATGCCACGCGTGACAGTCGACGTATCCGGTCGTCAACGCACCACCTTGCTCGCTCTGTTTCACCGTGAGTTCGATCCGCTCACGCAGCGAGAGCGTCGCCAGGTGCGGGTCGGGGCAGCTACCGGGCTCGCCGTGGTCGCCGTCCCAGTGACGTTGTGCGTCGTTGTGCGTCATCAGCAGCCGCGCGCGCAGGATCGAGTTCATGTCGTGACGGGTGCGTCGTTCGATGTGCGCCGCGACCACGTCGGCAAGTCGCGTCGCCGGCATGAAGTGATCGAAGCAATAGCGATGATCGGGAACCATGAGCATGTACGTGCCGTGCGGTTCGAGCACCGACGCCACCTGGCGCAGATGTTCGACGAGATCGGGCTGGTGTTCGATGACATGGCTCGACAGCACGACGTCGAACTTCTCATCGATCATGCTCAACGACGACGGATCGGTGACGTAGTGGATGTGCGGCACCCCGGCTGCGTCGACGTTCGGGTCGGTCGTCGCCCGGCGGACGAGATCCTCGCTCGACCACACGTCGGCGTAACGCACGTTCGGACCGCGCAACACGGGTTTCGTGTACGGCCCGATCTCGAGGGCACGTGCGGTCTGCGGAACGAGCCGGGCGAAGTCGTCGCGGTTCTCGAGCACCGTTGCGTTGCGGCCCTCGGCACGACCGTGATCGCGCCAGTGGCGGCGCAGCTTCTCGTCGGACATCGACGCGAGGTCCGCGTATCGGCCGCGGTAGGCGGCCGCATCGAACTCGAGCGGCCAACTACTCCACATCGTCACGCTTCCACATCGTCACGCCCTCCAGTGCCGCGCGATGGTGCTCTGACTCGCCGTCGCCATGAGCGTGCCGTCGGTGGCAAACATCTGGATCGAGCCGTGTCCGAACCCGCGTTGCACCGCATCGATGCGGATGTCGAGCAACACCCACTCGGTGGGAACGAGGCGCACGATGCGCAGCGTGTTGTCGAGGCTGTTGCCCCCCGCGCGCAAACCGAGTGCCTGACCGATACCCATCGGCACGAAATCGCCGAGAATTGCCAGCGTTGCAGCGTCGACCCCCTCGATGACCGCCGGGATGCGCGACCACAGAATCGTGCGCCCGTCGCTGGGTGTGCCGTCGAGATCGGCAATGTCCCGCCCCTTTGCGACGCGCTGTTCGAGCGACTCCATGATCGAGTTGGCATGCTCGCTGCGGGGAATTCGCGGCCGACACGCATCGGGTGGATCGACGACGGGCATCGTGAGGAACTGACCGGAGGCATCGAACGGCCGATCACCGAGTGCGGCATTCACCGTGAGGATTTCCTTGTCCCCGACCCGGCACACGGCACGACCCTGTGAAATCTGGTGACCCTGAACGGCGAGGGTGACATCGATCGTCACGCGACTTCCCTTCATCGCATACGACAGGTACTGCGCCGTCGCCCACACACATCGGCGCTGCGACACGGCCTCGAGAGCTGCGATTCCCGCGCCGAGTCCGGCGCCACCGAACAGGAACCCTCCGCCGGTGGCGACCCTGGCGACGACGTCGAGGGCGAATTTGTCGTCGCTCACCCGCTCGAGGCCGAGGAATCCGGCGCTGTTCACCCGCACGACACTAACGACGACTCACCTGTCGACGGCGACGATCACGTCATGAGCAATGCGCGGGCGATGACGTCGGTGCCGAATCCCATGAGGATGGCGAGGTAACTGAGACCCGTCGCCGCCATGACGGCGGAGTACCGACGTTCCTTCAATGCCGCACGGGTGAGCCAGGCGAGAACGCCGGTGAGCGACGCCGATGCGAGCCAGAACCAACCGAGTACACCGTTCCATCCGTCGTCGATGCGCCCCGTGAGCACGTCGATCATCCCCGTCGGAAGGAGCATGACGAGAATCTCGATCGGCCACACGACGAGGAGCACGTTCGTGAGACGGTTGAGGAGTCGGCGCGGCATGCCCGGCTGCACGAGATACCAATGGCCGAGGAGCATCGCGTCGCTCACCGCACCGAGGAACACCGCACCGACGACGAGGCGGGCGATCCAGAGCGCGGGCTGCGTCGTGTCGTCGACGAGCACGTCGGCAACGAGCCCGACGACTGCGACTGCGAACGCGGGTACCTCGAGGCGACTGCGCGCACCCGACCACGTCGCAAACGCGCACACAGCGACGATCGCCGCGGATGCGTCCCGCACGAGCACGGGCGAGAACGCGACACCGAGTGCGAGGGATCCGGCGGCGATGACGCCGTACGTTGCCCGCAGCAATTTGGCGTAGCCCACCGAAATCTCCCCGTCGCGCAACGTGAACCACAAGAAGAGCAGACCGCCGGCGGCCCATTGCAGCATGACGGTGGCGGCATCGAGATGCATCGTCGGGCAACCCTAGGTGGGCGGACTCAGAGAACGACGAGTTCGCGCGGTGCGTCGTTCATCCGTCGCGGACCCGTCTCGGTCGCCACGACGATGTCTTCGAGTCGCATCCCCCACTTGCCGGCGATGTAGATGCCGGGTTCGACGCTGAACGCATGCCCGGCGGCGAGCGACGCACCGTTGCCCTCGACCATGTACGGATCTTCGTGCGCATCCATGCCGATGCCGTGTCCGGTGCGGTGAATGAACGCATCGCCGTATCCGGCGTCGGCGATGATGCGCCGTGCCGCACGATCGACGTCCTCGCAGCGCGCACCGACGCGCGCCGCATCGACGGCGGCTTGCTGCGCGCGGCGCAGCACGTCCCACGCGTCGCGCACGTCGGCCGACGGCTCACCGATGTGCACGCAGCGAGTGATATCGCTGCAGTAGCCGTCCATCGTTCCCCCGAAATCGCAGAGCACGATGTCGCCGCGACGAATGACCCGCGACCCCGGATGATGGTGCGGACTCGCCGCATTCTCACCCGCGGCGACGATGGCGAAATTGACGACGTCATGGCCGCGCTCGAGGAGGCGCGCCGAAATATCGGCCGACACCTGCGCCTCGGTGCGTCCGAGGAGCGGGATCTCACCGGCGAGCAGCTCGGCGGCGACGGCATCGGCGGCCGCGCCTGCGCGAGCGAGGGCGGCAATCTCGGCGGCGTCCTTCACCGCGCGCAACGCCGCCATGACGGCCGATGCCGCGGACCACGTCACGCCGGGCAGACGGCGTTGGGCGTCGAGCACGAAGCGCGCCCACATTTGGTCGCCGACGGCAACCGTGCGCGCACCGGCGAGTGCTTCGACGACAATCGTCATCGGATCCTGCGTTTCACCCCACGCGACGAGATCGAACACGTCGGCGTGGTGCGCGACGCGCGGCGCTTCGAGGCGCGGCACGACGAGCACGCACGTGCCGTCGCCGCGCACGACGAGCGCGGTGAGGCGTTCGAGCGGCATCGCGTCATATCCGATGAGATACGGCATGTCGCGACCGACGGAGAGCAGCAACGCATCGACGCCGGCCGATGCCATTTCGGCCCGCGCCCGACCAATGCGTTCGCGAAACGTGGCAGCGGAGGTGGCGTGTTTCGTCATGCGCTGCGGGCGAGACGTCCCGATTCGTAGTCGCGGAACGCCTGGATGATTTCGTCGCGCGAGTTCATGACGAACGGACCGTAGCGAACGACGGGCTCACCGAGCGGTTGACCGCCGAGAATGAGCGCCTGCGCGCGCCCGGCGGCGGTGAGACGAATCATGCCCGTCGAGCGCTCGAACACGAGCATGTCGCCGGAGGCGCCGCGGTGCCCGTTGGCCTGCAGTTCGCCGTCGAACACGTGAACGAGAGCCGTGTGGCCGTCACCCGGCGTCCATTCGACGACGTCACCGCTCTCGAGCGTGGCATGTGCGTACGTCATCGGCGACGTCGTCTCGACTCCGCCGCGAATACCCATCACGTCGCCGGCGACGACGCGCAACGTTCCGCCGTTGGCGAGGTCGCGTTGCGGAATCTCGCGGGCGTCATAACCCTGGTAGCGCGGCGGAATCATCTTCGCCCGCGCGGGCAGATTCACCCACAGCTGGAATCCGTGCATTCGACCACCGGAATGCTGGAAGTCATCGGTCGGCAACTCACTGTGCACGACTCCCGCACCTGCGGTCATCCACTGCACGCCACCGGGGCGGATCGTGGCGACGGCACCGGTCGTGTCACGGTGCTCCATTGCGCCGGCGAGAAGGTACGTGACGGTTTCGAAGCCGCGGTGCGGATGCTCGGGCGCGCCGATCGCCTTGCCGGGCTCGTACTCGACCGGACCCATCTCGTCGAGCAGGAGGAACGGGTCGATGTGATCGACGGCGGTCGTCGGAAACGGACGGCGAACGACGAAGCCGCCACCTTCGATCGTGCGCTGTGCGGTGATCACCCGCTCGAGGGGACGAAGTGCGGTGGTCATTTGCGCATCAACACTGGCAGACCGACGGACACCGGTGCGATGACGGGCGCGGCGACACCGGCGTGATCTGCGGCACTGCGCGCGTGGTAACTCGAGCGCGTGAGCGGGCTCGCTTCGACGTGGTCGATGCCCCAGCGCCGACCCATACCGCGGTACTCGGCGAACTCGTCGGGACCGACCCAGCGCACGACGGGAAGATGCTCGGCGCTCGGGCGCAGGTACTGCCCGATCGTCACGATCGACACGCCAACGGCGGCGAGGTCGGCAAGCACCTCGTTCACCTCGTCGCGTGTTTCACCGAGACCGACCATGAAGCCCGACTTCGTCACGAGCCCGGCGCGGCGGGCGCGCGCGAGCACCGACAAGCTGCGCGCGTACCCCGCCGACGGACGAACGATCCGTTGCAGACGCGCAACGGTCTCGATGTTGTGGTTGAGCACGTCGGGTCGCGCGGCGAAGATGACCGACAACGACTCGTCGTCGCCCTTGGCATCGGAGATGAGCGTCTCGACTCGCGTCGCCGGACACCGTTCGCGAATCGCCGCGATGCACTGCGCGACGTGGGCCATGCCGCCGTCGGGGAGATCGTCGCGCGCCACCATCGTGAGCACCGCGTGGGTGAGGTTCATCCGCTCGACCGCGGTGGCGACGCGCTGCGGCTCGCCGACGTCGGGCACATCGGGACGACGCGTATCGACGAGACAGAACCCGCATGCCCGCGTGCACCGCTCACCGAGCACCATCATCGTTGCGGTGCCGTCGCTCCAGCACTCCGACAAGTTGGGGCAACCCGCCTCTTCGCACACCGTGACGAGGTGCAGGTCGCGCAACGTCTTCTGTGTGGCCAGTACCTCGCCACCGATTCGCACGTGCGGACGCAACCACTCGGGCTTGCGCTGCGTGATGTGCATGCCGACGACGTCGGGCTCGTAGTCCCAGGCGACGTCGCAGCGATCGTCGCTGCCGTCACCCCACCGTTCGACGCCGAGACGGGCGACGACGTCGACGACGTCACGCATCGTGACGTTGATGCCTTCCTCGTGCAGCGACGTCACCGGCCACTCCCCGATTCCGCACGGCACGATGTGCTCGCGCATGTACGCGAGGTCGGTCGACACGTTGAGCGCGAAGCCGTGCATCGTGCGCCGCGGAGTCGCACCGCGGGCAACCCGCACGCCCACCGCGCAGATCTTGCGCGCCCGGTCGCCGTCGGGGTCGAGCCACACGCCGGGATAGCCGTCCTTTCGTCCGGCGTTGCGCACGCCGAGTTCGGCGAGCGTGTCGATGACGAGTTGCTCGACCGCGCACACGTACGCCGTGACGTCGGCGGGTGATGCATCGCCGTGCTTGCCCGGCAGGTTGACGATCGGATATCCGACGAGTTGTCCGGGACCGTGGTACGTGATGTCACCGCCGCGGCGAACCGCGACGAGCTCTGCCCCGACGTCGCGCGGATCGCACAGCAGGTTGCGTTCGAGGTCGGCCGACGCACCGTGGGTGAACACGTGCGGGTGCTCGAGAAGCAACAGATGGTTGCGCGTCGACCGGTCGAAGAGACCGTATTGCAGCCCGAGCGCGTCACGATAGGCGACGCGGCCGAGCCAGCGGACGTGCATCAGAACTCCGCGGACCAGTCCTGGGTCTCGAGGATCTGCTTCACACGACGCAGGAAGTTCGCCGCGTACGCACCGTCGAACGCGCGGTGATCCCAACTCATCGCCAGGTGACCGACGGGATGGATCGCAATGCCCTCACCGCCGTCGGCGTTGGCGACGACGACCGGCTTGCGCACGATCGCGTCGGTGCTGAGGATCGCCACCTGGGGCTGATTGATGATCGCCATCGTGAGCACGGAACCGGCCGAACCGTTGTTCGAGATGGTGAAGGTTCCAGCCTGAATCTCGTCGGGGCTGAGTTTGCGCGAGCGGGTGCGATTCGCGAGATCGTTGATCTCGCGGGCGATGGCGCGGATGCGCTTGCTCTCCGCGCTGCGGATGACGGGAACGAGCAGACCCTCGTGGTCGAGGTCAACGGCGATGCCGAGGTCGACGTACTTGTGCACGACGAGAGTGTCACCGTCGATGCTCGCGTTGAGGTGCGGATACTCCGACAGCGCGTCGATGACGGCTCGCGAGATGAACGGCAGGTACGTGAGCGAGAATCCCTCGGCTGCGGCGAACGCCGCCTTGTGCACCGAGCGTGCGCGATCGACGTTCGCGTAGTCGACCTCGACGACGCTGAATGCGTGTGGTGCGACGCTCTTGCTCATCACCATGTGGCTGCCGGTGAGTCGGCGAATCTTCGACAGCGGCACGACTTCGTCGCGTGCGCCGGCGACGACGCGTGGCGCAGCAGCCGGCGGAGTCGGTACAGCTGCGCGCGCAGGGGCCGCGGCCGGAGCCGGTGTAGCAGCGGGGACGGGTGCGGGGACGGGTGCGGTCGGTGCAGCCGACGCACGTGACGACTGCTTATCGATGTAGTCGAGTACGTCTTCACGGGTGATCCGACCGCCGGGGCCGGTGCCGACGACGTTGCGCGGGTCAATGCCGTGATCGGCGACGAGCCGGCGCACGACGGGTGAGAGCAACGCTTGCTCCCCGCGCGGCGTGGCGTCACTCGCCACCGGCGCAGGTGCGGGAGCCGGTGCCGGTGTCGGTGCGGCGACGGGAGCGGGTGCGGGAGCAGCAACGGGAGCGGGCGCAGGAGTGGGAGCCGCAGGCGCAGGGGCCGGTGCGGCTGCCGGAGCAGGTGCAGCGACAGGAGCGGCACCGACTGCACCGACGACGGCAATGACGGTGCCGACGGCGACGGTGTCACCTTCCTTCACGCGAATCTCGCTGAGCGTTCCGGCAACGGGCGACGGCACTTCGGTGTCAACTTTGTCGGTCGACACCTCGAACAACGGCTCATCGGCAGCAACGGTGTCACCGACCTTCTTGAACCACTTCGTGATCGTTCCCTCTGTCACGGTCTCGCCGAGCTGCGGAAGGGTGACCTCTGCCATCGTTGTCTCCGTCTGGTGTCGTGGGGGTTAGGCGTTGATGCTGCGTCCGGTGAGAGACAGTACGGTCTCGCCGAACAGTTCGCTGAGACTCGGGTGGGGCTGGATGAACGCGGCAATTTCGTCGACTGTCGCCTCCCAGTTCACCGCAAGGTAACCACCCGACAATTGTTCGGTCACCCACGGACCGACCATGTGCACGCCGAGCACCTGACCCGCGCTGCCGTCGCGATTCTTCTTTGCAATGACCTTCACGAGCCCGTCGGGTTCGCCGAGGATCATCGCCCGCGAATTCGCTCGGAACTGGTGCTTGGCAACGACGACGTCGATGCCACGCGACTTGGCATCCTCCTCCGACGGTCCGGCCCACGCCACTTCCGGGTGGCAATAGATCGCCCACGGAACACGGTCATAGTCGACGGGGAACACGACTTCGTTGCGCATGTGCTTGACGGCAAGGATCGCTTCGGCGTACGCGACGTGCGCAAGTTGCGCAGTGGGAATGAGATCACCGATTGCATACACGCCCCGTTCGGCGGTACGGCAGTACTCGTCAACCTTTACGAATCCGCGCTCGTCGACGGCGACACCGGTGCCGGCCAGGCCGAGCTCGTCGGCGTAGGGGCGGCGCCCCACCGACACGACGACTGCATCGACGTCGAGTATCTCGCCGTCACCGAACGACACCGTCGTTCCGCCGTCCGGACGCGGCGCGTGTCCCGTCACCTTCACACCGGTGCGGATGTCGATGTTCTTTTTCTTGAACGACTTCACGACGACGTTTGCCACGTCGGGGTCGAGTCCGGGGAGAATCTTCGGCAGACCTTCGAGGATCGTCACGGCCGCGCCGAGGTCGGCAAAACACGAGGCGAACTCGCATCCGATGGCACCGCCACCGATGACCGCGATGCGCTGCGGGATGCGGTCGAGCGCGAGCACCTCGTCCGACGTCATGATCGGACCGCCGACGGCGAAACCGGGAATTGTTCGCGGCACCGACCCGGCAGCGAGCACGACGTTGTTGCCGGACAACTGACGCGTGGTTCCCTCGGCCGTGCGCACCGTGACGACACGATTCGCACCGAGCGAACCCGAGCCGAGTACGTAGGTCACTTTCTTGCTCTTCGTGAGACCGGTGAGACCCTTGACGAGACCGTTGACGATTCCCTGCTTGCGGGCTTGCGTGCGAGCGAAGTCGATCGAACTGGCGCCGACGTTGATGCCGAAGTCGGCGGCGTGCACGACGTGGCGATTCACTGCAGCACTCTCGAGGAACGCCTTGGCCGGGATGCAACCTCGGTTCAGGCAGGTGCCTCCGATGGTGTCCTTTTCGACGAGGGCTACGGTCATGCCGGCCGACGCGGCATAGAACGCCGCGGCGTAACCGCCCGGGCCACCACCGACGACGACGAGGTCGAATGTTTCGGGGGCTGCGGAAGCGTTGGACACGATGATCAACGGTAGCGGTTGCGACCGCTCAGGTTCCCGCAAACCACTGCGCTTGCGATCCGTCGCGCGAATAGATGAACGTCGGTGTGCCGTTCGCCACGCCGAATTCGAGGATGCACGTCACGGTGCCGTTCGTTGGCAACAATTCGCACGCTTCCCCCGAGTTCGTCACCGCGTCGACAGGTGCTGTCAATGCCCCATCAACGAGCATCCGCCAACCCGACGCGAGATCAGTCGGCGCCGCATCGGTTGCCGCATTGCTGAGACCGGCTCGAACCGAAACGAGCGTTGCGCGATCGGTACGCGACACCTCGGTCACGCTGACGTCAACCCCGGCGACGCTCGCCGCTTCACCGACGCCGAGCAACACAGCATCCACGCGGTTGCCGTCGGCGGTCGTCTGGAACAACTTCAGTCCACCGGCAACGAGAATCGCGATGCCGCACAGCAGGCTGGCGAGGATGAGTCGTCGCGTGCTCACGCCATTGAGCGTACGCTGACAGCGGGAAACGAACGATGAGCATTCGCGACTACGTCCGGCGCAGCGCGCGCGGCGCCTCCGAACTCGAGACCGATCGTCTGTGCGCGTTCTTCGAACGATTTCATCTCACGTCGTTGCACGACATGCCGACTCGTCAACGCGTCGACGTGTGCGGCGAGATTCGTCGCATGAGCGTGAAGCCGCGCTCCGGCGTTCCTGCCGTCGAAGTCGAGATCAGCGACGGCACGGGTGAACTCACCGTCATCTTCAGCGGCCGCAAAGAGATACCCGGAATCATGCACGGTCGACCGCTCGCCGTCAGTGGCGTCGCGTACTGCGAAGGCGATCGCCACGTCATGCTCAACCCTGCGTACCGACTGCTGCCACGGGTCGAGGACATCGCCGACGACCACGAGTGAACCGTCCGACCACGAGGTTCGGCACGGGCCCGCGTCGTCAACGCAACCGGTGACGACGCAAGCAAGAAGATCGGCGCGTCAGCCGATGAGCAGTGTCGACACGGCGGCTTCGGCATCCTCGGTGATGAGCGCCACCACCTCGTCGCCGGCGCGCAGCACCATGTCCTTCGTCGGCACCATCACGCGCTCCTCGCGCACGATCGCGACGATCGTCGCACTGCGCGGCATCGCCAGTTCGGCGAGCGTCTTGTTCACCGCCGGCGAGGTGTCGGCAAGTGTT
>Ga0169931_10007892_pt1 | contig 15674 bp, 14 predicted proteins | sample Kivu_15m_20L_FD_129675 | JGI IMG/M metagenome (GOLD analysis project Ga0169931, IMG submission 129675) | Freshwater microbial communities from Lake Kivu, Western Province, Rwanda to study Microbial Dark Matter (Phase II) - Kivu_15m_20L... | ecosystem: Environmental > Aquatic > Freshwater > Lake... | reverse complement strand
GTCGCCGATGTCGTCGAGCCTGCCGGACGCGTAAACAACAACTCGTAGTCATCACCGCCGCTCAAAGCATATTCGAGGGCTTTTTCAGCACTACAGACCGCTTGCAGCTCCGCCGAGAGCGGCAGTGCCGTGACTTCAATCTCTGCAGCAACACTGCTCGCTGCCATCAACTTATCAAGATCAGCCAGCAAGCCGTCCGAAATATCCATCGCAGCGCTGGCTATGCCACGAAGCGCAATACCGAGTGCGACTCGGGGCTGCGGAAACTCGAAGCGTTGACGAAGTACCTCATGATCTACGTACAATCCGGCTGCTGCATCACCGAGGAAACCTGAGACAAAGATATCGTCACCGACTCTCGCGCCACTGCGGCGCAGCGCCTGCCCATGCGGCACGAAACCGACCAACTGCACCGTGATGGCGAGCGGCCCGCTCGTGGTGTCGCCGCCCACCAAGGCCACGTCATGCTCACGCGCAAGTTCGCCAAACCCCAGAGCGAAATCTTCGAGCCAAGATGACTCGACTCGCGGCAGAGTCAAAGCCAATAGCGCCCACGCGGGCTGCCCACCCATTGCAGCGAGATCAGAGAGATTGACGGCGAGCGCCCGATGCCCAATCGAGCGAGCCTGAGAATTCTTTGGAAAGTGCACGCCTTCGACCAGCGTGTCCGTCACCATGACGAGATCGTGATCAGGCGGGGGGCGCAGAATGGCGCCATCATCGCCCACACCCAGCAGCACATCGCGGCGCACCGCACCCAACGCGCTGAAGAATCGATCGATCAGTTCGAACTCGCCGAGTACCATCGACGACGCGCCGGGCTCAGCTCTCGTTGGGGCGCAGAGCGCGGGCTGCGCGATCGAGCACCGCGTTGACGTACTTGTGCGCGTCGGTCGCGCCGTACTTGCGCGTCAAGGTGACCGCTTCGTTGACGACGACACGCCAGGGCACATCGGGTCGCGAGGACAGCTCGAACAAACCGATGAGCAGGATGCCGTGCTCAACCGGATCAAGCTCAGCGGCTTTACGATCGGCATAAGTTTCGAGTTCGGTATCAAGGGCATCGCGAGTCGTGCCTACACCCTGCAGCAACTCGCGAAAGTAATCGGCATCGGCGCGCGCCATATCCGGGTCGTCCAGAAAATCGCTGACGAGATCCTGCCAAGGGCTGTCGTTCAGTTGCCAACGATAGAGGGCTTGCATGGCGAGCTTGCGCGCAACACTGCGAGCGCCCGAGCGCGGATCATGGCGCGAGGCTTTGCTCACGTCGGGTCCTCGTCAAGCTCGGGGTCGCGCAGGGGGTCGGGGTCGCGCTCAAGGTCGCGCAGCAGACAAGCCATCTCGATCGCGGCCTCAAGGGCCTCGCCACCCTTGTTCATGCGGGCAGGATCAGCACGCTCTTCGGCTTGGGCGGGCGTCTCGACGGTCAAGACACCGAAGATCACCGGCACACCGGTCGCAAGGCCCGCATTCATGAGGCCTTGCGCAGCTTGGCCTGCGACGTAATCAAAGTGCGGGGTGTCGCCACGAATCACGCAACCGAGCGCAACGATCGCGCTGTAACGACCCGTCGCCGCGATCGCCTCGCAAGCAAGCGGCAATTCGAAGGCACCCGGGACGTGATGCAGAGTCAATGAAGCCGGGTCACCGCCGTGGTGCGCCCAGGTCGCACGCGCGCCTTCGATCAGCTGATTGACGATCGACTCGTTGAAGCGCGCCGCCACGAGCGCGATCGCGAGGCCAGCGGGGTTTAGGGTGCGCGGTGCAGAATCCAGTTTCATCGGTCACAGTCCACGTAGCTGTCGACCTCGAGATCGAAGGCCGACAAGCCATGCATTTGTTTCGGCGCGGATAGTACACGCATTCGGGAGATGCCGAGATCTTTGAGGATCTGTGCCCCGATACCATAGGTACGCAGCACCGGCGCGTCGTTACTGCTCGGCAGCGTCGCTGGAGCCAGCGCTTGAATGGCATCGGCCAGTTCGCGGGGCGTCTGCGCATCGCGCAGCACCACGACTACGCCCGCGCCCTCCTTGGCCACTCTCTCGAGTGCAGCACGCAGCGTCCAGCGCAAATGGCCGGTCTGCACGCCGAGCACATCGCGCAGCGTATCGGTCAGGTGCACTCGAACGAGCGGCGCCCGCTCGGCTGCAAGATCGCCACGAACCAGCGCGAGATGTACGTCGCGATGCACGTGATCTTGATAGGCAACCAAACGAAAGCGACCAAACTCGGTGTCGATATCGCGCTCGGCCAGTCGCTCGACCGAGCGCTCGTTGCGCAAGCGATAGCGAATGAGGTCGGCAATCGTGCCGATACGCAGGCCGTGTTCGCGAGCAAAATGCTCAAGATCAGCGCGACGCGCCATCGTGCCGTCGTCATTCATGATCTCGACGATGACAGCCGCAGGTTCAAGGCCCGCCAGGCGCGCAAGATCACATCCGGCCTCGGTGTGCCCCGCGCGTGTCAGAACACCGCCCGGTTGCGCCATGATCGGAAAAATATGCCCGGGCTGACGCAGATCTTGCGGCCGCGCCTCAGGGGCTACCGCCGTGCGTACCGTGTGGGCACGATCATAGGCCGAGATACCCGTCGTCACGCCCTCGGCCGCTTCGATCGACAACGTGAAATTAGTGCGATGCTCGCGGTGCGTATCGCTCACCATCAGGGGCAGACGCAACTGCCGACATCGATCCTGTGTGAGGGTCAAACAAATGAGTCCGCGACCGAAGCGCGCCATGAAATTGATGTCTTCGGGGCGCACCTTCTCGGCCGCCATCAAGAGATCGCCTTCGTTCTCGCGGTGCTCGTCATCCATGATGACGACCATCTTGCCGGCCGCGAGATCAGCCAAGATGTCTTCGATCGAGTCGAGCCCGGTATGACTCGCGCTCATCGTGCTCTGAACATCACTCTTCATGCGCGCGTGCTCTCGAGCAGACGCTCGACATAGCGGGCTACTTGATCGACCTCGAGATTGACGCGTCGACCCACCACGAATTCGCCGAGCGTCGTCACCGTCTGGGTGTGCGGAATCAGATTGACGCCAAAATCGGCGGCGCCAACCTCGTTGATCGTGAGACTCACGCCATCGATGGCAACCGAACCCTTACGCGCGAAATAGCGCGCGAGCGCGGGCGGGCAAGCAAAGCGCATCCGTACCGAACGCGCATCACTCTCGATGCTGATCACCTCACCAAGACCATCGACGTGACCGGAAACCAAGTGGCCACCGAGTGCATCACCTGCGCGCAGCGCAGGCTCAAGATTGACTCGATCGCCGATGGTCAGCGTACCGAGTGTGGTCAGCGACAGAGTTTCATTAGACACGTCGGCAGCAAAACTCGGCAGCGGGCCGTCGCGCTCAATATCGAGCGCCGTGAGGCACACGCCGCTGACCGCGATGCTGTCACCGGGTTGAGTTGCTGCCAACGACAATCGCGGGGCGGCAATACGCAGGCGCACATCGCCCTCGCGTCGCTCGAGAGCGAGCACGTGACCGACGTCCTGAACGATACCCGTGAACATGACCGAACTCCCTCAACCGCCCGCGGCCTGCGCGGGGCGCAGCATGATACGGACATCGGGACCGATCTGGCGAAGATCCGTGATCTGCCAGCGCGCCGCATCGGCAAGGCTCGTCAAGGACGGCAGCGCCGCGAGTGGTCTCGCATCGGCACCGAGCCAAGTCGGCGCCAGGTACAGCACCGCCTCATCGACGAGCCCCTGTCCGAGCAAGGCGCCCGCCAGAGTCGCGCCGGCCTCGGTCCAAACCTCGTTGATTTCACGCTCGCCGAGCACGGTCAGCAGCCGTGGCAATGACAGTCGTCCGCTCGGATCTAGCGGCAGGTCGGCCGCCGTAAGCTGCAGGATCTCACCGGGTTCGGCAAAGAGACGCGCCGTACGCGGGATGCGCCCATGCGTGTCGAGCAATACGCGCAAGGGCTGGCGGTCGAGGCCCGCAAGCCGTGCGGTCAGTCGCGGATTATCCGCAAGCACCGTCGCCGAAGTACTCAGGACGGCAGCGCTCGCGGCACGCCACTGCTGCACGTCGGCGCGCGCGGCCTCACTCGTGATCCACTGACTCTCACCACGCGCGGTGGCGGTTCGACCATCGACGCTCGCGGCCATCTTCAAGCGGAGCCAAGGTCGGCCGCGACGCATGCGCGAGAAAAACCCGAGGTTCAATTCCTCACCCTCGGCCGCCATCAGACCCTGCTGCACGGCGATGCCCGCAGACCGCAAACGTGCGGCGCCACTGCCATCGACACGCGGGTTCGGATCACCACAGGCATAGATCACACGCGACACACCGGCCGCGATCAGCGCTTCGCTGCAGGGCGGCGTACGCCCGTGATGGTTACAGGGCTCCAGCGTCACGAACGCCGTACTGCCGCGCGCCGCCGCACCGGCTTCGCGCAGTGCGAAAACCTCAGCATGAGGCTCACCTGATCTTTGATGCCAGCCTTCGCCGATGATCTGGTTTTCTTTGGCGATCACGCAGCCAACACGCGGGTTGGGCTGTGTGGTGCAAACGCCCTGCGCGGCGAGCGCTAGCGCGCGCGTCATCGCTTGGCGCTCGAAGGCGCTCCAGCTTGAGCTATCGGCTGTCATGCTGTTGTGACGGTCCGTTCAATCGCGCTTGCCCGATTTTGACTTAGCAAGCGCCTCTTCGACGCCGAGCAAGGACAATTGTCCTTCCAAGGGCTCGCGACGGCGACGCACCTTGAGTTTATCGACCTCGTCGCGAAAGGCATCGACGTCCTGAAAACTGCGGTACACCGAGGCAAAGCGTACGTAGGCGACTTCATCGAGATGTCGTAGCTCATTCATCACGAATTCACCCACTTGTCGCGACGGCACTTCACGTTCACCCAGGCTGCGCAATCGATGACTGATGCGCGCAATGGCGGCCTCGACCTTTTCTTGTTCGACCGGTCGCTTTTGCAGTGCTTTCAATAGACCCGAACGCAACTTCTGCTCGTCGAATGGCTCTCGACTGCCGTGACTCTTGACGATCAGCGGCATGACGAGTTCGGCCGTTTCAAAGGTGGTAAACCGCTCGCCGCAGGCGAGACATTCGCGACGACGCCGAATCTGTCGCCCTTCCGCGGCGAGACGCGAGTCGTTGACTTTGGTCTCCTCGTGTCCGCAAAAAGGGCAGAACATGATTCAGTTCAGGCGGTGTACACCGGGAATTTCCGGCACAACGCACTGACTTGCTCGCGAACTTTGGCGACCGCTTCGGGTGCGCCTTCGGCATCGAGCACGTCGGCAATGAGGTCGGCCACTGCGCGCACTTCGGCTTCCTTGAAGCCACGGGTGGTCGCTGCGGGTGTCCCGATACGGATGCCACTCGTCACCATCGGTGGCCGCGGGTCATTGGGAACCGCGTTCTTGTTGACGGTGATATGCGCTGCGCCAAGTGCCGCATCAGCGTCTTTGCCGGTGATGTTCTTGTCGGAAAGATCGATCAAGAAGAGATGATTGTCAGTGCCGCCCGAGACGATGCGATAGCCACGCTGCTGCAACTGCGCGCACATGGCGCGTGCGTTCACCACGACCTGATGCTGATATTCTTTGAACTCAGGCTGCAGGGCCTCGAGAAATGCTACTGCTTTGGCCGCGATGACATGCATCAAAGGACCACCTTGCGTGCCCGGGAACACCAAAGAATTGAACTTCTTGGTCAGCTCGTCGTTCTTGCGCGCCAAGATCAAACCGCCGCGCGGGCCGCGCAGCGTTTTGTGGGTCGTGGTGGTCACGACATCAGCATAGGGAATCGGGTTCGGATAGACACCCGCGGCCACGAGGCCCGCCACGTGCGCCATGTCGACATGCAGATAAGCGCCGACCTTGTCGGCGATCGCGCGAAAGCGTGGGAAATCGAGCAGACGCGAATACGCGGAAAACCCGGCAATGATGAGCTTGGGCTTGACCTCGAGCGCCTGGGCCTCGAGTGCGTCGTAGTCGATCTCGCCGTTGTCGGGGCGGATGCCGTACTGCGAGGCCGTGAAGATCTTGCCCGAAAAGTTGACCTTGGCGCCGTGAGTCAAATGCCCACCGTGATCGAGGCTCATGCCGAGGATGGCATCGCCCGGCTTGAGCATTGCAAGATAGACCGCAGCGTTCGCCTGCGAGCCTGAGTGCGGCTGAACGTTCGCATAGTCAGCGCCGAACAATTGCTTGGCGCGATCGATCGCCAGTTGCTCGGCGACATCGACGTGTTCGCAGCCGCCGTAATAACGTTTGCCGGGGTAGCCCTCGGCGTATTTATTGGTCAGTACCGAGCCCTGCGCCTCGAGCACGCGAGGGCTCGCATAGTTCTCCGAGGCGATCAGTTCGATGTGATCTTCTTGGCGCTGACGCTCGGCGGCCATTGCCGCAGCTAGCTCGGGGTCGAAACCCGCAATGGACATCGTGCTCGGAAACATGAACTCGGCCTCGGCATTTCAAGGGCTGAACAGCCTGATATTTTAGCCGATGAGAGCCTAGCCCGCGGCAGCGCCGACCATTCAGGCGAAAAGATTTTCCACCACCGCGTTCCAGGCCGTCGCGATGTTGTTGCGCGCATAGCCACCGCCACCGGTCCCGAGCACCCGACCGTGTCCGAGCCTTTCGGCCATGTCACGTAAATCAGCCGCGGCACGACCATGGGCCGCAGCCGAGAAACGCAAATGCGCCAGCGGGTCACCCGCAACGCTGTCGGCCCCGGCCTGCAACACGATGAACTCAGGCGCGAAGTTTTCCAAATGACGCAAGACCTGTTGCCAGGCGATATCGAAGGCCGCATCGTCGGCACCCGGCGGCAACGGAATATTGAGCTTGGTACCCGCGGCGGCACCCCGCCCGACTTCATCGCTCGAACCGGTGCCGGGATAGAGATGTCGACCATCCTCGTGGATATCGGCAAAGATCACCGACGGGTCGGACTCGAAACCGTAAAAAAGACCATCGCCATGGTGTGCGTCGATGTCGACATAAGCGATCCGCTCCAGCCTATGTTCGCGGCGCAACCACTCGATGAGCACACCGCAATCGTTGAGCGCACAAAACCCCGCCGAGCCCCGCCGGGCCGCATGGTGCAGCCCCGCGATCGGCACGAAAGCCCGCCGTGCAGCGCCAGTCATCATGGCTTCGGCGGCATGCAACACGCCGCCGACCACATCTGAGGCCACCTCGAAAACACCGGGGAAAGCGGGCGTATCGCCGGCATCGAGATAGCCCTGGCCGGCCGCCGATCGCTGCTGCACGAAGGCCAGGAAAGCCGGCGTGTGAAAGAGAGCGAGCTCATCAGGGGTGGCGCGCCGCGGCTCGTCAACCCGACAGCGACGCTCGAGGCCACGACGTTCGAACTCGCGATAAAAGGCTTGGTGCCGATCGAGCCCAAAAGGATGACCGCCGCCGAAGCCATAGCGGGCCAAACGCTCACCGGCCACGACCAGCACTTCGGACATGCAGGAATCTCCTCGCGAGGATGCGGCGGAGCCTAGCACAGGCGATAATGGGCCATGGCTCAGTACATCTACACCATGAACCGCGTCGGCAAGATCGTGCCACCCAAGCGGCATATCCTGCGCGACATCAGTCTGTCGTTCTTTCCGGGCGCGAAGATCGGCGTGCTCGGCCTGAACGGCTCGGGCAAATCCACGCTGCTCAAGATCATGGCCGGCCTCGATGGCAACATCGAAGGCGAAGCCCGCCCGCAGCCTGGCATCCAGGTCGGCTATCTGCCGCAGGAACCCGAGCTCGATCCGCAGAAAACCGTACGCCAAGAGGTCGTGAGCGGCATCGGCGGCATGTTCGCCAAGCTCGAACGCTTCAATGCGATCAGCGAAGCCTTTGCCGAGCCCATGTCCGACGATGAGATGAACAAGCTGCTCGAAGAGCAGGCCAAGCTGCAGGATGACATCGACGCCGCCGGCGGCTGGGAGCTCGATCGCAAGCTCGAGATCGCCGCTGATGCGCTGCGTCTGCCGCCTTGGGAAGCCAAAATCGAAAACCTCTCGGGCGGCGAGAAACGCCGCGTCGCGCTGTGCCGTCTGTTGCTGTCGGCGCCGGACATGCTGCTGCTCGACGAGCCAACCAACCACCTCGATGCCGAATCGATCCACTGGCTCGAAAAATATCTCGAGCAGTACCCCTCGACCGTGATCGCAGTCACCCACGATCGGTACTTTCTCGACAACGTGGCCGAGTGGATTCTCGAGCTCGACCGAGGACACGGCATTCCCTACCACGGTAATTATTCGTCGTGGCTGGAGCAAAAAGAAAAGCGACTCGCCCAAGAAGAGCGCGAGCGCGAAGCACTGCGCAAGACGCTCGAGCGCGAACTCGAGTGGGTGCGACAGAACCCGAAAGCGCGTCAGGCCAAGAGCAAGGCGCGCATGCAGCGTTACGAAGAGCTCGCCTCGCGAGAATTCCAGGAGCGCAACGAGACCAACGAAATCTACATTCCACCGGGCGAGCGGCTTGGTGATCTCGTCATAGAAGCCAAAGGCCTACGCAAGGCATTCGGCGACAAGCTGCTGTTCGACGAGTTGAACTTCAACCTGCCGCCGGGCGGCATCGTCGGCATCATCGGGCCGAACGGCGCGGGCAAGACCACCCTCTTTCGCATGCTGACTGGCGCCGAGCAACCCGATGCCGGTGAGATCCGCCTCGGGCCCTCGGTCAAGCTCGCTTACGTCGACCAGTCGCGTCAGGCGCTCAACGACAAGCACAGCGTCTGGCAGGAAATCTCCAACGGCCTCGATCTGATCAAGGTCGGCAATTACGAGACGCCGTCGCGCGGCTATGTCGGGCGCTTCAATTTCAAAGGCTCGCAGCAACAGCAACTGATCGGCGAACTCTCGGGCGGCGAGCGCAACCGCGTTCACCTTGCCAAGGTGCTGAAATCAGGCGGCAACGTCCTGCTGCTCGACGAACCGACCAACGATCTCGATGTCGAAACGCTGCGTGCACTCGAAGAGGGCCTGCTCGCTTTCCCAGGATGCGCCGTCGTGATCTCGCACGATCGCTGGTTCCTCGATCGCATCGCCACCCACATTCTGGCCTTCGAGGGCAACTCCGAAGTGGTCTGGTTCGAAGGTAACTATCAGGAATACGTCGAGGACTATAAGAAACGTCGCGGCGAAGACGCCAACCAGCCGCACCGCATTCGCTACAAACCGCTGACGCGCTGACGTAGAGGCAGGTCAGCCGCCAGAGCAACTCTTGTCGGCGCAAATCAGCGCCTGGTTCTGCATATCCTCACGATAGGCGCGCTGGGCCTGATCGATGGCTTCAAGCTGCAGGCGAGTAAAGCACTCCGTGCGCTTGATGCGCGAACCGGCGGGCTCGATCTGGCGGCAGTACATCTCTTGACCTGCTCGCAGTCGCTTTTGATAACCCGAGGGCGGGGTGAACTCGGCCTCGCTGGCGGCCGTCTGTTGGGACGCAGGAGGAGAATCAGACGCCGGGGGCGAAGCGAAACCCATAACGCTGGCCGCCAAGAGGACGCAGCCGAACCAGGTCGAAAAAAACGTTTTCATAGGTTGAAAGGCTCTCACGTAAACGAGTCTGCGAGCAACTGGGCGTGCATATACTCGCTGACCGCATTTTGTTCCGCCGGGCTAAGCTCGGGGCGCCAGACATCGAAGAGCAAGACAACACGGGTCTCGGAGCCGCGGTTCCACGCTTCGTGCTCGATCGAGTCATCGAAAATCAAAGTTTCACCGAAGCGCCAAGGACGCTCCTCGGCACCGACTCGCAAACTGCAACCGGCCGGCGCGATCACGGGTAGATGACAAATCAACCGAGCGTTGGTCATGCCATTGTGCGGCGGAATGTGCGCGCCAGGTTCAAGGACCGAAAAGAGCACCGAGGGCATCGCGCCCTTGGCACGGGTCAGCGGCACCGCGGCAAGAGCCGCCATGGTGTTGGGACAGAGCTGCGCATTGTCCTCAACCAACTGACCTGACTTGTATAGAAAGAAAGCACTCCAGCGCGAGCTGCCAGCGAGATCTACCGCTGCATTCTGCGGCCCGTGGTCCTTTTCGACGTAGGGTTGTAAGCGAGCTCGGTCCGCCAACACCGACAAAGCCTCGTCGCGAATGGCCGGAGCTCTCGATTCCAACTCGGCGACCCATGGAAACTGCGTACGATCAAAGAACTCGATCGTCGGCAGGCTCGGGAAAAAATACTGTAGCGGTCGCTGGACGAAAACCCGGCGCTCGCCCCGCATGATCGCCAAAGACTGCCGAAAACGGGGCGGAGCATCATCCAGAACGCCCGCTGAACTGAGATGTCTATCGATCGAATCTGCGACACGCTGCGCATGCTCGCGAACGATTTTGGCAGCGCGACTCAGATCGCGCGCCAAGGTTGCGGCCGGCTCAGCGGGCGCCGGGGCTTTGAGTGCGGTCGCGTACAGCGCCATCGCCTCAGCTGGACGCTTCAGTCCCTGCAAGCTGTCGGCCTTGATCAGCATCGCGGCCACGTTGAGCGGCTCAGTCGCGAGGACCGCATCGGCGGAAACCAATGCCGCCGAAAAATCCTTCTGCTCGCGAGCCGTATACGCCAAACCAAGGTCTATGTAGGCATGACGCCAACCGGCAGCATGCAGCGCCTGCAATTGCTCCCTAGCCTCCCACGTTCGCCCTGCGGTGAAAGACTCAAAAGCGGCGTCAACTTGGTTCCAAATCGATTGCGTCGGTTTCATGTTGTTTTAGAGTCAATATCGTTAACAAGTCCGGTGGCATAGGTTACGCTTCGCCACCTAGAAGAAACTGTTTATTCACGCCAACGGCTTTGTTGCTAAAAAGTAACAACTCGCTGACGGTTAATTGTCTCTGAAAATCTCTAATAGAAAACAGGAGCTATTTAATGGCTAATCGAAAGGTAGCAAACGCCACTCGGGCGATTTTGGCTGCCGCCGGTGCAACGACGATTGCGCTCGCGGGTAGTCCAAGTTTCGCTCAAGACTTGGAAGAGGTGGTGGTCACCGGCACGCGCATCGTTAATCCGAACTTGAGCTCGGCCAGCCAGGTGCTCGCCGTAAGCTCGGAAGAAATCTCGCTGCTGCAGGTTACGACCGCAGAAGCCTTGTTGCGCGAACTGCCGGGCGTGGTCCCCTCCATCGGGCCTGGCGTCAACAACGGTAACAACGGTGCGCAGACCATCAACCTGCGTGGCCTTGGCGCAAACCGCAACGTCGTGTTGCTCGACTCCCGTCGTCTCGTTCCCTGGGGTCTTGCCGGTATCACCGACACTAGCAACATTCCGCTCGGCCTGATCGAGCGCGTCGACGTGGTCACCGGTGGTGCCTCGTCGGTGTACGGTGCCGACGCCATCGCTGGCGTCACGAACTTCATCACCAAGCGCAACTTCGAAGGCGTACAGATCGACACGGGCTACCGTGAAACGGAAGAAGGCGACGGCCAGAGCTTCCGCGCCGACCTGTTGATCGGCGGCAACTTTGCAGACGGCCGCGGTAATGCCGTCGTGGGTCTCGGTTATCGCGACAGCAAGCCGGTGCTGCAAGGCGACCGCAAGATCGGTTTGGCCGCGCGCAGCTCGGTCACCGGTGGTCCGGGCGGATCAAGCGCTGCAGCACCCGTTGTGGTCGCTGGCGGCACGCTCGGCACGCTGCAATTGAGCCGAGATGGCAACTCGCTGGTTCCGCTCTACGAACTGTACAACTTCAACCCGCTCAACATCTTCCAGACGCCTATTGAGAAGTACAACATCTACGGCCAGGCGAACTTCAAGATGTCCGACAGCGTGGAGGCCTATGGTCAGGCCTGGTACACCACCTCGGTCGTCGAAACTCAGATCGCCGAATCGGCGACGTTCTTCAACACTTACCGTCTGCCGATCAGCAACCCGTTCATGCCGCTGGCCGTGCGTAACCGCATCTGCCAGGGCTACGGCATCTCGCAAGCAGATTGCGATGCCGCTGCAGCGACCACCAATGCCAACGATCCGCGCTATCGCGAAGTGAGCATCGGTCTGCGCCGCCGCTTCATCGAGTGGGGTCCGCGTACCTCGACGTTCGAAAATGACGCCTTCCAGATCGTCGGCGGTCTGCGCGGTCAGCTACCGGCCGATTGGAGCTGGGACTTGAGCGCCCAGTACGGCGAATCGGGTCAAGTCTCGAGCATTGGCAAGTACGGCCTCTTCTCCCGAGTGCAGCAGGCCTTGCGTGCCACCAGCACCTCGACCTGCTCGAATACGGCCGGCGGTTGCGTGCCGATCAACCTGTTCGGCACCGTGGGCAGCATGACGCAGGCGATGTTCAACTACATCGACGCCTCGGCGAGCAGCCGTACCGACACCTCTCTCGGTGCAATCAACTTGAACTTGTCGGGCGATCTGGGCGAGCTCAAGCTGCCGACCTCGGAAGAGCGCATCAGCACCGCCGTTGGCTTCGAGTACCGTGAGTACATCGCGAGCGCGCGCGGCGACTTCCTGAGCGCCCAGCCGGGTGAACTCTTGGGTGCGGGTGGCGCAAACCCGCCGGTCAAGGGCAAGTACGACGTGGCTGAGTTCTACACGGAGTTCCTGGTACCGCTCGTGACCGACGCCGCTTTCGCGAAGTCGATCGCACTGGAAGCCGGTTTCCGTTACTCCGACTACTCGACCACCGGTAACAGCACCACCTGGAAGCTCGGCGGTTCGTGGGAAGTGACCGACAATTTCCGCTTGCGTTCGGTGTTCCAGAGCGCCGTGCGCTCGCCCAACATCAGCGAGCTGTTCTTCCCGGTGCAAACGGGTCTCGCCAACCGCTCGACGGACCCCTGCCAAGGCGCGGCGCCGACGACCAACGCGGCCCTGCGTGCGATCTGTATCTCGCAGGGTGCTCCGGCTGGTTCGATCGGCTTCATCACTGCTCCGGCAGCGGGCCAGATCAACAGAACGAGCGGCGGTAACCCGAACCTCGATACCGAAGAGGCGGAGACGCTGACAGTCGGTTTCCTCTGGTCACCGATCGACAACCTGACGTTGTCGGTTGACTACTTCAAGATCGAGTTGGACGGTGCGATCTCCGCGCCGGCCATTGACGACGTGGTCAACGGCTGCTTCGGCTCGTCGTTTAACCCGAACCTGACCTTCAACGCGGCCTGCAGCAACATCCGTCGGAACCGCGTCGATGGCTCGCTGAACGGTTCGCCGGCAGATGTGCAGGGTGTGGTCGTGGCCTCGTCCAACCAGGGCACGATCGAAACCTCAGGTCTCGATTTCGGCGCTGGTTACGGCTGGGATCTCGGCAACATGGGCCGTCTGAGCTGGAACTTGAATGCAACCTATACGTTCGAGAACAAGTTCCAGGCGACACCTGTGTCGCTCAACCGCGAGTGCTTGGGCTATTACTCGATCAACTGCGGCAACATTCAGCCTGAGCTGACGACAAACCAGCGCTTCACGTGGTCGTTCAACGCGTTCGATGTGTCGCTGCGTCACCGTTACCTCTCGAGCACTTCCGTCGAGCCGTCGCTCAAGGGCGTCTACTTGCGGGACTTCGAGAACATCAGCTCCTACAACTACGTTGATCTCACCGCTCGCTGGAAGGCGACGGACAAGATCAGCCTGACGCTGACGGTGGACAATCTGACCAGCGAAAGCCCGCCGGATGTGGGCAGCGATATCGGTCCGACGTCCTGGAACAGCGGTAACACCTATCCGACGGTGTACGACACTTTGGGTCGTACCTTCTCGCTCGGTGTGTCCGTGAAGTTCTAATCGGACGAGGCGAGGTGTGGTTGTCGCAACCAGCGTCACCATACCGACCCCTTCAAGAGAGCGGGCCCTCGGGCCCGCTTTTTTTTGCACGTCGGCAAATAGATGATCGATCAAACGCAAACGTTCAGCGACGCCCTCACCGCTTTTCAGGGTGGTCGGCCCGAAGCCGCTCAAGAGTTGTTGCAGACGCTGCTGCGGCAACAGCCTCGACATGCCGACGGGCAGCACCTCGCCGCCCTGATCGCACGTCAGCAAGGGCGATTGCTGCAGGCACTCGAACACTTTGCGGCGAGTCTTGCGAGTAACGAGCGCCAGCCTGTGGTGCACGCCAACTTCGGCAATCTCTTGGTCGATCTCAAGCGTTATGACGAGGCGGAGACTCATTACCGCCGGGCGACTGAGCTGCTGCCCTCTTCCGCCGAAGCCTGGTATCGCCGCGGAGTGCTCGCGACCGACCGGCACCAACTCGAACTCGCGCTCGATTGTCTGCAGCGCGCACGCAAGCTAAAAGCCGACAATCGAACGTTACTGGCAATCGGTCGGGCCGAACTCGCAGCGGGCAAACCGGTTGCCGCGCTCGAAACGGCGCGCGATCTGCAGCGGGCCTTCCCGCGCGATGCGCGTGGTGTCGCGCTCGAGGCTCGCGCGCTGCAGGCGCAGCAACAAGTCGCAGCGGCCATTGACCTACTCGAAGCACGACAGACACAGGTCGAGGACCCCGCAGCACTCGATTACGAACTGGGCTTGATCGCAGTCGATGCTGATGATGCCACACGAGCCATCAACGCATTCGAACGCTGCCTTGCGCGACAACCCGAACACATCGAGGCGCATCGCGCGCTCAATAATCTCTTGTGGGAGCAACGCGAGCCTGGTTTCTTAAGCTCATATCATGCGGCGCTCAAGCTACGACCGAATTTTGCACCGCTTTACCACAACATGGCAGCCAGCTATATCGCAAGCGGCCAAGAGCGCGAAGCCACCCGCAGTCTGGAATTCGCCATCGAGCGACTCGGTCGCGACCCGTTTTTGCTACACGGGCTCGGCGTACAAGCCATGAAGCATGGCAATCTTGCTGTAGCCCGTGACTTCATCGAAGAGGCGCTCAAAGTATCCCCCGACGTCACGCGCTTCAGAGTGGACCGCGCCAACTTGCATATACAGCGCGGCGAATACGACGCTGCAGAGCCGGAGCTCGAATACGCTCTCAAGCTCGAGCCGTACAATCAAGAAGTCTGGGCTTACTGCGGCTTGTTATGGCGCTTGACCGCTGATGCGCGCGCGGACTGGCTCAATGATTACGAGCAGCTACTGCGCGATTACGAGCTCCCCACACCCGCGGGCTATGCGGACATCAACGAGTTCATGAGTGAGCTTGCCGAGTATCTGCAGTCTCGGCATACCCGTACGCGACAACCGCTGGATCAAAGCGTACGCGGCGGCACACAAACGAGTGGCGTGTTGCTCGATGACCCCCACCCGTTGATCAACAAACTGAAATCGTCGATTGCGCTTTGTACTGAAGACTATCTCGCGACGCTTAAGCTCGATCGATCGCACCCCTTTCTTGGGCGATTGCCCGTGATGCAGCAGGCGCGTCAACGCTGGCGATTTGCCGGCAGCTGGTCGGTGAGTCTTGCCCCGCAAGGCTTTCACACCAATCACGTGCATCCCTATGGTTGGTTGTCGTGCTGCAGCTATATCGCGCTACCCGAGGCCCTGGGGCAACACGACAACGACCGGTCCGGCTGGATTCAATTTGGCGCCACTTCACTCGCGCTCGGTGAGCGAGAACAGGTGGCGCGGGCCATCGCACCGCGCGTCGGCCACTGCGTATTCTTTCCGGGTTATTTTTGGCACGGCACCGTGCCCTTCACTGCAAGCCAACGGCGCCTGACCGTGCCTTGTGATTTCGAGCCGGTCGTCTAAACGAAGCGATCTTCGAAGCGCTG
>Ga0169931_10007891_pt1 | contig 15674 bp, 7 predicted proteins | sample Kivu_15m_20L_FD_129675 | JGI IMG/M metagenome (GOLD analysis project Ga0169931, IMG submission 129675) | Freshwater microbial communities from Lake Kivu, Western Province, Rwanda to study Microbial Dark Matter (Phase II) - Kivu_15m_20L... | ecosystem: Environmental > Aquatic > Freshwater > Lake ... | reverse complement strand
CAAGCTCTAAGTTGCGTCCCCGATATCGCCAGCGCCCATGCTTTTCTAGGTGTACTATAGATCAAACAATAAAAATTTAGGCTCGGTATATGTTCCTGCCGGTGCGCGAGTTAACTGGATCCACTATCCGATGTCGCCTACATGAATATTGGACTCGCCCATCTACGCCGCGACCAATTCGGAGAAGCGATCACAAACTTCACAGCCGCTATTCGTATCAACCATCGCTTTACCATCGCCTATATCAACCGGGGAGTCGCCTACCGCTTCCAAGGCAAACTTGATGAGGCAGAAAACGACTTCGAAACAGCGATCCGTCTAGATCCCAAAACAAAAAAACTCGTCGAGGAAGCCAAAAGCAAATGATTACCAACTTAAACTTCACGCTGCTCGAGCCAGTCGTTCGCCACAGTCGATCAGTCTCTATCTTCCTGTTCGCTACCCAAATTTTACTGGCATCTGTCACACCCCTGCGTTCTCAAGAAGCCGATAAGAGGGAAGCCCTCGCGAAGGCCCACGAAGCTTTTCAAGCAGCCGACAAACTGTTCGATGAAGGAAAATATGATGCCGCGGAAAGGGAGTACATCAAACTGATTGAGCAGTTGCCCAAACTCTTCAAGCCTAACTCAGAACAAGAGCACGCGGTTCGCAGTAACCTCGCACTCCTCTATTCAACAACCGGTCGACTCGCCGAATCCAGAAAGGAATATCGGGCACTGCTAGACATGATGCACGAAAAGTGGGGACGCACCGATCCGCGCAGCAACCCCGTGATCGCAAAACTTGCACGTCTCATCAGAGAAAACGATGACGTTGACAAAGCAGAGAAAATGCTTTTGGAAGCTCTGAAGCATTGTCAAGCGGCTAACGATCAAAGTTATAAAAACTATGTACCCATCGCTAACGAACTCTCCTTGATCTACCAGCAACAAGGAAAATTTGATCGCGCGGTACCTTTGGCCCGCCAAGCCCTACAAATCACCATCGCAACAAAGGGCATTAAAAACGTTGAAACCCTCGGAATCGCTCACAACTTGGGTGGAATTCTCTTCGGCCTGGGCAATTATTCCGAGGCGGAAAGCATCCTTCTCGACACCCGAACGATTCACTTAGAACTCGACCAATCTCCTCTCGATCTTGCACTTTGTGATTATACGCTCAGCGAACTTTTCGTTATTCTCGGTCGCTACAACGATGCCGATTTTCTCCTTGCTGAAGCGATCACCATCTATGAAAAACGATTTCCGCAAGGTTCGAGTGATCAGGTGCGTGCCTTAACTGCAAGAGGCAGACTCGCCCAACTGCAGAAGGATAAAATTCTTGCAGAAATCTACTTCGAAAAAGCGACTCAAATGTTGGATCAGTTAAAGGAAACTGAGAGTCAAGCAGCCTTGGATCTCGAATCCAATTTCGCGAGCTTCAAGATGTCCATCAAAGAGTATCAGGCTGCCGAGCAACTTTTGGAACATATTATTGAAGTATGTCAAAAGCAAAAGAACACGTTTTACCTCATCCAAAATAAACACAACCTCGCTTATTGCCTGATGCTACAAAATCGACTCGACGAGGCGATCAAACAACAGACTGAAACCAATCGCGAATGGATCCATTTACTACCCCCAAATCACTACCTGACCATCGTATCGCAACACAATCTTGCCCGCATGTATCAGGGTAAAGCCGATGATGCTAATGCCCTGAAGTATTTCGATTTTGCTCGAACCAACTCGTTCAACCATGCCGTCGAACTACTCCCGTCGCTATCTGTCTCACAGCAACTCAACCATGTCTTTTTGCAAGACTACCCCCATCTCCATCGCGCTCTCAATCTCGCCCTCAACCAACCGGAAGATCCGATTATTGTCGACAAAACTATCGAATGGTTGGCAAATGCGAAGGGACTACCTACTAAACTGAGAGCAGATTCGATCGCCAGAAGCCAAGCAAAGAATAAATGGACTGCCGATCGAAACGATCTGAAAATGGCCGATGTCGATCAAAAAATTTCTGTGTTAGCCAAGCGACTTCTAGAAGTGGCCAACCAACCCGAATTGAGAGAACAACTCAACGCGGAAATGAAAACACTCCAAGAAGAAAAAAGAAAGCTGTCTCGGGAAGAACGCAAGCTTGAAACCCAAGAAGTAAAAGAGAGAACCTGGATTGAAACTTCCCAAGTCGTTCGAGCGTTGAAAAAGTCAGATGCCTTGATCGACATCCTGCGACTCGGTATCTATCAGCCTCTCGAAGAGAAACCAATCCGCTTCCACTACGTGGCTTGGGTGATTACGCCTACCAAGAAAACGGTGATCGATCTCGGCGATGCAGATGCCATTGACCAACAAGCAATTAAAGTTCGTAGGCTGATCAGCCAAGGTGAGCGAAGAATCGCTGAGATCGGAGAAGTAAAGGCAGAAGAAGAAGTCAAAAAAGAATTGTCCACGCTGAGTGATATGCTGCTTCGACCTCTACAAAAATCGATCGATTCCGCCGAACAGTGGATCATCTCCCCCGATGGTGAACTTTGGACGATACCTTGGGGCGCCTTATTGATCGACGAACAGCGGTACCTTATCGAAGCGAAAAAACTATTTTTGGTAAACAGCTCCGCAGATATCGTACGACCGAGCACGGTTGAGCCGAACAAACTACCCACCACTCCACCAGTCATTTACGCAAATCCCGAATTCGGACAATTGGTTAAGGACAAAGAAAAACAGGGCCCCAGATTTTCTAACGGCCTGAGACTCGGCGCAGTTCCACAACTGACAGGTGCTTCCCTAGAGGCGCAATCCGCTGAAAAACTTTTCAAAAAAATCTATGGTGATAACGTGATTGCTCATACCAATAGTAACGCCACAACGGAAAACTTCTTTGCACTCAAACGACCAACGGCCCTACACATCGCCACCCATGGTTTTTTTGAACCCTCCCTAGGTCATGCACAACTGACCGATGATCAATTCCAAAAAGGACAACTGGGAATCCTCGCCAGCTTCGATGATCCATTGCTGCGGTGCGGCCTGTTAGCAGCCAATTGCAATCGCACGGATGGCGAAGGAGTGCAGGGCATCATTACTGGACTCGATGTGCTCTCGCTCGATCTTCGCGGCTGCCAGATGGTTATCCTCAGCGCTTGCGAAACGGGACTAGGGGACAATTATGTGGGTGAAGGAGTCTCGGGCTTGCGACAAGCCTTCCACTTAGCAGGAGCCCGCTCGGTGCTGGCTTCGCTATGGAGTATATCCGACAATTCCACCGCTACCTTAATGGAAGATCTCGCTTCGAAATGGAGCAAAGACGACCAAAGTGTAGCCGATGCGTTCGCCGAAGCGCAGCGCAGCTTAATCGCCAAACTGCGAAAGGCCAACAAATCAGCCCATCCCTACCACTGGGGCGCTTTCGCGATTACTCAGGTCCCCTAAAGGCCCGCGGTTTTCGGAGAGTCCTTAAGTTTAAAATGGAAATGCACCGAGACCTTTTCGCGAGCAGTTCGCTTGGATTATGATAACAAGTCGACTCCCCCTCCTCGAATTGCCATCCCCTTGTCGCCCACCTCGGGAGAAATCTGTGCCCTCGCTACCGAACCTTTATACCAAACCGAACCTTCATACCAAACCGAACCTTCCTACCAACTTAGCGCGATGGATCAAAACCTGGCTCCCAGTTGGCCTGCTGCTAAGCTCACTCTGGAATCATTACTCGCTTGTCTACGGGCAAGAGCCCTCTGCCAACCAACCGGCCGACTCCATTTATTACAACGGCCGCATCGTAACAGTCAACGCGGGTTCGGAGATTGTCGAAGCCTTCGCGGTTCGCGGAGATCGAATCGTCTCGGTCGGCTCCAAGGCGGACGTACAGAAGTCCGCCGGACCCAATACGAAATTGCATGATCTCGAAGGGAAAATGGTTCTTCCCGGTCTGATCGATTCTCATGTTCACGCACCCGACGCCGCTGTTTTTGAATGGGACCACCCGATTCCCGAAATGGCAGATATCGAGGATGTCCTCAAATACATTCGCTCGCGGGCAGAAAATTTACCCGAAGGTCAATGGATCGTTGTCAGCCAAATCTTTGTCACGCGGCTCACCGACCAACGATTCCCCACTCGCGATGAACTCGATCAAGTCGCACCCAAACACCCCGTCTTCTTTCGCACCGGGCCCGATGGCGCTCTGAACTCCCTGGGACTGCAACTCTGCGGTATCGGTGAAGATTTTGTCATCACCGATGGTCAACCCGGATACCTCGAACGCGATCCCAAAACCAACAAACTCAACGGTATCCTTCGCAGCTGTGGTCGCTTGGTAAAACTGACCGATCCGCGCAGGAAACCTAACCCTCAGCAACGAGCCGAACAACTTGAAAAACTTCTGCGCGATTACAATAGCGTCGGCTTGACCAGTGTTTGCGATCGCCTCGCCAGCGACGAATCGATCGGACTCTATGAATCGCTTTTGGATCGCAACGCGCTCACTTGCCGCGTCTTTCTTTCCTACTCCGTCAACGCCCAAGCCTCCATGGAAGAAATTGAAGCCTCCATCAAGAAGGCCGCCGCGCACCCAAGACACTCTTACAACAATCGATTGTGGCTTCGCGGTGTCAAAATCTTTTTAGATGGTGGTATGCTGACAGGTAGCGCTTACATGCGAAAACCCTGGGGCGTCAGTTCGATCTACTCTATCAACGATCCCAATTATCGAGGCTTACTCTATGTCGAAGCCAGCAAGCTCTATCAAATGTCCAAGCTCGCACTCGAGAATGACTTGCAATTCACCGCCCACGCCGTAGGCGATGGAGCTGTCCATGCCTTGATCGATGCATACGAACACATCGCCCGCTCCGACTTTCCCGTCCGCGATAAACGCCCCTGCATCACGCATTGTAATTTTATGAGCCTTGAAGCGATCCAAGACATGGCAGAACTTGGTATCGTTGCCGACCTGCAACCCGCGTGGCTGTTGCTCGATGGAAAAACCCTTCTCAAACAATTCGGCCCCGAAAGGACCGAGTACTTTCAGCCCTATCGCACGATATTCGATGCAGGCGTGGTCGTCGGCGGTGGCTCAGACCACATGCATAAAATCGGCTCACTCCGCTCACTCAATCCATACAATCCCTTCCTCGGAATGTGGACCTCCATCGTCCGAATCCCTCGGGGAATCGAACAACCTCTGCACCCCCAACAAAAGATCAGTCGCTACGAAGCGATACGCCTCTATACCATCCATAATGCCTACCTGACGTTTGAAGAAAAGGAAAAAGGCTCGATCGAAACTGGGAAATTGGCGGACTTTATTATCCTTGATCGCGATATCCTCGAATGCCCCATCGATCAGATCGCTTCCACCCAGGTTCTGCAAACCTTCCTCGGCGGAGAAAAAATTTACGACGCCAAGCTGCCAGCCAAATAACTTCTCCGCTTCACTCTTTCCTCTCCCTCTGTTTTTCTCTACACTTCGGAGCGTTAGTCAGAACCTTTTGGAAACCCCCGAATACCGCGGCTGACGCCAAGCCGTCTCATGGGTTTTAAATAGGCTCTAAGTCTCAATCTGCACGGATGCTAGCATTGAACAGTCACCCCTCGGCTACCTCGAACGCTCCCATTTCCGCGGCCACCTTGGCCCGTCGCTATTTTCTTGCGCCGTTGCTGGTACTGGCTTTGGCCTGTTGCACGTTGCTGCTAGGACTCGGCTGGCCAAGACTTTGGGATCGAGACGAACCGCGCAATGCCGGCTGTACCGTTGAGATGCTGGAACGAGCCGACTGGGTCGTGCCAATGTTTAATTCGGAATTGCGGACGCATAAACCGATCCTTTTGTATTGGCTGCAAATGGTCGCCTATCAAGTCACCGGTGCCAACGAATGGGGAGCGCGTTTGCCATCATCGCTGTTGATGATGGGTACTATCTTTTGCGCGATGCTGCTTGCCACGCGACTTCTTAGCAATCGTTTTTTGCAAGGTAAAAAAGAACAAAATCCGCAGAGCGCATTAGCGATCAACTGGTATCAATGGAACTCTCCGGCGATGTGGACCGGCATGATCTTAGCCACCTCATTAATGATTATCGTGGCAGGACGCGCTGCGACGCCCGACAGCCCGCTGATCTTTTGCTCCACACTTGCAATCACCTCCCTGGTGTTCGGCTTAACTTGCCATCCTCGCGAAAAGTGGCAGTCTTGTCTGTACTTTATTCTCGGGTACACGGCGCTCGGTCTCGGAGTCCTCGCGAAAGGTCCGGTTGGTTTTATTCTTCCGATCACTGTTGTCTCTGCTTGGTTTCAGTGGGAACGCATCAGCCAAGATGATCGTTGGAGCCGCCTCTCCCATCAAGTCTCATGGCTAAGAGAGTGGCCAGTATGGTTGCCGAGCATTCTCATACGGCTTTCACCAAAAGCGGTTTGGGATTATCTCTCCCAAACCAAACTGCTCATCGGTATTCCACTGGTGCTGGCGGTCGCGCTCCCTTGGTATCTCTGGGTGGGCATCCGCACAGAGGGCCGATGGTTGCGAGAATTTTTTTGGGAACACAATGTTCAGCGCGCCGTTCAGTCGATGGAAGGCCATCGCGGCGGAGTTTGGTATTATCCTATCGCGATGCTCGTCGGACTCTTTCCATGGTCGCTATGGCTCGCCCCCTTCTGCGTCTGGCTCTGGAAAATCAATCCACTGGGAGCATGGCATTCCGCACCTCGGAACTTCAACGCCGATTCAGCATCAAGCTCACAGGAACTGCAGATCGCTTCGCTAGTGCGACTGTCGCTGATGTGGGTTGCCGTATATGTCGGCGCGTTCAGCTGCGCGAACACCAAGCTGCCAAGTTACATTACGCCCTGTTACCCTGGTGCGGCTCTCACGTTCGGACTCTTTTTTGCATTCGTGGCGAATGCCCCAAGCCAATTTTCGCTTCACCGTCGCTGGGATGCCTGGCGCTCGCAAGCGATGCGCTATGCCACTTTGGCTACGCTCGTTACGGCTTTGCTTACAGGGATCGGTGCTTCGCTCGCTCTCGCAATGATTGCTTATCAAGAAAAAATGTACCAAGTCGCGTGGCAGGCCTTATGGGGAATCGCTTTAACCTGCGCTGCAATTGCCGCCCTGGATGCTTGGCGAAAAAACAGGTACCAACAGCTACCGAGCTTCTTCGCCGCCGGCGGGCTGATCTGCATCTCAGGTTGGTTGGTCGGTGGAGCTGCTGCTGCGAGTCGATATCGCATGGATCTTAACGCCCTTCAGCAAATCCAATCCGATCATCCCGAGCAACGCTGGCTGGCGGTGGGTATTCTCGAACCGAGTTGGATTTTTTATACACGCAACTCGATTCCAGAGATTCCGATTACTTCGAGCAACTCGTTCGCCTCCGGCACGCTCGAACCGTCTAGCGGGGAACGTTCGATTCCTTGGACGCAACAGGTGGTGAATCGCTGGGAGCAAAATCCAAAGCTCGGCATCATCACGTTGGAGAGTTGGGCCGACGAGTTATCCCAGTACTTGGACCAGCATTCCGAAAGCCGGCTGAAGTCTTACCAAGTGGTGCGGCAAGATTATCCGTACTTTTTGCGACACCAACCCCTGTGCCTCCTCTCGCTCCAGCCCACAGATCTCACCCCGGATGCCACTGCCGAGAAATCGTTCCCAACTGGAACCGATTTTCGGCGATAATCGCATTTTTTCGCCTCGGATTTCGCGCCTCGTTTGCCACAATTTCCGCCATAACACTTTGGGGCACAAAATATTCCTCCGAGAGCTTCACCGCAATTTCATTTTTAGCTCGCATCCTCTCGGTCCATTGAATCTCCGTCCATTGAATCTCGGTCCATTGATTGTCGAGGCGGTGAAGGAACGCTATCTTGTAGGTTTGGCGTGGCGACGTGAAACAGGAATCGCTGGTAAAAAAACGCGATTGAAAATATGACCCACTTGAAAGGGATGCGAGACGATGAGCGGAACATCTAAGAAGACTGAAGTCCTGATCATTCGCAACTGGCCCAAGATGGTTTTCATGTGGCCGACAGCTTTGATGTCTCTCATTTGCGGGCTCGTCGCAACCTTCGCACACTCTTGGGACCATGTTTGTGGCGGAGCCTTTTTGGTTTGCTTTACTTTTAATCTTCTGGTTATTACCTACGACTTCCCGCGATCCACCTCGCTCACCATGCTCGCGGTGATGGTCGCCGCGGTGCTCGGTATCATTCTCCTCAATCAGTATTACGGCTTCATTCCCCGCGTGCAGCAGTGGCTTGCGACCCTAGATTTCAAAGCGTCAGCCGATTTTTATTATGCGATTTTCGCCGGTATGTTTCTTCTGTTTATCGGCATGGCACTTGTGACCCGCTTTGATTACTGGGAACTGACCAGCAACGAACTCATTCATCACAGCGGCATGCTCGGCAACAGCGAACGGTTCTCGACAGCTGGCTTGAAACTCAATACAGAAATCAATGATGTGTTCGAGTATATACTGGCAGGAGCTGGTCGCATGATTATGACGATCCCCGGCGCACCACGGCCAGTCGTTTTAGATAACGTTCTACGTTTTAACTCCATCATGGAACGCTCGAAGCACCTACTCAGTCGCCGGGTTGTAGAAATCGAACGCGAAGAAAATCCAAAGCCCAAGGATACGACTCAACAAACCCAAGACGAGTATGAATGAGCGTAGCGCCGGGCCCAAAGAAAAATGCAACAAAAAAGGAGGGGTTAAGCCCTCTAGTTTGGTGGTATATTGTATTTTCGTTTGTCGATTATTCGCCAGTCAACGGTTCAGCTGCCTGTAAGCTAGTATCATCCCAGCGCCCGTCAGATTAAACTAACGCCGACTTAGAGCCTATGTAACGCCGTCGGCTCATGGTTCTCAGATAGGCTTTTGATTTCGTTGTTTCTTATCTTCGAATCGGACACACATTAGCATCAATTGGCCGGCTGGAACTGCAGCATCGCGGGCAGTAGAGCTAATGCGATTCCGTTCGCTTGATTCGAAACGGTACCTCGACTCGAAACTAGGGACTGTTGACTCATGCGTAATGCACCTCGACGAAAAACGCGTTCAATTCGGTTTGAAAATCTGGAACAACGCCGTCTGCTCACTCTTTCGCCCGAGTCGTTTTTCAACGTTCCTGCCACCTCGGATTTTTCTTCCCTGGACAGCGAACCGGAAGGGGAATCCGAAGCCCTCGTCCAATTCAGCTATAAATTTGTGTCGCTGACGGGTCAATCACTTGATCCCGATCCCAACGATGGTGTCGAACAATATCGAGCCACCGTCGGAGATACCATCAAATTACAGGTCTACGCTCGCGATTTGCGTAGCCTACCGCAAGGTGTTTTTTCAACCGGACAAAACATCGTCTTCGATCATCAAGATGATAGTCCGGCAGAAATTTTGGGACTCTCTTACAGCGAGTCGATCGACTTGCTGATTACGAATACACCCGTCAATGCTAGCGCGACATTTCGTATTCAGTTTGGCAACGGCGCAGGTGCTGTTACCACGCAAGCTCTTGAACACCCTCGCGCCGATGGTGATGTCAACGCCCTTGATAGCCTTCGTATTGCCAACGCCATTAAAGCTGCACTCGATGCTAGTTTGCCCGGCGGCTCCGGTTCCGGCCCAACGGTGACGCATTTAGGGTTGTCGAATGGATATCTGCGTTTCAACATAAATTTTACCAACATACCCGCTTTCCGTTTCGACGTTCCTAACGCTTCCATTGTCGAAAATAATATCGTCAGCAGCGGTGGAGGCGAGGCCGTTATCGCCACATCCTATGATCCGAATCCGCAGTCGCCAGAAAGCATGCGAACGGCATTGGTCCCTAACAACATCTATCTTGTCTTGCCTGGGCCAACAACTTGGGATTTTCTTGCCGATCGCGTTGTGCTGTCCAAAGCAAACAATATGGTGCAAAGTGGCATTATTGTTCATCCCACCCCCGCCGCGACAACCCTTCAGTATGAAGTATTGCTTGAAGTCGTTCGAACGGGAACCGTCTTTGTCTCTTCCACGTTTGCCGATCCGAATATCGGTCCCGTCCTCCTGTTTGGTATCAACACTGCGATCCCTGCTTCGCAAATTATTTTTCCCCAAAATGTGCCGCTGCTAGCAGTGGACGCAGGGAGCGATCGATTTGAAATTAACAATACTCGTACCACCGCTAAGTCATTTGGAAACCTTCAAGGCGTACTCAGCGAAAACATGCTTAGTATCCACAATGCGGCCGACGAAGATTGGTATAGCTTTACCACTCTTGCGGCAGCCAACTCCACCAATTTTGTAGGTATCGATTTTAGCCATGCGGTGGGTGATATCGACCTGGAACTCTACAATCAAGCCGGCCAAAGGATTGGAAATTCCAACTCCACCTCCAATGAAGAAACCATTTCATTGCAAGGCCTCGCGGCGGGTACCTACTACGCGCGTGTACTGGGTTTCAATGGTGCGACGAATCCGGAATACTACCTCTTTATTGATACCCCCTACAGCACAATTCCTGCGGATGCCTTTGAGGTTAACAATACTGTCGCGACAGCAAGGAATCTCGGAGCAATCACCAATGTAACAACGAACGGCGGCTTGACCATTCACAATGCAGCCGATGTCGATTACTTCCGATTCCAAACACTCGCAACTGGAAAATCTGGCGACTACGCTCAGATCGAATTTGCTCATGATGCCGGCGATTTAGAACTGCGACTTTTGAATGCCTCGGGCCTACTGCTTGCATCCTCAGCAACCTCCAACAATTTCGAGCGAATCAGCCTCGAGAATCGTCCCGCGGGTGTCTATTATGTTCAAGTGCTCGGCGAAAATGGATCTCGCAGCCCCAGTTACTCGCTGACAATTGATCCCCCAGCCCTATCGATCTCGCCCGATTATCTTGAGACAAATGATTCGTTCGTAGCCGCGACAGAGTTATCGGTAAATCAAACCTTCACGTCGTTCCCCTTTCTTTCGATCCACCAAGCAGGTAATGAGGATTGGCATTTCTTTCAGTTGGTCCAAGAAGGTACCGCCAGCCATTATGTTTCCATCGATTTTGAACATCGCAATGGCGACGTCGACTTGCAATTGCTGGACGAGAATGAAGTCGTTTTAAGATCCTCCATGACGTCCCAAAATCAAGAGCGCATCAGTCTAGCTGGACTCAGCTCCGGGACCTACTTCATTCGCATCTTTGGTAATGCCAGCGCGACCCAGCCCGATTATCGATTGAATCTATCGCTCCCGATCGGAACCATTTATCCCGATGACTATGAAACCAATGAAACGCTTGCTACCGCCTACAATTTGCGGGCACTCAGCGGTTCGGTCGGGATCGAAAATCTGAATATTCATCAGTCGACCGATAGGGATTGGTTCCGTTTCGAAACCACGGCCACCGGAAACAGTTCGCACTTCATTGGTCTGCTTTATCTCTCCGGCGGCACCGATATCGATCTGGAATTGTATGATCAAAACGGAGTGCTCCTTGAACGCTCCTCCGTAAACGACGATTGGGAGATTATCAATTTTGCCAATCGGCCCGCAGGGACCTACTTCGCTCGTATCTATCCATCGACCTCTGGTACCAACAGCAATTACAGTTTGGGCTTCGTACTTCCGCAAGGAAATCTCTCCGCGGATCGTTTCGAGATCAATAACTCACTGAATACTGCGACCGACCTAAAGAAACTTTCGGAACCAACCGAGTTTACTTCGCTCTCCGTCCACAATGCTTCCGACGTTGATTGGTATCGATTTGAGACCGTGGCTGCTGGCACCGAAAATCATTACATCGAATTGAGTTCCTCGACGGCCGCGGGCAACATTGAAGCGGAACTCTACGATGTGAATGGAATTTTGCTAGAACGAACCAATGGCCTGAGTGCTCTGGAACGATTGTCTCTGCGTGGTCGCCCCATCGGTTCTTATTATGTAAAAATCGTCGGCATCAACGGTGCCACTTCTCTTTATAGCCTCGATTTCGAAGTACCAACCGTTACTATTCCTCTCGATGATTACGAAGCCAACAATCAACGGACCACGGCCTTCAATCTTCGCGGTATTGAAGGAAAGCTGCGACTCGACAACTGCACCCTGCATACCGGCGATCAAGATTGGTTTCGCTTTGAACAATTGAATACGGCGACAACGTCGCATTACGTTCTTGCAGATTTCCGCCAAGCCCAAGGTGATATCGATCTGGAACTCTACAATTCCCAAGGAACACTCATCCGCAGTTCCACCGGGTCCTCTGCTCCGGAAACGATTTCGCTCGCAGGACTGCAATCAGGAACTTATTATGTTCGACTTTTCGGATATCAAAACGCTACCAATCCCAATTATTCCCTTGAGATTGTGGCTCCTTCATCGGGCAGTCTCAATCCCGATCGCTACGAACAAAACAATGACTTGGCAACAGCAACATTGATTCGATCTTCTGGTAATACGCTTGCGGGTGCCGTCGACATCGCCGATGTGAACATTCACTCGACTGCCGACAAAGATTTTTATCGATTCACGACGGTTGGAACTGCCACGGCTGCTCATAGCATCTCGATCGACTTTAATTCTGGCGATGGAGATTTAGACCTATTCTTGCTCGATGCCAATGGAAATGTCCTGCGACAATCAGTACAAAGCAATCACACGGAGCACATCTCGCTTGCTGGTCTTGCCGCTGCTTCCTATGTTGTAAGGGTGCAAGGTAAAGAAGGTGTGACCAATAACTATCGACTTCGTTTTGATGCGCCCGAAGCCAGCGGCAAACTCGATAGCTGGACGATCTTGGTTTACATCACTGCCAGCGATCTGGATCCTTACGCATTCGAAGACATCAATGAGCTCGAGATCGCAGCTCGGTCACTACCCGGGAATGTCAACTTGGCGGTTTTATGGGACCAGAGCTCCCGCCGTTCAACTTACGCGACCGGACATGGTTCACAACCCGCTTGGGGAACGATCGGTCGCGGCTTCATTCGCCCCGATTCAAACCGCCAATCGGTTGCAACTGTTTTCGAAATTCTGCCGGAAGAAAATACCGGGACCGCAGAATCGCTCAACCGTTTTATCGATTGGGCTGTAGCGGCAGCTCCGGCTGAAAAATATGCGTTGATCGCTTGGGATCATGGTGCTGGCATTTATGGTTCCAATTACGATAACGCCGATAACGCACCTTCCGATAACTTAGGGATTTCGGAACTCATCGCCGCTCTCACACCCTCCGATGTTCCCCAACTTCAAGTGCTTTCCTTTGATGCCTGCTTGATGGCGATGACTGAAGTTGCCTATGCGACTAGGTCGCTCAGCGATATTCTCGTCTCCTCGCAAGAAGTGGTTGGAGCCCAGGGATATGACTACACCACTCTGTTTTCGTCGTTGGTGAGAAATCCCCTTGCTAGCGCTTCCGAACTTGCAGCGGGCATGGTCAGCAGTTACCAAGCAAGCTATGCAGCAGACACCAACGGTTGGAATACCCAATCGGCAATCGCGCAAAACATGATGTCCGATCTCAGTGGTGCTCTAGCAACCTTTACCGCCGCGAGCACTTCGCTATCAACGGCCCAATGGCAATCGTTGGCAAACAACTTTCAATCGGCAATCGGTTATGCCAATCCAGATTTCCGCGACCTTGGCAGCATGATGAATACGGTGATCAGTAACAGTCTTCTACCCACAGGGCTGCGTCAAGCTGCTTCGCAAGTCGTGCAAAAACTCAATTCGTCCATTGTCAGTTTGGCAGCCGATAGTCGAAGCAGTTCGGGTATGTCGATTTTTGTGCCCACATCGACGTCTCAAATCAGCTTTTTTAACCAGAACTTTTCTGAATTTTCTTCGATCACGGGTTGGGGTGCATTTCTTACCAACTTGGTTGGGCAGGGGGGTGGATCGGGTGGGAGCGGCGGAAGATTCGGCCGCTCCGTTTCCAGCCGGGATTGGGCGGAAAACAATGACCTTTTCGCAACCGCTACGAATCTGTTTCAGGTCAGCGGCACAAACGTCTCTTACTCGAATTTATCCTTGCACGATAGCAACGATGTCGACTGGTTCCGATTCCTCCTGGGCGATCCGGCCGACTCGACTCACAAAATTCAACTCAGCCAAGCAACTTCCGAATCGGTGAAATTGGAGCTATACGACGCTACGGGCCGAACGAAGCTGCGAGAAAGCACAACGGCAAGCAATCCGGTTCTTTCGCTCTCTGGACTTGCTCGAGGTGAATATCATTTGCGAGTCCTATCACCGACGGCAACTAGCGTTCAAGGTTATTCGATTGTCTTTGATGCGCCGGCCGCGACGGTTGTCGATCGAACGGGAGCGAATAACTCGCTCGGTCGAGCATTCCCGTTGGGATTGGTAGCCGAGCGTCTTTCGGTTCCAGGCTTGGAACTTGCGTCGCAAGCGGAGGAGTGGTTCACGTTCTCGACACCCAAACTGCCCAATCCGCAGTGGTATTCGGTAGAAATTCCTGTCGGTGCCGGCGGCGAGGCTGAGGCCGTTTTGACCGACAGCGATGGCAATGTGGTTTCACGAGCCGCTGGAAGCGGTTCGCTGCTGCTGAGTTATAGAGCGAGGGGGAGCGGTGAAGCGTACCGTTTGCAGGTCATTTCACGGTCCGATGTGAATGTTCCGTTTTCCCTGCGGCTTGCGAGTTTGACCGCAACTTTTCCCGATGTCACGTTAACGGCCAACCTTGGTGGGAAAGTGATCGATCGCTTGCCGCTCACGGAATTGGTAGGGTCTGTGGGCGCGGTACAATTGAGCGACAATCGATTCTTGTGGCAAAACAATCAGTTGTTGCTGAAGGCTGGGACGTATTTTGATACCGATGACCAATTTGTTACCCAGTTGAAGATCGATGTTACGGACGGGAATAATCCGAGTCGAATTGTCTCGTTTATTTTGCCGATTGAAATTTTGAGCAATCCTTTTCCTTGGCACAATTCGGTTTCGCGATGGAACGCCAATCTGGATGTGGATGAAACGGGTGATCCGATCATCAATGCGATCGATGCGCTTGTGATTATCAATCACTTGAATCGCAATGGAACTGGAGAAGCACCCGCGTTCCGAGAAGCTTCACCTACGAAAACAGAATTCCAGTTTGATGTGGACAATAGCGGCTTTTTCAACGCGATGGATGCTTTGATCATCATCAACTATCTTGCCGTTTTTGGACCGTCAGGGGAGCAAGGTGAAGGAGAAGGGGAGGTTGGGGGGCTTGGTGTCGATTCGGATTCCGACGATACGCTTTACGGTCCGATGAATAAGTCCTTGGCCTATTCGTCGATCGATATGAGCCTTATCGATTTATTAGCTGAGGATCAGTTCCGTCGTCGCCGTGGATCGATTTACGGTTTGGCCAACGGCCGACAGCGTTAGCCGCGGTTTTCCGCCGAGCGCACATTCCGCTCGCGCGGATCGTTTCACCCGTATGCCGTTAGGCTAGGCATCCCGCCGCAAGACTCTCCAGCGAAGGACGCAACGAGTACGGTTCAAACTCGTTGAGCCCTGCGCGCCCGAGAGCCCGAGAGCCCGAGAGCCAACTCTGCGCAAGCCTAGCCTAACGGCGGAATCGTTTAACCCGTACGCCGTTAGGCTAGGCATCCCGCCACCGGACTCTCCAGCGAAGGACGCAACGAGAACGGTTCAAACTCTGCGCAAGCCTGGCCTAACGGCGGAATCGTTTAACCCGT
>Ga0169931_10007889_pt1 | contig 15678 bp, 33 predicted proteins | sample Kivu_15m_20L_FD_129675 | JGI IMG/M metagenome (GOLD analysis project Ga0169931, IMG submission 129675) | Freshwater microbial communities from Lake Kivu, Western Province, Rwanda to study Microbial Dark Matter (Phase II) - Kivu_15m_20L... | ecosystem: Environmental > Aquatic > Freshwater > Lake... | reverse complement strand
TTGATTCGAATTTGAATTTCTTAAGTTATATTTTAATTGTAGATGGAGATCAATAAGAACCGAGCCAGGTAGCACACGAGTGACGCTGGCTAGTTTCGTCACATCAACCTACATAAAAATTTGCAAAACCCAGATGGCGTTTAAGGACGCCGGGGAAACCAATAGAGCGTTAATTACCTAGTACCTATATCTTAGGGATTCTAAGGAGTCAATAACGGGCCTGAAGCTCGGACAATTGTTGTGCAGGCAAAGCCGAGAGGCCTATTAAGACCCCAGAGTGTTGGTGCGAATGAAGAAATCAATAGAATGCAGGTTGAACTACAGGCCAAGAATGCTTTGGGAACTCCAAATGTCTTGAAAACGATGCAAGGCAATCGCAATAAAAAACAAATCACAGAAATAGGTCAGAAACAGTTTGGCGGCTCGTTACAGCTCCATGTCTAATAGTTGCCTAACTTGAATTAAGGATAACGGAATCGGAATATGGAAGTAGTGAACACACAAAAGTTACCGGCCTCCCAAGGTTTGGCGTGTTACCCAAGTCACAGCAAAATACAAGAGCCAGACTTCTAGGTCTTTTAGGGCAATGAAAGCTAAAAACTGCGCATTGCGGTGCCATAATCCAAAAATGCCGCCATTTAGTATTGGAAACAAAAGGATGCGTAGACTACCAAAGGCAAATTTTTGGAGACAGGTAACTTAAAGAACAGTCTGGATCCATAAGAAGCTAAGCAAAACCATCAGCGACGATATGTCCAGGCCAAGTCTCACTTCGAGTAAAAATAGTTGGACCGCAAGGCCAATTTCTTCGCTAATCTGGGAAACAAAGAGACTACTTAACAAAAACTTACTTTGAACACCGACAAAGGCAAGCCACCCTCTCAAGAAGTCCAACGTCCCAAAATGCCCAGCACGATACCAGAGAACCTTGTGATCTTTACCGACATGAACGTTGACCATCACGACTTCGACATTAAAAATCGTAGAGTAATCTAGGACCAGCTTTAAGCAAATACAACCAAGCATCGCCCTCAGAACAGCATGCATTTGATTTCTGACCCGAGGATGGAGACGATACAGACGCTTGCTTAAGCAAGCAAAAGAAGTAATGATATGCCTCTCGCTCAGACTCAAAAGATACGACAGAATCAACAGCGTCCGATATCCGGGGCAAGCTCCAACTTTTTGGCGGCCTAATAAGCTTAGATGATCGAAAGCCAACTAAGATCGGTTGAACTGCTTAAAAGTAAGGCGTCTGCGAAGCGCCAAGAAAGCCGTGAAACTCTTTGGGAACAAGAACTCTCGCGTAGGCATGCAGACCTTTAACAAGAAAATGACATTGCTGAGCTTGATGGCTTCTCAGTTGACAAAAATAGCCAGGTTGGAGCTTATTGCAAGCAACTGATGCAAGCGAGGCCGACGACAGCCCTTATCGGAAACGCAGATACCGATGACACTCTGCCTTATCCGGAGCTGTTTGATCGAAGTGAACGCACCTTTGCAGCTACATTTGCCAAGTATGGCAATCTCAGTTACTTCACTCCTGTGTAAAGAATCGGCAACTACATGGAATACTAGCAGCGACTCACCAAGAGGCATCTCATGGACCTAATTGCTTACCAAAAGACGTCAAAAAGCACGGCGAAAGTTGAAGATCATGAATTCGGCAAGACTAACCATGACTATCTTGACCACTGCCTGTTCCATGGTTATATGTTGAACGAGGAAGCAAACAACACAATGATCAACACGATCATGGACTTCACCATCCCCGAAGTTACTGTCTAAAACTACAGGCAGCGTGTTATGCCAAAACAAGCTTACAACCCGTGTTCCGCACGAAGTTCGATGAATCTAGAAATTGAAAAAATCTGGTCCAAGTCCCTTTTGAAGCAGCTAAGTTTGAGCATGATGCGAATGCTTAAGTACATCGACAATCTGGACTGCATCAGAGATGAAGAGCTAAGCAAGTTTAAGTCAGAGTGGATCTTGCATGCACTCGAGCTGATTCCTTTGTTCCTCCAAAAGAACTACAAAAACTAGATTCAGCAACTTTATTAAGAAGTTCAACTAACATACAAGCGATCTATGAAGCAAGCGATTATGGACTATATCCTTAGATCACCTGATGAGCGTAGACGACTACATATTCTTATGCTGCCTCACCATGTGATCACAGCGGCTGAGAGACAGGTTCAAAATGGTGGTTACTCGATAGGCATTTACTAAGGCACTCATCACCGCAAGATTGCTGCTGAAAATGAGATTAAGTTTAGGTTAATCACAAACAACATCGTAGTTAGTTCAATCCAAAGTTGGTGGCAGGAATTTAGAAACCTCAAGTTGATTGATTTCCAAAACTTCCAAGCCGTCGTCCAAGAGCGTAATCTTTAATAGAGTCTGCTTTAACAAAACTGCCGCGAAATTTTTGAGCCTGAAATTTCTTCCACGTTGGACATCGATAACTTCCTTTCATTCTAAGAAGCTGTCCTTGAGAAAACGAAAGCTGTAATGAAGCATATCTGGCATCGCGGTGCAGTTCTGATAATTAAAAAGTTCAAATGCTTAAAGACTAAGGAGCAGCATAAATCTCTTTATCCGGGTCATGCAGCCAAAAGCAGGTGGTCATACTCTGGGTATATGACCGAGCCAATTGACTACGGATTCGACTTTGAGTCTTACATGCATGAAAGCACTGAGAATTTCATGGAGTCGTTCATAAACTACAGCTACAACGGGGGCAATACCCCTGATTAGGAGTTTACGCCATACCAAGCCTACGCTTTTAGGACAGCGTCAGCGCACAAAAACGTTGACCTAAAGATGTTCAGAACAGAAAATGAGCAGAAGCTAAGCGCTGTCGTATTAGACCTGATGGATTCAACTGAGCTCAAAGATCTTTACGACATCAGGCAGAGTCCAGCTTACGTATCATTTGTCCAGATAATTGGCTCTTTTATCAACTTGGAAGAAAACGGCTATGAAGGTCTCGCCAAGGACTATAAAAGAGAGTTAAAGTATGCGGCGGGCAACTTAATGGCGATGCAATTACGCTAGATGGTCCAGAGTTCAGTTGAGATGTTCTGCAACTTTTTTGTTGGCTTTAAAACATATGAAGATCTCCGTGGCTCGATGCCGTCATTTAAGCCGATGCGCATAATTGTTCCCATGTTGACTAAGTTCACGACTGACAAAGATAGAATGCAGAAGCAGTTAGAAGAAGAAATCGAAAAAATGGACAAAAAATTGATTAAAGACAGCTCAATCAACGTCGCTCTTTAAGCCCAACTCGAGAAACGAAAGTAGGCTTCAACGTCTCAGAATTCAGAGTACGATGCGATGTCAGTTTATAACATGAGCAAAGACAAGCAAATCCTAAAATTGCCGGACTTTATCCACTATTAGGACTACGCTAACCCGATTTTCCACCTTGAGCTGTTGCTAGGGTCGATGCAGGAGCCCTCAGAGCTTAAAAACGACCGCAACCTGTTTAAACTGACTCAGAATTTAGAGTTTAACAAGAGTGACTAGCAGATACTTGAACATTTTGATGCGTTTTTCTACGACCTTGTGACCAGTTTTAATGATTTCAGTAGGCCTGAATTCTGCAAGGTGAGGCTTTTCAAGAAACGTGAGCTTGAAAATTAAAAGGAAACGGATCATATTCGAAAGATCTAGCTTGAGCAGTAGCGCAAGCAACGACACAGAGAGTACCTTAACATTCCAAAAGAGTCGGCTACAATTCGGGAGGCTAAAAACAAGCAAATTTTCCACTACTCGGTATCACCGCTTATCACGCCCCCGACTCTAGACTTCGACAAAATGCTTTATAGTGGAAATTTTGATAACCCGTTCGGCTACGAAAAATACATGGGAAGGATCAAGGTAGAGGAAGCGATTGATAAGGCAGAAAAAAGACTCCTGCCCTTTGAGCATAACGAAGGCGAAACTTTGTTCACATAAGAGTCAGTAAAGAGGCAGTTTGACGTCGCTCATGCCTCTGAAGGTTTCTTCAAGGCAAAAAGAGACAAGATTATGAACATACTCAGGGACCATCTAAGAGAAACTAAGCGCATTCACGAACTTTACGAACAGTTTAAGCCAATCATCTAAGGCCGGATGCAAGAAAAAGTCATGGCATTCGTCAAGTCTGCTGACAATGTCCTTTCGCAAAACGTTGAATACGCGGCGTTCCTTGCTGAGCTTCGGAACTATAAAAATTTAGCCCTGCAGCTGCCAAAACGGGTCGCGTTCCCGCTCTTCGATGTAGGGTTAAGAATTGCCAATAAGGAGATTATCAACAGGATAGATAACTTCATATTCACGATACTCAGCAGCTATGAGGAAGCCCTTCGCGAAAACACACAAGAGCTGTGCACGCAATATGAACAGATCTACGAAAAAATTGCTAAAAACGTTGAAACAGCTGAAGAAGTTGTCGCGATGGAGAATTACAAGAGCAGACTGCTAATGGATATGGCGACTCTTCAACGGAAGCTTACTTTCAATCGCAAGTGCGTATACTTCCTTTTGACTCACAACTGTCATGACTAGGTCTTCATGGAGCCGAAGAAAGACGCTGGCATTATCGTCGAAGGCGAGTGCAAAAAACTAGTTAATGAGTTGCTCGGGTGGCCCAGCCGTCTGAACAACTTTATGGACCAGTGCGACGAGCGACACGGTGACTAAAGGCTCTTGATTGAGAAGCGTATTTTGAGCAAAAAGGCCGAGCTCGATAAAAGCGTCAAGGAGTTTTATCCCATTTTGAAGAGGGTGTTCTCGATCTAGTCTATCAACGGTTTCCGCAAAACAATTGACTTCATAAAAGAGTCCAAGACTAATCTGGACTTGCTGGAAGACTTGAAATAGCAGATCCTATTAGAAGAGACTCTTTTATTCGGATATAAGTCTGAGTTTAATAGCTTGCTTTCGATTTAACGCCAATTCGAACCCTACTACGAGCTGTGGATGAAAATTGATGCTATTATTTAGAAGAGGCAAGAGCTGTAAGAATCTAACTTGCGGGATATTGACGCCGAAGAAGTCGAAAAAATGGTTAAAGAATCTATGCGGACAATGGTAAAGCTGCAAAAACAGTTCGGCACTTCGAATTCAGCCGCTAGTACTATTTTATCGCTCATGACAAACGAGCTTAAGAAGATAAATGAGTTAAAGCCAATTATCGATGTTATGTGTAGCAAATCACTAAAAGATCGCCATTGGCAACAGATCAAGCTAATTACTGGCTCTAGCAATGATCACTTAAAAGACCTCACACTCAGGGAGGTTCTTATGCTCTCAGTGCATGACGAAGAAAACTTAAAGCTTTTGAAGGAGAATATCGACAAGGCAAAGAAGCAAGATCGTCTTGAAAACATCCTTGCAGGGATGCAAAAGGAATGGTCCAGTGTATGTTTCGAGCTTAAGACGTTCAAAGACACAGAAATTCCGATCCTAGTCGGCACTAACATAGAGATCATGCAAAACATGCTCGACGATCACGTCATGCAGTCTTAATTGGTCAAGAATAACCCTGACGTTGAGCCAATAATAGTCTAGGCTAGTGAATGGGAGCACACTATGATTTACACTTAGGACATCCTTGAAATCTGGCTGCGCGTTTAGACTAATTATCTGTTCTTGGTTCCGATCTTTAACGCTGGAGGTATCCAAGAAGAGGTTAAAAACTTGCTCGACCAGGATAGCTTCAAGCTAATTGAAGTTTCGTGGAAGAAGATTATGAACGAGCTTAAGGTCAAGAACCGTGTTTTGGATCTCGAAAAAGAGTTCCCAAGTCTACTTGAAGATCTTCGATATCAAGATGAACGTCTTCAGAAAATTCAGTCGAGTCTAAATGCCTACCTTGAGAGCAAGAGAGAGTACTTCCCGCGCTTCTACTTCCTGCCAAATGAAGATCTTATCGAGATCCTTGGTGATTCGCAGAAATCCAAGAGTATTCAAAAACATCTCAAGAAATGCTTCGAGGGCATCAGTGAGGTTACGTTCCGAGACCAGATGGTTGCAGGCAAGCCTACTGAACAGATTTTTTAACTTGAGAGTCCAGAGGGCGAAAAAGTCTAACTGTTATAGCCCATCAACCCTCACCAGTTTAACGGCATGGTTGAACAATGGCTTTCTCTGCTTGAACATTAAATGAAATTCAGCGTGCAGAAAGTTATTTCAGACGCTCTCAAAGACTATCCCAGCAGCCAGGATAATTTTTTTTCAGGCAATCCGCCGTAATCGGAAAGTCGCGGTCTTTCAACAACCATCAGGAAGTATAACTCAGATCTAGCGGAATGGCTGAGCAGGTGGCAAAGCCAAGTATTGATCGTTGTGCAACAAATCATGTGGACTAGCAATGTCGAAGCGGCGCTCTAGAGCGTGGACAGCTTTAAGCAGCTTGTGAACTTATTCCAAAGTCGGTAAAATCAGTTGGTTTTGATTGTCAATATGGTGCGTGACAAGCTGCCCAATCTGATGAGGATGACTCTTAGCTCGATGATCGTTATTGAAGTCCACGCAAGGGACATCGTTGAGAACTTGGCAAGATAAAAAGTAAGGAGCATAGACGACTTTAATTGGATAAATAACCTGCGTTACTACTATGACAAATAGAACGATTCAGTTTAAGTTAGCATGATTATGACAGATCTTACCTACAACAATGAATTTCTGGGCAATACTGGTCGTCTTGTCATTACACCTCTGACTGACCGCTGCTACCGTACTTTGATGTCTGCGCTTGCCCTAAACTTGGGTGGTGCCCCAGAAGGACCTGCAGGCACCGGTAAGACAGAGACGACTAAGGATCTCGCTAAGGCAGTCGCGGTTTATTGTAAAGTCTTCAACTGCAGTGAAGGCCTCAACGCAGCCTTTATGTCTAAGTTTTTCAAGGGTCTCGCCTCAGGAGGCACTTGGAGCTGTTTCGACGAATTCAATCGCATAGAGCTTGAGGTACTCTCGGTCATCGCTCAGCAGATTCTCGAGATACAAAGAGCAAAGAGCGCACGCGTCATTGAATTCATTTTCGAAGACGCATAGATCAAGCTTCAAACAAATTGCAATATCTTCATCACAATGAACCCAGACTACACAGACAGGTCGGCTTTGCCTGACAACCTAAAGGCACTATTTAGGCCGGTTGCAATGATGATCCCCGAGTATAGCATGATATCTGAAATTTCGCTTTATTCGTTCGGCTTTTTCCAATCTCGTAATCTGGCCAAGAAGATCGTTCAGACTTATCGACTCTGCTCCGAGCAACTCTCGATGCAATACCATTACGATTACGGCATGCGAGCAGTTAAGGCCGTACTTAACACCGCTAAAAACTTGAAGTACTAACAAACTAAGAAACAGTCTTAGGTTTAAGCCGCATCGCATTCATCAAGCTTCAGCGAGTCAGAACTCCTCAAATAAAACCCAGAATCTTAACCCAGAGAGTTCAATGAAGAGAGTGAGGAGAGCATTATCCTTCGCAGTATTCGGGACGTTAATTTGCCTAAGTTCTTGGCTGAAGACATCCCTCTCTTTGAGGGCATAATTCACGATCTGTTTTAGGGCTAGGACATTCCTCAGACAGACTACCCCTAGCTTCGCAACTGTCTTAATAAGGCAGTCTCTGAGCTAGAACTACAGAGCAGTGTGCTGTTTACGGAAAAAGTTTTTCAGTTGTATGATATGATCAAGTGCCGTCACGGTTTGATGATTGTTGGACCAGCAAACAGCGGCAAATCGGCAGTGCATACGTCTTTAAGGAAGGCGCTTAATTACGTTGTCGTAGAGGAGCCATCGTTTGAAGAGATTGAGACAGAATCCTACGTGATTAACCCAAAAAGCGTCACCATAGAACAGCTGTATGGAAGCTATGAACCCATTTCGCAAGAGTTCTAAGACGGAATTATCGGCAGTGTTTTCCGACGATGTGCTTACAAGAACACTAAGGGAAAAAGACAATGGATCATATTCGATGGACCCGTCGATGCAAACTGGATAGAAAACATGAACACGGTGCTGGACGACAACAAGCGACTTTGTCTAAACAACGGAGAGGTCATTCAGATGACAGAACTGATGAACATGATCTTCGAGACGCACGATCTGTCCTTTGCCTCCCCTGCCACCGTGTCTAGGCTTGGCATGGTTTTCTGTCCGAATGAAACTTACGGCGGATGGCTGAGTCTCTTGTAAAGTTGGCTCTCTAGCTTCGAGAAAGAGGTGAAACTGACCGGAATTCCCTCGATATCACCTCAGGAGATCACTGATCGAATCCTTAACCTGTTTAAGTTGATTTATGCACCCTTGCTCGCAGGTGTTCTTAGTTCGTGCAAGCTTATCATTCCTGTGTCCGATACTCAGATCACGGCTAGCATGCTTAAAATAATGGGCATACTTACGAGCCAAACAAGCTTCGTGCAGCACATTCATGATAAAGAAACCAGAGTTGACGAAATTTTCTAAAGGATTGATATGATCTTCCAGTTTGCTATCATATGGTCACTCGGATCGATTACTGATGATGCCGGACAGAAAAACTTCCAAAAGCGGTACGATGCGAAAATCAAAGAGAACTTCAAAGTCGGCCAAAACAGACAGTTCAGGATCGAGAAGCAATCTATGATAAACGATCTTTCTTAGCCTGTACACAATTTCAAGATAGAGGACCTCGTATGGACTAGTTGGAAAGACCTGGCCAATAGACCTGAGAACAACCCGGAGTTATTCGACGAGACACCGTTTAATGAGATCATCATAACGACGACTGAGAACCTCAAACACGTGCACATGCTTAATCTGTTGATCAAGCACGGCAAGCCAACAGTTTTCATCGGAGGTACAGGCACCGGCAAAACGATTGCAGTCAATCGCTTCCTGCGTACTCTTGAGCCGAGCTAGTTCGACTCAACTATTATATGCTTCAGTGCAAAGTCATCAGCCAATATAACGCAGGAGACAATCCAAAGCAAACTTGAAAAGCGCAACCGTCGGCTGTTAGGACCACCAGCGAACAAGAAGTTCGTCATCTTTGTGGACGACCTCAACATGCCAACTGTTGAAAAGAATGGAGCGCAGCCCCCAATCGAACTGCTTAGGCAGTGGCTGGACCAAAGTAGCTGGTACGACTACACTGAGAAAGACAACATTCTTAAGAAGATTGAAAATATCGTTTTAGTCGCGGCAATGTGTCCTCATGACGGTGGTAAAAACCTCGTGTCACCCAGGTTCGCACGGCATTTCAATATCATCTCATGCCCATAGTTTGATGATTCTGTGCTGATTCGAATCTACGGCAAAATTGTTGACTGGCATATCAACAAAGAGAAGATCAGGGGCACTAACTCGGCGAGGGTGCTCAAAGGTATAGTTGAGGCAACGATCAACATCTTTAACTTTATCCAGATCAACCTAAAACCGACACCTGCCAAGTCACATTACTTGTTTAACCTTCGTGACATCAGCAGAGTAATACAAGGAATCCATATGATGCGCACATTCCAACACTCTAAGGTAGACAAAATGGTCAGACTTTGGGTGCATGAAATCGCAAGAGTCTTTACCGACAGACTTAGCTCAGAGAAAGACCAATTAAAAGTCTACTAGCAGCTAGAAGTGTCATGTAGAATCCACATCAAAGAAAACCTGATGATTTCTCTTAAGGACTGCATGACTGTTTCTCACAAGGAGAACGGTGACTCCATAGAAAAGTGTTACGATATTATGACCGAGCAAATCAAGTTTTCAGACTTGATTGACTCTTCGCGGAACGCTAACCAGCGAGAGTATGATGAGATCGCCAAGATTAAATACAATGAACTAGTTGAAAAACTCTATCAGACACTAAGAGGCTTCAACGTAGTCTCTAAAAAGCCCATGGATCTGGTCTTGTTTGATTTTGCAATCAACCACATCTTACGTATCACACGCGTCCTCAAGATCAGCAAAGGTAACATCCTTTTGATCGGTCTCGGTGGCTCTGGGCGCACCAGCCTTTCAATCCTTTCTGCTTATTTGATGGAGCAGGATATATTCCAACCTAAGCAGTAAAAAAATTACAAGTATGATGACTGGGTCTAGGAACTAAAAGACCTGATGATGAAAGCCGGTCTCGGGAGCCAAAACTGCGCTTTTCTGCTTAGTGACTAAGATATGAAACATAGCTACGTGCTTACCGACGTTAACAACCTCATAAACTAATATGAAATCCCAGGCATCTTTGGAAAAGACGATAAGATTGCGATATGCGAGACGAGTCGAATCAATGCACGAAATGAAGGAAGGCATGACCTGTATCATTCAACAAACCAAAATCACCTTATGGACTTCTTCACTAAAAAAATCGAGAAACACCTGCACGTAATTCTATGCATGAGTCCAACTGGATCAACGCTGCAAGAGCGAATCCGGATGTACCCATCGCTTGTTAACTGTTGCACAATCAATTGGTTTACTGACTGGCCATAGGAGGCTTTGTAAGCGGTAGCCTAGAAGTACCTGGACGAAACGACTCCCTTTAAATCTGAATTGAAGATTTAGATCATGCGCGTGTGCTGTTTGTTCCACTCGGAGAGCCAAGAAATGAGCAAAAATTACTTTAAGCTGCTAAAGCGTTAGGTATATATCACTCCAACGACTTACCTCGATCTCATGGAAATTTTCCTTGATTTGCTCGAAAAACAGAAGAACAAACTTTATGATAGAAAAGTTAGTTATGAGACTGGCGTTGAAAAGATTGCTTAGACCTAGGAGGAAGTTGCAAAGATGCAAGTAGAACTGAATGAAAAGTAGCCATAATTGGAAGAGATGTAGATCTAAGCATCTATTCTGGAAAAAGAGATTGCAAAGGAATCTGATGAAGTTGTTGAGCCATAGAAGAAAATAATCTAGGATGAAGAATATAAGGCTCATAAAATCGCTATGGAGGCTGAGTTAACAAAGATTGAATGCGATAACGAGCTCTTAAAAGCTCTTCCAATCCTCAATCAGGCAATGGCAGCGCTAGATACAATCAAGCCGAAGGACATCAACGAGATCAAAGCTCTTTAAAAACCACCACTGGCCATTTAAACGACATTGCATGCTGTCTGTGTGATGCTTGACCGCAAAGTCGAAAAAACACCGAAGAAAGACAATCCCAAGGTTATGGAGGATAACTGGTGGTTCACTGCTCAAAAGTTTATGAACGAGAAGAACTTCATCGATTGCCTGATTAACTTCGACAAAGACAACATCCCAGAGCATGTAATCGAAAAGATAAGAAACCAATTCCTCAACGACCCAGAGTTCAAACCACAAAGAGTTTCTAAGGCTTCTCTGGCAGCCAAAGGTCTTTGCGAGTGGGTCATCAAACTTGAGCAGTACCACTCAATTGTAGTCTTCATAAGACCTAAGAAGCAAGCCTTAGCCGATTCGAAAGCGCGCTATACACAGGCAGCAGTCTAGCTGACTTTAAAACAAGAAGAGCTTCGAAAAGTCGTCCACAATTACGAGGGGCTCCAGCTCCGTCTTAGGCAGGTAGCTGATCATAAGAAGAAACTATTTGAAGATATCAAAGATGTTGAGGTCAGGCTCTATAGGGCTAAGCTCCTTATGGAAGGACTTGGTGGCGAGGAGGAGCGCTGGAAGGAGTCTTTAAATCAGGCCAAGCTAGACTTAAGGACTGTGATCCCCGATATGCTACTTGCTTCTGTGATAATTGCGTATCTCGGCCCATTTACTTAGCAGTTCAGAGCAACTGCGATCCAAGAATGGATCAAAACAATGAACAGCTACTCACTGTAGCTATAGCCAAATTTTAGCCTCGAGCGTGTGCTTGGCGAACAAATCGTCATCAAGTAGTGGCAGAAAACCGGGCTTCCGAACGATGCCTTTTCAATTTAGAACGGGCTAATTATGACAAACGCAAGAAAATGGCCTCTGATGATCGACCCATAGGGCCAGGCCAACCGTTGGATAAAAAATATGGAGAACAAACTGGCTTAAGAAGCTAACTACGCAGCCAAACTGTTTGTTGTTAAACCCCAGGACACCGACTTTGGGCAGAAGTTCGAGCAGGCATTAAGAATGGGTCTGGCTGTCGTGCTTGAAAGTGTGGGTGAGCAGGTTGACCCCCTCCTTGATCCAGTTTTGTCAAAGCAGATTTTCAAGATCGGCGGAATCAAGCAGATCAGGTTCGGAGAAGAAGTAATCGATTACGCAGATGAGTTCCGTCTTTACATGACTACTAAGCTTGAAAACCCCCATTACTTACCAGAGTTGACCACTAAAGTTACTATCATCAACTTTATGATAACAAACGAAATCCTGTGTGACTAGCTCCTAAACTTAGTGGTAAAAATGGAAGACGAGGCTTTAGAAGATGAACGCGTCAAGCTGATTACGGCTTAATATGAAAACAACAGGCAGATGCAGGAAATCGAACAGACAATTCTGACCGTGCTAAAGCAGTCATAAGGCAACATTCTTGACGATGAAAAGGCGATCAATGTGCTCAGAGCAAGTTAACAGCTAAGCGAGGAAATCAAGAAGAAGCAGGCAGACGCCATAAAGACAGAGGTCGTTGTCCAGGCTGCGAGAAAGCTATACTACCCAATCGCAAGACACGCTTCTGTCCTCTTTTTCATCGTTCAGAAGCTGAGCCAGGTTGACGTAATGTACCAGTACAGTCTTAGTTGGTTCATCCAGCTGTTCACCAGTTCTGTTTCCAACTCAAAGAACGAGCCGCCTTAATCTGATGCACCTCCCAAATCTCACAGACCCAGCTCGCCTCACGATGAGAGGGTTGAGCAGCTGATTGACCACTTCACTTTCAGCCTCTATTCAAACGTTTGCCGCTCGATCTTCGAAAAAGACAAGCTGCTTTTTTCGTTCCTGCTCACTGCACAAATCAGACTGCTTCAAAGCAGGATAACTTCGATATAGTACCAGCTCCTGATTTCACCAATGACCGGGCTTGATGGTATTACTAAGATACAAAATCCTTGCCCTGATTGGCTGCCCCATCAGACTTGGCTCAAATTTTGTTACTGCTAAAACCAGGACCCCTTGTTCGATGGACTCATCAAATACTTTGAGAAGCACTAAGAGTAATGGAAAGAGCTATTTGATTGTGAGATCGTCGACGACGACTTGTTTCCTCCCTTTGAGACCAGCATCTCCAAAGAATATCCCCTCATCATGAAGCTGATCATAGTCAAGTGCATCAGGCCTGACAAGCTCCCAGAAGCCATGCAGAACTACGTCTTCAGAGAGATGGGCCAGCGCTTCCTATCCCCTCCCATATACGACATCGAGTAGTCATACAACGACTCTAACAACTCTACACCCCTGATCTTTATCCTGCCAGGCACCGATCCACTCCAGCAGCTCTCTTAGTTCGCTTATATCAAGAAAAAGCAGGACACAATGAAGGTCATCTCGCTAGGCCAAGGATAAGGGCCGAAAGCAGAGAAAATCATAACCGAAGCAAGAAAACATGGGTCTTGGGTCTTGCTACAAAACTGCCACCTCTACCCATCGTGGATGGGACGCCTCGACTAAATCTGCGAACAGTTGGAGCTAAAACAAGCTACTCCTAGTCAGTAGACACACCCTTCATTTAGGCTGTGGTTGACCTCGTATCCTACAGTTGACTTCCCAAGCACGATCCTGCAGAATGGAATCAAGATGACCAATGAGCCACCGATCGGGCTTAAGTCAAATATGATCGGCAGCTACAAGGATTCACCTCTAAATGACTCGCACTTCTTTGAAAAAAGCAAGAATCCTGCGGTGTTTAAAAAGTTGGCTTTTGGGCTTGCTATGTTCCATGCAATTCTTTTGTAGAGACGTAATTTTGGATCGCTAGGCTTTAACATCAAGTATGAGTTCACGGTGTCTGACCTTTAGATATCGATGAGATAGCTTTTCCACTTTATTGAGAGCTACCAAAAGGTGCCATTCAAAGCTCTTAAGTACTTGATCGGCGAGTGCAACTACGGAGGCAGGGTAACAAGCCTCCAAGACAACCGCATTTTGTCAGCCTTACTCGAAGACTTCCTAGACGATAAAGTTCTCGAGCAAGGTTACTCCTACTTCCTGCAAGATCGCAGCCAAGCCTATGTTCTTCCATAAGGGGATAACCCATATTACACTTACATCGACAAGATCAATGGCATGCCGATTACAGAGAGACCCTAATTGTTTGGCTTCCATCAGAATGCCGACATTACGAAGAATTTAGGCTAGGCTAAGATCCTTCTTGAGGCGATTCTTTAGATTGGTGAAGTAGAAGGCGCTCATGCCAACCATGACGAGCATGAAGACGATCAACAGACTACACGATCAATCATGAGCATCATGAGTGCAAATGCCATGAAAAGAGTACAGTCTATCCTAGCAGTCAACTCTGAAGAGCACATTGCAAAAGCCTGCCAAACCATCCTCGATAAGCTGCCTAAGAGCCAATTTGACGTCTACTTGATCGCCGCAGCGTTCCCTATAATTCGCGAGAATTCAATGAATACGGTCCTAATGCAGGAAATTATGAGATTCAACAAGCTTTACAACTTGATCGTAAAATCAATTGACCAGATTCTGCAGGCACAGAGTGGAGACATTCTGATGACTGATGAATTAGCCACTGCTGCAGAACAGATTTTCAAAGGCTAAGTTCCCGACATTTGGATGCGAATCTCGTACCCTAGTCTTAAGACGCTGTCTGGATACGTAATGGATCTTACAATTCGCATGGCGATGTTCTAAAAATGGATTATGTTTAATAAGCCCCCTGAGGTGTTATGGCTATCGGGTTTCTACTTTACGCAGTCATTCTTAACAGCAATTTTGCAAAACTTTGCACGCAAGTACAACATCGAAATCGATTTACTCGAGTTTGAGTTCAGATTTACAGAAAAGTTAGACCCGACTAACCATGAGACTGAGGTGTTCTAAATAGATCAAGCGAGGAGATAAGGGTTTGACCTAACTGCGCCGGAAGATGGTGCGTTGATTAGTGGACTATTCTTCGAGGGCGCAAGGTGGGATATGAAGCAGAAGTGTATTTGTGAGCAATCACCCAAGTAGCTTTTCACGAAAGCTCCCATAATCTGGTTGCTTCCCGTGGTGATAAAATCTGAAAACCCAACCTCGTTAGCGATTGAAACAGCCTCGAATTTGGCTTCAACCGAACGATCTATAGTCGGCGGCCATTTCTTGACAAAAGCCGACCTACGAATGCTAAAGACTAACATGAACTCTATGCCTTACAACAAGAATTTCCAGTCAGAAGTGATTAGCCAAGCTAAAAATATCATAAGCGAGCCCAAAACCGATCGTCCACTCACATCCCCAGGTAATGACTATGCGGCTTTAGTTATCGCAAAGGATGAAAGGATCACTTACAAATGTCCCCTGTACAAAACCGTAGATCGCAGGGGCGCGCTGTCAACCACCGGCCACTCGACGAACTTTATCTTCTACATTGACACGCCGATACAGCCATTAAACCTCGATGAGATGCCACGGAAGAAGCAATCTAATTAAATGATGAGAAGAAGCACGACTGTATTACTAGCAGAGAGTGAACCCCACAATATGAATTTCCAGCATTGGGTGAAGAGAGGTGCAGCACTGTTCTGCTCGCTTCCGAATTGAAAAACTGACACAAATTTACATTTATTTACATTCAACTTTTTGGTG
>Ga0169931_10007888_pt1 | contig 15678 bp, 17 predicted proteins | sample Kivu_15m_20L_FD_129675 | JGI IMG/M metagenome (GOLD analysis project Ga0169931, IMG submission 129675) | Freshwater microbial communities from Lake Kivu, Western Province, Rwanda to study Microbial Dark Matter (Phase II) - Kivu_15m_20L... | ecosystem: Environmental > Aquatic > Freshwater > Lake... | reverse complement strand
TAAGCGCTGTTTATAATTTATATATAATTTTATATATTTTAGGGTCCAGTGGATATGTAATAATAAATTTTTTTTCAAATTATATTAGTTATTTAATTAATTTTTAAGTCTAATAAATTTATTAAAATGTTTTTACTTTACATTTTTAATGGAAAAGACTACTCTTAAATATATGGTATTTTTTTTATTCATTTTTTATTCAGGTTGGTTTCAATAATACATTTGAATCAGAAGCTGTTGAAGGTGCTTTAATAAAAGGAAGAAATAATCCTCAAAAATGCCCAATGGGACTATATTGTGAACAATTATCAGGATCATCCTTCACACAAACAAGACATAAGAATTTAAGATCATGGTTATACAAAATAAATCCCACGGTTGGTCACACATCACATTCTCAAATCGATCAAAATGAATTTAAAAATTGGATTTCAGATTTTGAATCCTCGAATGAAGAAAATCTTACAGTGACCCCTGATCAGATAAGATGGAAAGTATTCCCATTTCCAGATAAAAATAAAAAAATAGATTTCTTACACGGAATATTTACATACTGCGGAGTTGGATCACCAGGATTAAAAAATGGATTATCAGTTCATTTATATTCATGTAATACTTCAATGGAAGAAAATACTGCATTTTATTCATCAGATGGAGACTTTTTGATAGTTCCACAGCATGGAGAGCTTCATGTAACAACAGAGTTAGGAAAATTAAATGTCAAGCCTAAAGAAATTGTAATTTTACCAAGAGGTTTAAGATTTAGAGTAGATGTAGAAGGAGAGAGTAGGGGATATATTTGTGAAATTTATAAAGGACATTTCACTCTACCTGACTTAGGACCTATCGGTTCTAATGGATTAGCAAATGCAAGAGATTTCGAAGTACCCGTGGCATGGTATGAGGATAAACAGTGTGAATTCAAAGTTATTTCCAAATTCTGCGGAAAATTCTTCAGTTGCAACTATAAGAATTCAATTTTCAACACTGTCGCGTGGTGGGGTAACTATGTCCCTTATAAATACGATCTTAATAAATTTAACACAATTGGTACGGTTTCTTATGATCATCCTGATCCTTCAATTTTCACTGTGCTTACTGCGTCTTCAGACGAGGCAGGGTATTATATATAAAATTTTATATTAAATTAATTATACAACAGAACTGCAGTTTGTGATTTCGTAATTTTCCCTCCAAGATGGCTTGTAGGTGAAAATACATTCAGGCCCCCTTATTATCACAGAAATACTATGAGCGAATTTATGGGTAATATTTCTGGAGTTTATGATGCTAAGGAAAACGGCTTCAATCCAGGAAGTGCCTCCCTTCATTCGACAATGTCAGGTCACGGACCAGAAAAAGCAGTATTTGAAAAAGCAAGTAATATGGAACTCAAACCTGAAAAGGTAGGCATGAATTCACTAGCTTTTATGTTTGAAACTGCATTTATGTTTAAAATAAATAAAGCCGCCTTAGAAAGAGAAAGATTGGATACATCCTATTTAAATTGTTGGGAAGGATTAGAAAATAACTTTAGAAATTTCATAATTGAGGATGAATTAAAATAATCAATAATTAATCGATTAATAAAAATGAAAAGTAATTAAGAAAAAATTAGATATATATTCATAACTTCATTAAATTACTCACAAACTTTTTAATAAAATAAATGATGTTATATGTTTATCTTAACAGAGGAAATTTTTTGAATTCCTTATATAATTTACTTGTTTATCCTATATAAATTAAGGATTTATCTATAATAAAATAATCACCCTCATAAAAAATAATTTTAATATAAAATTATTAATTAAGAAATGTCACATGAAAAAGAAATCGATCTACATAATCCTCTTTTTCAAGAACCTTTAAATAACCCAAATATCTCAGTCAAAGAATATTTCAACTCTTTTATCAAAACTAAATCAATTGAAGAATTAATTGCCTTCGATAATAAATTATTTTCTGAAATCCGTAATTTAGAAAGTGAGAAGCATATATTAGTCACTCAAAATTATAAAAAATTCGTAGCAGCAACAGAGACGATAAACACAGTAAGAGATTAAATATTATTATTATAAATATCAAATAGATTAAATCCTCCCTAGTTGGATTTGAAAAAGATCTCTATTCTCTCCAAAACAAAATAGGAAATATGGTCCAAAATTTCAATACAGTAAATTCATCGATCGAAGGAAAATTAAAAGAAACACAGGAGATATATAAAGTTAAAAAGGACTTAAAACGTTTAAAATTCATCAACGATTTGCCAAGTGTGTTAGAGAATCAATTAGTTCTTTATTTTAATAGCGAGATCAAAGAAATTAAATTACTTGAAAAAAGCTTGAACTACTACAAAAAATGTAAACAGTTTCTTCAATTATACAAAGACAATGTAAGTATAATATAAATTATAAATCCTTTCATTTTTAAATAGTCACTTGTTAAAAGCATTTACCAAAAAACAAACGAACTAATTTTTAGATATCGACACATTATTCAAGATGAATTACACATTCCAGATTTTAACGAATTTAAATTAGAAAATTTTGATACTTGTCTCTCCCTCCTTGTGAAAATAGAAGAAGATAAATCAGACTTGATTCTTACATTCCTAGATCGTTATAAATATCTTATCAACAAAAAATTTGATGAAGTGTTCGGCATGCGAGATGGGGTTTCAGAAATTAATTTTTTAATTTATTCAAAAATTTATGACAATTTTGAATTTGCTATTAACGAGAATGAATTCCTATTTTATGAGCATCAAATCGCTAACGCAAATGAAAACCCAAATGAGAAAAATTTTGATAATCATAATCAGATTAATATGATTAGCCTTAATTTGAATATAAAAAATTTATCATCTAAGTATTTTAAAAAAGGAAGCTTCATATGGATATGTAAAAAAATTCAAGAACAAGTAATCTCTCAATTTATTGAATTGACATATGTATATTTTACAAAGGTTTTCGATAAGCAAAACTCAAATTTACTTAATCAACTGTTTGAATACATAATTGATCTATTTAATAAAAAAATAAGAGACATATTAGAAAGTGATAAATTCAGAAAAGAAACATTCTTAGATCCAGTTTTTTTCAAAGAGGGTTTGACAAATTTCTACTATTCATTTTGTGAGGCTCTACAAAGAGTTAATGATGCCAATATAGATAGCAGCAAATTCGAAGAAAAAATTTTAAAAAACAATAAGATATTAACTGAGCTCTATATAAATAATCTTTTGGAAAATCACGTTACACGAATTTTTGAGGTTGTGAAGAATTCTACTTTCTATAAGAATTCAAAAAATATAAATAGTTTTAACAGCGTAAATTTTTTTACACATTCCCAGTTCGAAAAGCTTTTTTCAGAAAATACTTCACTATTTAACAAAATGATAACAATATTCCTCGACGATATTTCTATGATTAAGAAATTGGACTTTGTCGAATTATATAACATATCATCAGAGGAAGCATACAAAATTTATTTAAAAATTATATCAAGTTTTGTATCTATTTATTTCTTAATTTTGAAATCTGCGAATATGTACAAATTCGATAATTTAGTGAATTTAACTATTTCGCATAATTCACTAGCTACAATTCATTTTATAAATAAAGAGGGACTTATAAGAATAAAATCTCAAATAAAACAATTTTCCCCTAATTATTCTAAAGAAAGAGTATTTTTCAAAATAGTTTTATCTAAGATATTGTCAAACTCTAATTTTAGTGGATTAAAGAATTTGATTGATAAATTGTTGAAAGAATTCCCTCAAATTAAGTCAAACAAATCGTTCTATAACGAATTAAAAAATAATTTGGAAAAAGATTTAACTGAAACTCTTTACTTTTTATATGATTCTATAATACAAATCCATGATGTGCTATTGATTAAAAAATTAAAGGCATTATATTTAGGAGTAGAGTGGCTGAATTATGACACGGCTATTACATTCAGGAAAGATATTAGGGACTTATGTCATGAATTATATTTCTTGAAAGTTGAGCTATATGAGCTATTAGAAGAGGAGAAAAAATATTTCGACGAAAATGTTTCTTCGGCTATTAACCAGGCTATTTGGAGTAGAAAGCAGAAGAAAAACACAAAATATCAAAACGAAATGGACTGTTTAAATATAAGAAGATTATCCATTTACACCACTGATGTGAATTCTCCTCAGATGATTATTTACACTATTGCGAAAATCTTTTTAAAGGTAGGTGATTTAATTTATTATGTGAAATTTTTAGGCTGTTAATGAATTTATTAAAATTAAGAAATTTTCGAAAGGAGGCTTTCAACAAATTCAACTTGAATCGAATTTGATCAAATATTTCTTTAAAGAAAATCTTATTATCGATATTGATAATATACTTGATGGATTTTTCATGGAAATATTGAAGAACACAAAATTTAATACTCTATTCCCTGAATCTTTTGATGAAAGTGTAAGTTTTAGAATAAATAATTTTTTAATAATTAAAACATCTTTAGTTGATTTCCGGTCTTTTGGATGAGCATAGAAAGGAATTCAAAGAAATTTTAAAAAAATTTAATAATACACAAGAAAATAATAATTAAGAACCTATTTAATTGATAAGAAATACTTTTTAATTTTTTGTGAAAATTTTTAATTTAAATAAATTTTATTAATTTAGAATTTTACCATTTTACTAATGAACACAGAGATTTTATCTTTAAACATAAATTTATCAAAATTAGTTTATTTATTTTATTCTAACATAAATATTCTGGAATTTATATCATCCATTATCCATTCAAGACCCTTACTGATACCTTCTCCGGTTAATCCACAGCAGGGTAAAATCATCCAATGTCTTGTGGTAATCTCATCTAAGCCCAAAATCTAAAATTCAAAATTATAAAATTTTATTAAATAGGATACATCTTTGATTTCCGATACTTTTAAAGCACCGTTGATGTCTTGTTTATTACAAAAAACTAAAAGGGTTGACCCTGCTAATTTCTAAATTAATAAAAATATTATACTTCTTGTTTTAGAAGATTATGCAATTCATATTTGCAATCTTCTAATCTAAGTTTGTCAGAACTGTCTACTACCCAGATGACTCCATCTGTTTGTTCGAAGTAATTTCTCCAATACGAACGAATTGTTGTCTGACCTCCTATGTCCCAAAAATTTATTGTATAATCTTTGTATCTGATTGTATTAATTGTAAAACCTAAGGTGGGAGAAGTTTCTGTCACGTCCTGCCCTAGGATGGATTTAACTATAGTAGTTTTTCCTGAGTTGTCTAAACCCCTTGAAATTAATTTAAAATTTACAATATCAACAGCCTTATTTGTTTTTCTTTAAGTTTTATTTTTCTTAAAATTTTTAGAAGCCCCATTTATTAAAATAATAAGGAGAAAATAATTTATAAATTGAAATTGATTCCTAAAAAATTTTAACTTAGGTTTTTGTCGCTAACATTTTAAATTTATGGTAATTAAACCTCTAGAAAGCATAATTAATAATAATTTAAAATGAAATTGCATGTAAATTAAAGAAAATTTTAAATAGCAGAACACTTAATTAATTGAATAAGAAGTTTTATTTAATTAAACTTCTTAATGTTATAAATTAAGATTAATTACAATCTAGTATCTATTATTCTTCAATGACGTTTTTATTAATTCTTGTTGTCTAGATTTAAATTCCATTAATCTTTCGGATTGTTCCTGTAAATTATTGGCAATAGTATTAATATTTCTTTTTAAATTAGAAGATTCTTCCTGACTGATAGTTGTCTACCAAAATTAAAATAACTAAAATACATTAAGTTTTATCATCATATTTTTATAATTTCTATTCATGTCAGCAATATTTCTTTCAAGCTCAAAAATAGAATTATTAATCACATTTAAATAATTATTTCTATCAATTTCTTCCCTGCTATTTTGAAGAGAATAAATTTTATTAATTTCACTATTATCATAAATTTTTATGTCAGGGGAATGGTTGTATTTATTAGAAAATTGATTTAATAAATTTGTATTGATAGTACTAATATTTTCTAATGAAGAATTGGTTTGTACGGGAGAAAGAAATCCATGATTAGATGTCCCAAAGCCACTCAGCAACGACATTTCAGAAAACTTGATATTTACTTCTTTCTCATTTACATTGTTAGAATGTTTCTCACTTGAAATTTTAATTGCTGATTTTTTAGATACTTTAGATGATGACTTGGATTTAGGATTAGATTTTGAACTTTTTCTGGAACTTTTTTCAGCTCTTGAACTATTGTTTGTAGCATATAAATTATGTAGCTGTGAATTATCATTTGTATTAGCATTTTGATTAGAATTGGTATTATATACTTGTGATTTTGTTAATTTTTTCTGTCCTGGTGATTTACAATTTTTCCCTAATTTATTCTTATTTATTTTAATATTCAATATATTTGAAGAATTATTCGTATTTGATGTTTTTAATTCAGTTTCTTTCGTAGATTTTCTTTCTTTGGCGATTGAAGTAATTATATTGTTAGTTGGGAATTTATTTTTCTTTTCTTTACTTTTTGAATGACTTGCTAATAAAATTTTCGTTTTTGGTGAAACCGCCTGATGAAGTTTTACATCACTGTTGTTAGTATTATTTCTTTCTAGTCTGTTAATTTTTACTGTTAATCCCTTAATGTTTTTTTCGTATTTTTTCATGAGATTATTTTTTTCTGAATCTAATTGCTTTATAATGTTTTTAAGGGCTTTTATGTTCTAAATCGTATAATATTGTTTAAATTAATTAAGTTTACCTCAATGAGTTCTTCACGCTCTCTTTCAAATCTAAAATTAATATTTTCAATCTCCTTATTAAATAAATTTATTTTATCTCGAAATTCTGATTTAATCATAAGATTTTCTTCTTTTAAATTTGAGTAATTTTTTTCTATCAAACAAACTTCCTCGTTTTTCTAATATGTTTTAAGTTTAATTAATGATTTAGATTACCTTTATTATAGATTCCTTTAGAATTTTATTATCATTTTCTAATTTTTCAAGTTTTAATTTATATTCTTCAGACTCTTTGAAATATTTTTCGATTTGACAACTGAATTTTTCTTTTTCTAAAGAATTTTGCTCTAAATGCCTTCCTTTTTCATTTTCTAGTACTAAAAGATTAGAATTTAACAATTCCAATTTTTGCTTCAATTCATTCGATTCCATTTTTAATTCTTTATTTTCTTTATCTAAAGTTTGCAATTCTTGTTCCAGATATTTTTCTACTTCTTTTCCTTTATTTATCTCATTTAAAATCTTTTTCTGAAATTCATTTCTTTCTTTTTCTAAAATTTCACTAACATCAATAAAATTTTTCTTTAGTTCCTCATTTTCTTTGAATAAGGATAAATTTTTTTCCTGTAAAGTTTTAAGATAATTATTCGCAGCATTTGAATTTGAATATTGATAATTTTGATAGGAGGAATTATTAAAATTATTGTTAGAGACTTGAGAATAATTCTGATTTGCGTTATTAATAATAATATTATTATCATTACTAGAGCTTATGAAGTTGTGTTGGTTATTGAAATTGTTATTTGTATTTACTCCTATAAGATTCGAATTTTTACATTTGAAGAATTTTTCTTCTCCATCTGAAGCCTGTTCATTCATCGAAACGTTTGAATTGTTATAAACATTCTGAAAAAAAATCTGCTTAGAGGAAGGTAAATTGTTTAAAAATGGATTCATTGAATTATTTGGGCTATTATTTTTACTGCCACTGTTTTTATTATAAGAATCAACTGGATTTTTGTAATTCTTCTCATAATTATTTGTTTTGTGTTGAAAAGACTCCACTTCATTTAGAATCTTTTGTGAATTTTCATGGTTTTTATTATTTTTTGTAGTCCCTAAGTCATGGTTTCTCGAACTGGAGTCATCATTTACTGCTATTTGAGAAGATTTATGACTTATTAAGTTATTTATATTCTCATTGCTTTGGTTCCTCATAAACAAGTTATTGTTTGTTAAATTGTTTGAAATATGATTATTACCAGCAGTGTAGGAGCGATTTAAAACTTTTTGACAATTTACGCTTGAATTTACTGACTTATTTAGATTATTATTTATCAAAGAACTCACTCCACCTTCTTTAAACTTAGACCTATTTTTACTGATATATTCTTCAAGTTCTTCTACTGTCATCGTCTTAGGATCTTTTCGCTTTTTTATAATCCCTTCTACATTTGTATGCCTATTGCTTAAATTATTTTGATAATTTGAAATTTCTTTTTCATTGATTGAATTCGACATTTTAATTTTAAAATATGAAAATTGTTTATTAACAAGGAATATAAAAATATTTTAATAAACATTATATTTTTTAATATAATTATTCACAATGATAAAAAATGGAAATCAATACTTAAAACCTAAAAAATTTGAGCCAGAAAATTTCCTGAACGTTTGGGTAGACGATGTTAAACGAATTGAATGCGTCAAAGTTTTGATGATTGCCGACAAGGATTTCAAATTAGAAAAATTGAAAATAAATCCTGTCTACAACGAAGTTTACAAAGAAATTACAATTGAAAGAGATAGAACTTTAGTGAAGTTAGATAAATCATGGCTGTGGAGTAGAAAATTCACACCACAGAGATTTGCGAGTTTTATAATACCCTTTTCTATATATTCCTTAGTGTTTATACCTTATATTTTCTATAAAATTCTTCCGAAAAGAATTTACGAGTATCACATAAAGTACGGATATGACGCTGAACGATTAAAAGAATCAGGGTTTTGGAACATCGATTTCGAAAATAAGGATTTGTATCCTGAATCAGCTATTAAATTATATTTCGATCTTAAAAAGCAAAAATTTTATCTAGAACAAGAAAAAGAAAAAGTTTTGAATTACTCAAGTGAATTTGTTAATACTATATCTAGTGGTTATTTGAAAGACTTTTCAAAAAGAAGACAGAAACTTGGTTTTGATGACGATGAAATATAGCTGAAATTTTTATGATAGGCGCACTATAAATATTAAAATAAAAGGTTTATATTTTATTATTAAAGCGAAATATATTATTGTTAGTTGTGTTCTAATTCAACCTTTCATTTACTAAAACATTCTTTATTGTTTAATAAAATAAGAGATTAAAAAATACATTTAATTTTATTTAATTAAATAAATTTTATTATTAAATAATATTTAAATAATTAATTTCAATTATTAATTTAAATTTCACTTGGAATTTATTTCAATTTTTCTTCTCAGTGAAATTTGAATTTAGTATAAATTGGACACAGTTTAAATTAATTAACAAATGGATAAAAGAACAACATCTAATAAATCTATCTCTACTGGGTTGACTCCAATCGATGATTTCTACAAGGATAAAGACGATTACTCTTCTACTAGTTGCAAAAAAACAGATAGCTGCAATCTGGATTTCAACTCAACTGACAAATCAAACTCTGATTGTTTGGACATAGAATTCTTGCCTAATCCTAACTTGGGTAATTTGAACTACATTTCAAAAAAGGTCAATCTATACTCAAATCTCTATAAGATCTCAGTTAAAAAGAGCAGAACCTTTTTTGAATATTCAGTAAAGTTTCAACATGATGAGGTGCATTTATCAACACAGTTAAAAAGAAAGGTACTTTCAAAAATCAGTATGCAATTAAGTGAAAGATATGGAGTCTATATTTTCACAGGTACCAACCTTTTCTCTACGAACGAAATAAAAGAAATGGCGAACTTCTTCTCCATCTATAAAAAATTTCAATACTCTTTTGTAATTGTCCCCACTAAGGAGAGAATAGAGCTCACAAATTCACCGAAAACTATGTTGGATCTGTACAAACAAAAACCCGAGGTTAAAATGATTTTAGAATTGATCATCAAGGACATCCTTAGACACAATCCTAATCTGAAATTTGTCAAAAATCTCTATGGCAAAAAATATGCTGAAAAATCAGTTCAAGCAAAGGATGAGTACAACTCAATTTCTATTATGCCTGGGTTTTGCACTAAGGTAATGTTTCTTGAAAAAGGAATTTTTCTAAACGTCGACATCAAAAATAAAATCCTTTCTAATTCTCACTGCCTGGATTTGATAAATTCTTATATGGCTGTCCCTTACAAACCAAAACGAGAAGAAATAGAAAAAATAAACAAATTTTTTAAGGGAAGAACAGTTGAGACAATCCACACCAACCAAAGATTTAGAGTGGAAATGGTAAACTTCGAAAAGAGGGCTAACAACTATTCTATTAATTTCGAAAATACCCCTGTTGTCCTTACTCAATATTACAAAAAATTGTATGACATAGACATCAATCCAAACTCCCCTCTTCTTCTTATTAAGACAAAAGGTAAAAATGAGCAAAACATTGGAAGATACTACCCACCAGAGCTTTGTTTGATGGTAGGCCTTACTGATGAGATGTTGCAAGACTTTAATTTGATGAAAAAAATTGCAACTGTTACTAAACAAGATCCAGAAAACAAGGTTGCAGACATCAACGACATCATTAAGCTGGTCTATGACAAGAAAGGAATTTCCAAAACTAATAAGACAGATGGAAAGAAGTATGTACTCAAATCAGCCTTTGAAAAGAAAGAAGAATACGGAATTGATATTACAGAAGTCAATTCTAATTCGAATTCACTTTTCCATGGCTTTATGATTAAAAACCCTGTGATCAAAGGCAAAGATGACAAAATTATTCCAGATATCCGCAGACCTTTTGAAATCTTGAGTGGAAAAAATATTAATTACCTTTGTATTTACCACGAAGAATACGAAAGCGACAGGAAGAAATTTGAGTCTCTGATGAAGTCCGCAGGAGAGCCATACGGAATTACAATCGGGAAAGCGGATTTTAAAAAAATGAGCTCGGAAGATTCTTCACAGTGGATTGCTGCAGTAGAAAAAAACTTTTCCTCTGGAACTCATAATCTTGTTATTTTCCTTTTAGATGATTATCTCAAGCTACAGGTAGATCTTTACAAACCCCTCAAAAAGCACTCCTTAGAAAGTAAAGGATACATCACTCAAATCATCGTTACTAATTCCTTACATGGAAAAAATTCCTTATCAATAATCAGTAACGTTTTGATTCAAATCAATTCTAAAATAGGAGGTTCTTCTTACAAAGTAGAAATGGATAATGAACTAAAAAAGAAGAATCTAATGCTTGTAGGAGTCGACACCTCGTTCAACAAAAGTAATACTTCAGAAGGAGGCAAAACAATTGTTGCTATGTGTGCCAGTTTAAATAAAACTTTCACTGAATACACACATAAAAAATTCGAACTCGAAAAGGACATGAAAAATTCACTTGTCCTTCCACTTTCTTCCTTTATTTACGAAGCCCTCTGTGAATTCTTCAAAATTAACAAAAAATTGCCTGGGGGCATAATTATTTACAGACAAGGAGTAAGCAAAGAGCAAAAATTTTTCCTTTCAGCTGAAATAGAACAGATAAGCAGCTTGCTAGAATCAAAAGAAAAAAACCCAGAATTCAGTCTGTTAGAGAATGTTAGGATCCCCTTCTACTACATCCTTGTTAATAAGAAAACTTCTCTTAAATTTTTTGAGTGTGAAGCTTTGACTACGAAAAAGGCAAATAATACTAATGGGTCTATGTATAATTACGAGAATCCTGATCCAGGATTACTTGTAATAAATTCCATGACCGATCCTGATATTTTCGAATTTTACTTACAACCTCAAAAAGTAAATCAGGGTACTGCTACACCAACTAATTTTCACGTAGCTTTCGGAAACTTGGAGTGTCCGGAAATAATTCCGAAGCTGACATATGACCTCTGCTATCTCTATTGTAATTGGAGAGGTCCTGTAAGGGTCCCTGCTCCCCTCAAATATGCAGAAAAACTAGCGAAGACTAGTTTGAAAATTAACGACAAAATTAAAAACACATTGTGTTATATTTAATAATTTATTTATAAATTATTGATAAATTTTATTAAAGATTTATAAAAATTTATAACTGATTAATAGTTTTATGATATATAAGGTTCACATATAAGAGCGATGCATTTATTATTTATCAATATTCATATATATTATAAAATATATAATTATATAAATTATTTTTAATTTCGCACTCATAAATTTAAATGATGAAAAACCGAGAAGATGAAGAGCAAGATATTTTTAATCTAATCAATGAAATCCAAAATCTAAAATTAGAGAAACAAAAATCATCAGAATCCAATGGAAAAAATTATGGTGATTTAGGATCTTTGAATCAAGAAGAATATAACGGAACATCTAGTTTTGAATATTTTAGGAATTCTAGTGGAAATATTTCTAAAAATGATGATTACGATAACTATTTTGATGATGTCGAAGAATTTGAACATACTATGATTTCTAAGAATTGCCTTAGGCCTCAAGATTTTTTTGTATTATCGACAATTGGCAAAGGTGCTTATGCAAAAGTCGCATTAGCCAAATTAAAAAAAACAGGAGTTTTATATGCTATAAAAATATTTGAAAAGAAGTGGATGGAAAAAGAAAATAAAAAGTATCACATATATGTTGAAAATGATATTCTTAACTCATTATCTCATCCAAATGTTATAGATATATATGGATCATACGAAGACAGTTTTTCAATTTATTTAGTTATAGAATATTGTAGTAAAGGTGATTTAGCTGATTTTATACAAAAAAATTGTAAAATATTCTAAATTAAAATAATTTTTTAGCTCCATTGAAAGTAGACCTAATTAAATACTTTTGCGCTCAAATAATTCTTAGCATTGAATATATGTCTAAATTAGGAATAATACACAGAGATATAAAGCCAGATAATTATGTGATTGATAAACAACTTCAATTAAAATTAGTAAATTATAGTATTATAAATTAAGGTTGATTTTTCAACAGCAACATATGCTGGGAAAATTTGGGATGAATGTGATTACAAATTCACAGACATCAAAGAATTTTTAAAACCCAAAAAAGATTTGACATCGGATTCTTCGACAAACAATTCACATAGTTTTAGAAGATTGAAACGGATAATAAAAGAGTCAGAAAAGCAAGCAATTATAATAAAACAAAATTTTGTGGGAACTGCCGAGTATATGGCTCCGGAAATAATTACAAATAGGGAAATTGGGATTTTTACAGATTTGTGGTCGTTTGGTTGCATTTTGTTTCAATTTTTTATGGGTCACTCCCCTTTTAGAGATAAGACAGAATATTTAACTTTTCAAAACATTTTAAACCTAAATTACACTATAGATCCAAAAATTGTACCCGAAGATGCTAAAGATCTTATTGAAAAGCTCTTGAAAATAGACCCAAAAGAAAGAATAGGAAGCGGTCTTAGTCCAGAAAATTCCTTTGATAAATTAAAAAATCACAAATTTTTTAAAAATTTTGGAACTAAAAATTATTTTGAAATAATTGAAGAATATCTTAAAAAATCTGATTCTCAAAGAATATCTAAAATTTCATCAAAAGAAAATATAAAAGAAGTATCTAAAAGCGAAATAATTTTCAAAGATAAAAAAGAAAAAATAGTAAAAATTGGAGAATTGAAAAAAAAAAGCCCATGGCTTTTTTATGATAAAAGAAAAATCATATTATACGATACTCCTCGGTTAGACTATTTCGATCCTAACTCTAATATCCTAAAAGGGACAATTTCCCTCTCAGCAGATTGTAAGGCAGAATTAAAAAGCAAAACGTCTTTTGATTTAATTACTCCAAATAGGACTTATCATTTTTTATGTAAATCTAAATACGATATTTCTCCGTGGGTAACAGCAATAAATGAAGTTATCAAAAATCATAATGTAGAATAAGTCAAGATTAATTTAATTTTTTTATAAAAATAAAAATCAATTTATTGATAAATAATTTAAAATACGAAAACTATATAAAAATAATCCATATATGAATAATTTAACTGTAAAATATTACTAAAGTTCAATTTCTCTTAAATATCTTCTCTTTCTATTACAAATTTATTACTGATTTCGTTTTCGATTAAACTTTGATCGAATAAGTATGTGTATGCTTTTGATTTTACCCCCACTTCCCTTTCCAATTTATGAAGTTTACCGAGACACATGTAAATAGAATTTTGTATTTCTGATTTTTCTTTTTCTAAAATTGCTATTTCCTTGATAAGTTTGAAGTTTTCTGTTTTTTGGTCAATTAAAATTTTTTGAAGGATTTTAGTCATTTTAGAAATTTCAGGAAAATACTCAGAATATATATTCTTGTCTAAAACAACAATATCTTCTTTTAATTTTTTGATGTCGTCCTTTAATTTGCGAGCAGTATGCTTGATTAACTGCGAGGATTGATCCAGTTCATCGTATGTAGACTAAAAGAAAATTTGTATATTATTAAATAAATATTTACCAATAGTTGTCCTATAGAAGTAGATACAGAAGCATTTTCATTTTGTACATAATGATAAAATAGTTTATTATCTGGTATTATTGGAAGGGAAACCACCTTAATATTAGAATTTTGTAAAGTATTGTAAAATTCTTCGTTGTAAGACTTTAACATCCTTTCTTCGGGAAGCTTCTCTAATAAATCGAATCCTTGCAATTTATTCAATTCAATTTTGCTGGTTATGGGTTTCATTTTTTATGTTTATATTTCTATAATTTAAAATTTTTAATACAATTAATGAAATTAAAAAGTATTCCTAATATTTTTTAGCAGATAGAAAATCTTAATTTAATTTATATATGAACGAAAATAAAAATTGATCAACGAAATTGAATATTTTATAAAAATAAATTAAAATTTTATAAAATTATATATTCTTATTGATGTCTATTAATCGAATTTAAATTAATTTCCAATTCATTTTTAAAGTTTATTTAAAGATAGAAATCATGAGGAGGTCTTTTATTATATTCTACGTATGGTTCTCTAGGTAAATTAATTCCTCTATCAGATAATTCTTGATCAGTAATAGTAGATTGATAAGTTGAAGCGCTATTAGGACCAGTTTGTATAGCATGCCAGTTTTGTCTTCTGAGAGCTTTAAGATAAGTAATTTCTTGATCTGTTAAAAATGTCCAAATTCTTAGCATGTCCCCTCCATTTCCTGATTTGATTTTAAATATTTTATTTATATTATTTTATACCGTCAGCTCCGAAAATATAATTTTTCAGTTGTTTGTCGCCATTTCTTTTTTGTAAGTAAATAGCTCCGAATAAAATTCCTAGCGTCCATTTACCCATTTTGATATTATCCAAAATACCTTTAGACATATTTTATTTTATATATACTAAGAAATTATTTATTAATTGTATAATTTTAAATTAATTTAATTAATTGAAAAGAAAAAGTTGATAAAATATGGGCCAAATTATTTCAATTGTGTCCGAAAATGCTTTGGTGTTTTATTCTAAGTTAAAAACTATTTGCTCAAGAAAAAGAGAAAAAAAATTGGGTGACAGTTTTAATGAAACACCAAACGAAAGTTTATTGAGTGAAAATATTAATGAAGAAGCATTTGATAACATTAAAGTAAATTTAGTAACTGAAAAACCCAAAGCTGATTATAAGAAGATCCCTGACATGAAAAATGAATATTTACTTTTAAAGAATACAGATGACAACGATTACAAAAGAAATGATATTGATATAGCAAATCTTTCTAGGGAAATAAATGAAATTAATGTG
>Ga0169931_10007887_pt1 | contig 15681 bp, 15 predicted proteins | sample Kivu_15m_20L_FD_129675 | JGI IMG/M metagenome (GOLD analysis project Ga0169931, IMG submission 129675) | Freshwater microbial communities from Lake Kivu, Western Province, Rwanda to study Microbial Dark Matter (Phase II) - Kivu_15m_20L... | ecosystem: Environmental > Aquatic > Freshwater > Lake... | reverse complement strand
TCCATCGGGTGAGACGACCTCAAACTTGAACGCCTTGCCACGCACATGCATGTGCGCCATCAGCGCCATCGCGTTCACGTCGGCAGGCAGCCTGCGCTGGGCGGTTTCCACATGATTCGCGGCCCCGGCGGGGATGTTGATGCGAGCGTTCGGCAGCGCGGAGGTGTGGACGACGTATTTCGGCGGCTCCTGGGCAAAAAGCAGACCCATGCGCATCGTGTCCTCCACCGCCTTGCCATTGGGCGTGTAGTGAATCTGGAAGCTGACCGTCGCGCCAGCGGGCAGTTTACGCGCAAAGCCCTCGGGATAGACCTGTTTGGTGTTTCCAGGCACGTAGGCCGCCCAGTAGCCTTCCGCGCCTTCATCACCTCCGCCGCGCACCTTGCGGCCTTTTTCAAACACAGTGACAATGACATGATGCACCACCTCGCGGGCGGTCGGAAGAATCTCGTAGCCGCGCACCCAGCGATCTTCGGGGAAATCCGTCGTCACGGTGACGTGCTGATAAGGCATGGTGCCCTCGGCTTTGACGGAAACGGGCCTGGCCGCAGCGACGATGGCATCCGGCTTGCCGATGCTCCACTCACCGGGAAACAGGCGCGGCTTCGGCGCGTCGGCCACCTCCCCTTTTGCGCGATCCGAAGCCAGCCAGGCGAGCAGATCAGCGCGATCACGTTCTGACAACGAGCGGTCATTCGCCCATGGTGAATGCGCCTGCCCCTCCAGCGCGGCGGCGAACCACGGTGGCATCGCACCACGCTCCACCTGCTTGCGGATCATGCCTGCGTGCTCGATCACGGCATCGTATGAATCCAGCACAAACGGCCCCACACCGCCGCTGTGATGACACTCCACACAATTCGCCTGCATGATGCGGGCGATGTCGCGATGATAGGTCACGCTCGCGCTCGCGACGACGGTTTTGGCCGGCAAATCGAGCGCGCAGCCCGGCGCGCTCGTCGCGGCGATGTCGGCAGGCTCGCCGTGCAGCATCGCGGCCGCGGCATCGCGCAGGTAATGACGCATGGGCTGCTCCTTTGCGTAACCGAGGCCATATTGATCATTTAAAGCCCCGCGATAGACGAGCGTGCGCGTCGCATCGAGCAGGAAAGCCTCCGTGGTCGTCGTCGCGGCCAGGGATTTGGCCAGCGCGCCATCGGCATCGAGCGCCACGACAGATTTCAAACCATGATCTTTGATGAATTTCACGACCTCATCGCTCTTCTGGCCTGGAGGTGCGTTCACGAGAAGAAGCTTCATCTCTTGAGCCTCCAAATCTTTTTCCAGGCGCGCCATCTCCGGCGCGAGCTTGCCGCTGATCGGACAACTGGCGCTGAACAAGGCGATCACGAGGCCGTTTTTGCCCGCGGCGGCGCTTAGCTTGATGTCTTTGCCGTCCAGCATCTTCAAGACGAAATCATCGACCATGCGTCCGACACCATGCTCGCCGCCCTTGAGCACCTGCGGCGCTTCTTTGAAGGACGGGTCCTCGCTCGCAGGCCTGATCGGGCTGCTTGTGCCCGGACTCTCGGTTGCGCCGCGTTTGCGCAGGTTGGCGAGCGTTTTGACGGCCTCGTCCATCGTCACACTGCCGTCCTTGTCGGTGTCCAGGCCATTGAACCAGCGTTTGTTCGGCAGTTCGTCCTCCGTGAGCTTGCCATCACCGTTTTTGTCGAGCCGTTTGAAAAGACCGCCGGTGTCGGAGCCGCCACCGATGAGGTTCTGCGTCTTGCGCACGCTTTGCAGCGCCTCATCGCGGGTGAGCGTGCCGTTTTTGTCCGCATCCAGCAATTTCAAATACTCCGCGCTGTTCATCTCGTCCCCGCTGATCACGCCGTCGTTGTTTTTGTCGAAGGCTTTGAAGCGGGAGTCCAAGTCCGCGAGCTGCGACTGGGCGCGCAAACCGATGGCGGAGACGGCCAGCACAACGCCGCCGAGGAGGATGAAGCCGAGCTTTTTCATGGGAAGGAGTGGAAGGTGAACCCGATGCGTGCCGGGAAGTTTCCAGCCATATGACAGGATCATCCAGCAAAATGACGCCTGCGCGATTGACTCCGCCCCAGGTCTTCGTTTGAATCGGCCCTGATGAACCACCGCATCCTCTCCCTCCTGTCCGTCATCGCCCTCTCCGGCAGCGCCGCCGCCGAAGTCGCCTATGAATTCGTCCCGAACTTCATCCAGCCGCCATCCGGCAAGGAAACCATCGGCGACGGCCATGGTGAAATCGCCGTGGACTCCGCCGGCAACATCTACGTGAGCGTGCAGGACAAGGATCCCGCCCTCGCTGGCCTGCAGGTTTACGGCAAGGATGGCAAGTTCATCAAGACCTTGCCGCTGCCGCCTTCGCTGCATGGCTTTGTTGTCCGCAAGGATGGTGACGGCGAGTTCATCTTCGCCGCCGTTCTTGGCGCACAGCAGGTCATCAAATGCGACCTCGAAGGCAAGGTGCTCATGACCATCCCGACGAGCGAGTTTCCCGCCGACAAAGTCGGCAAGGGCCTCAAGCTCACCAACTGCGACGTGGCGCCAAACGGCGACATTTACGTCGTCGATGGCTACGGCCAGAGCCACATCTTCGTCTTCAGCCGCGAGGGCAAGTTCAAGAGCGTGTTCGGTGGCCCCGGCGAGCCGCTGAAACTCGCCAACGCGCACAAAATCTTCATCGACCGTCGCTTTGAGCCCGCCCGCGTCATGATCTGCGACCGCGGCCACAAGCGCATGCTCCACACCCAGCTCGACGGCACCTTCATCGGCGAAATCGCCACCGAGATGCGCAATCCGAGCTCCGCCAGCTTCCACGGCGACCTCATGTGCGTGGCCGAGATCGCCGGCAACGTCAGCGTGTGGGATAAAGACAACAAGCGTGTCGCCGATCTCGGCACCAGCCCGAAACCCACGAACACCCCGGGCATCGCGCCCAAAGACTGGCAGCAGGGCATCGTGACCAGCCCACACGGCATCACCTTCGACAACGACGGCAACATCCTCGAAACCGAGTGGAACAAGTGGGGACGTGTGTTGCGCTGGAATGTGAAGAAATAATGATGCGCCTAGCGCTGATCATCATCTTTCTCATCGCAGGGGGAGCCGTTTTGGCCCCCCTGTCTGCTTTTGGGCATGGCGCGGAGTTCTTGAGCGCGAAGCTCACGCTGCTGCCGGATGCGGAAGTACAGCTCGAAATCACGGCTGATTACGGCGGCAATCCGCTCATCGCCGACGACGCTGCGGCAAAGGAGGCCTTGATGGATCCGATCCGGCTGCGCCGCGATCAAACCCTCGTGCCGCTGGCACAAGTCGCCACCGCCAGTCATTCACTGCACGACAACTGGGCAGAGTTCGCCCCCGCTGCGTATCTGCCGTCTGACACGGAAGCTCAATCGCACACCTTGATCACAGCGGCATGGCGCTGGCGCAGCGAGGAGCCGGAAATCGTCTTCGAGATGCCCAAAGGCAAACTGCACGACGTGCTGCTCTGGACGCGTGATGAAACGAACCCAGATGCGCCACCGAAGTGGATGCTGCTCCTCGCAGGCGACCAATCAAAAGCCATCGCCGTCCACTGGACGCCGTGGTGGCGGCGCTGGCAGACGATGATGGCCTCGTCGGTGTTCGTTCTCGCGCTCGGTTATTTCCTCTCGCGGAACTTCACATTGCGCCAGCGCACGCTGTAGGGGCCGGAGCCTTTCTTGATGCCGTGCACTTGGAAGCCGATGTGGCCCTCCGGATCACCGGGCTGAGTGAAGTCGGCGGTTTTCACGCCATTCACGAAGCTTTGATAGTGATCGCCCTTCACCACGATGCGGTAGTGGTTCCACTCGCCCTTTTTGAAGGCGGCCTTCGCGTCTTCGGTGCGCACCGCCTCGGTCTTCGTCAAAATGCTCCACCAGGTGCCGCGACGGGCCTCGTCATAAAAATCACCCGCGGTGCCGTTGATCGCGATCTCGCACTGCGGGCCGTAAAGACGTCCGGCGGGCAACGGTTTGCCGCCTTTACTTCCCTCTGGAGCGGGGTCGCCCTCCTTGGCGATGTGGCTGCGGACCTGCACGCCGGAATTCAGCTCGTCATCCACATTCACCTCGAACTCGAGTTCGAAGTCCTTGAACGGACCGATCGCCAGAAACGTGTTCGGGCTGCCATCAACCGTTGTGCCGATGAGCACGCCGTTTTCGACCTTGTAGGTCGCGGTGCCACTGATGATCTGGCCGTTTTGCAGCGATCCATCGGCGAACCAATACTGCCAGTCAGGACCTTCGTCTTGGGCCTGAAGGTTGAAAAAGGCGGCGGTGAGCAACGCAGCGGCGGAGAGAAGGGCGAGGGAATGAATTTTCATGAGGAAGGGCGGTTTGAACGCTGCGTGGTCATGGTTTTCATCCAAAAGCTCCACTTATTTAAGATAACCTAATAAATCCTGCGTTTTTACCGGATAAAAACCCCAAATAAATCCAAACCAACCTTGACCATCTGGCCAAGTTGGAGTTAAAACCGGATTATTACCCGGTTTTTATTGGATGGCCCGCCCTTCAAACACCTTCGACTCACTCTCGCTGACGATCGCGGTCACCCCGCAGATCAAGCAGTACCTCGAAGACATGACCTTGAAGGGCACGTTCGGCAGCAGCCCCGCCGAGGCGGCGCGGATGCTTCTGAGCAATGGGATCGATGGCATGCTGAACTCGGGTGCTTTGGAAAGACGCAAATGGACGCTCAAGGACGGCGAACTTGTCCTGGTTAACGACTGATCAACCTGCCCTCCCACCATGACTCTGCAACTCGATCTTCAAGCCGACCCCGCCGTCTTCTCCACTCTCGTTGAAGTCGAAATGACCGACACCGACCGCAGCTTGAAGGGCAATTGGAAATCCGAAACCCGCCTCTCGATGCTCTCGCACGAGATCGCCCGCTACATGCCGGAACTCGCCGCCATGCTAGCACAAGGCGGCAAGCAACGGATGCTGGCTGCTTGAAATGCCGCTCCCTCTGCGCCAACAAAGGCGCATGACCCTCATTTCTGGAGCCGCCGTCGCTGAAAAAGTCCTCGAAGAATGCCGCTGCGACATCGCGGAACTGGCCGCCCAAGGCTGCAAACCAGGCCTCGCCGTGGTTCTCGTTGGCGATGACCCCGCCTCCCGTGCCTACGTGCGCTCCAAGGACAAAAAATGCCGCGACCTGGGCCTGCACTCGATCAAACTCGAGCTTCCGGCCACCACCACGCAGGACGAGTTGCTCGCGCATGTCCGCACCTTGAACAACGACCCGTCGATTCATGGCATCCTCGTCCAAAGCCCGCCGCCGAAGCACATCGACGAGGCCGCCATCGTGCGTGCGATCGATCCAGCGAAGGATGTCGATGGCTTCCACCCGGTGAACGTCGCCAAACTCGCGCTGGAAGATCCGACCGGTTTCGTTCCCTGCACGCCGCTCGGCTGTCAGCGTTTGCTGATCGACGCCGGGATCGAGACCAGCGGCGCACATGCCGTCGTCGTCGGCCGCAGCATGATCGTCGGCAAGCCGATGGCGATGCTGCTCATGGCGAAAGGCAAAGGCGGTGACGCCACTGTCACTGTCACGCATTCACGCACTCGCGATCTTGCCGCGATCACCAAGACGGCCGACATCATCATCGCCGCCATCGGCCGCCCGTATTTCATCAAGGCAGAGCACGTCAAGGAAGGCGCGGTCGTCATCGACGTCGGCATCAACCGCGTGGACGATCCCGTGAGCGAGAAAGGCTACAAGCTCGTTGGCGATGTCGCCTTTGACGAAGTCGCGCCAAAGTGCCGCGCCATCACGCCAGTTCCCGGGGGCGTCGGCCCGATGACCATCGCTATGCTCATGGCGAACACGATCAAGGCCTGCAAGCAGGCTGCATGACCTGCGCTTCCGGACGCGTTGAGTGAGCGCATGAAAATCTGCCTCGCCCTCCTCCTTCTCGTCTCCCCTGCCCTCGCGCTCGATCCCGCCAAGCTCGCCGCCATTCATCCGGCGATGGAGGAGGCGGTGAAGGCCAAGCAGGCCGCCGGAATCGTCACGCTGGTCATGGAGAAGGGCAAAATCGTGCATCATGACGCCGCAGGCATGGCAGACATCGCCAAAGGCCGCGCGATGGAGAAGGACGCGTTGTTTTGGATCGCCTCGATGACGAAATCCGTCAACGCTGCCGCGGTGATGACGCTGGTGGACGAAGGGAAAGTTTCACTCGACGCACCGGCGGCCACCTATCTGCCGGAACTCGCGAATGTGACCGTCGCAGGCGGCGCGAAGCCGGAGAAGCCCATCACCCTGCGCATGCTGCTCTCGCACACCGCAGGCATCGCTTTTCCGCCACGCAAGCCGACCGATGGCGCGATCTCGCTCAAAGCGTATGCCGCCACGCTCATCAAGACGCATTTGGCCTTCCAGCCCGGCAGCGGCTACGAATACGGATTTGGCCCCACGGTGGCAGGCCGCATCATCGAGATCGTCAGCGGAATGAAATACGAAGATTTCATGCGCACGCGCCTGTTTGAGCCGCTGGGCATGAAGGACACCACCTTTCACCCGAATGATGCGCAGCGCGCCCGCATCGCCCGCACTTACAAGATGGACGAAGACACGCACGAGCTCGTTCCAGGCTACAATCCCTTCGTCACGAGCGATTCGAGCGTGCAGCACATGCCGGAGCCTGCGGGCGGCCTGTTTTCCACCGCCGCCGACATGGGCCGCTTCTACGCGATGATCGCTAACAACGGCGAACTCGACGGCAAACGCATCCTCAGCCCAAAAAGCGTGGCCGACATGACGAAGCCCGTCAGCGCCGGCGAAAAACAGCTCAACTACGCCTGCGGCTGGCAGTGCAACACCGAAACCCAGCGCGTGTGCCCCGCCATGCCCGTCGGCAGCTTCGGCCACGGCGGTGCCTTTGCGACCAACGGCTTCCTTGATCCGAAAAGCGGCATCGTGACCGTCTTCCTCGTGCAAAACGTGCTGGTCCCCGACAGCGGCAAGCCACGCGATGCATTTCAAAAACTCGTCATGGAGGCCGCAGGCATCACCGTGAAGCCGCTGTTGGCGAAGAAAGGGAACAAATAGTGCGCGGTTTGGCCGAAAGTCTTCTTGCCAACCTATCTCGTCACCGTGATCGGCGCATCCGCCGCAATGGCGGCACGGTAGTTAGCTTGAGCACGAAAGTAATCGGCTTGGGCTTCGACTTCGAGGACTTGGGCGTCAAAGGTGGCTTGTTCGCGGATTTGGAGGGCGAGGAGGTCGGTTGCGCCTTGTTTGAGGCGTTCGTTTTCGGCGGTTTCGAGCTGGCGGGCGAGTTCGACGTTTTTGCGCGTCATCTTGAGCGCGTCATACGCGGCGATGAGGGCGCTGTAGGCGTCGCGGACGTCGGCGGTGATGCGGTCGCGGGCGAAGCGCTTGTCGTTGTTGAGGCGCTCGATGGTGGCATCGGCGATGTCCACGCGGCCTTTGGCTTCGCGGCGTTGCAGGGGCAGTTTGAACTCCACCTTGGCTTCGACCTCGTTTTGCTCGATGTCGCGCGGACGGTTGCCGCCGAAGAATTGACCGGCTTCGACGCCGACGTCGATGTTGGGCAGCAAATTGTTCTTCGCGAGCTTGCGGTCGATTTCGACTCTCTGGACGAGCAGTTCGATGCGTCGGATCTCGGGGCGGAACACGGCGGCTTTGGCGATGTCGGCGGTGAGCTGGCTTTCATCGAGTCGCGGATGCGGCGGGAAGGCTTTGGGGACGCGGTTGCGCTCGGCGATGATGGGCTCGGCTTTGTCCTTCGTGCGGAAGAAGAGCGAAAGCTCGATCGAGGCCGCTTGGAAGCGTCGCAAGGCCTGCACGGTGGCGATTTCACGGCTCACGACGAGGCGCTGGTTGTCCACCTGCACGATGGGAGCGCTGGCGCCTTTTTTCACCTGCTCGGCGATGGCGCTGTCGCGGTCTTTGGCGATGCGGAAGAGCTCCTCGGCGAGTGCGAGGCGCTGTCCGCTGGCGACCCAGGTGTAGTAGCTGATCGTGGAGGCGCGGATGAAGTCGAGGTACTGGCGCAGGATGATCGGATCGGCGAGTTCCTGGTCGATTTGCGCCTGCCACAGCGAGGCGCGGCGGCGGTCGATGGTGCCATCGCGAAGCAGCGGGATGCGAAAGCCGAGCACGCCCTCGCCATCGATGCTGGTGCGGTCCTTGTTGTAGTTCGGCAAGAAGCCGCTGCTCAAACGGTAGCCGCCATACACGCTGCCGCCCCAAAACGGCAGCGGCTGCTCCAGCATCGCGTAACCGCTGCGCCCATCGTAGTAGCCCGCGAGGTTCATCGTGCCGCCGGCATTCAAATTGAGGTCAAACGCTCCCTGCGCCTGCCGCACACGACCGTTGGCGATGTCTTGTTCGATCAAAGCGGCGAGATAAGGCGGATACTGCGATTGAACGGAAGCGAGGACTTCGCCGAGGAGGAGCGTTTTGGGCTTCTCGGCAGCGCTACAAGAGAGGAGAGAGGATAGAAGAGCGAGGATAGAAAGCGTGACCGCACACGCTGAGTGGGTGCGGATGGTGGAAACTAACTTCTCTCCTCTATCTTCTCTCTTCTTCATGACTTCTTCGTGGGATCGAGTTTGCCTTCTTTGTCGCTCACCACGGGCGGGAAGCCGTTGATTTGACGCCAGAGTTCAAACCAGAGGGGGACTTGGTTCAGCATGACCCAGGCATTCGCACGGGCGCCTTGGCGGAGCCAGCGGTCTTTGTCGGGCCAGCCGACGGTGACAGGCCCGTTGCCATCGCCACGATCGACGATGTCATCGGCGGGGCCAACGACGACGCGAAATTTGCCGGTGCCATCGTCCGTGGCATCGACGAAGACGACCTCGCCACCAAAGGTGCCGATGGCGAGCTGGGGCCAACCGATCATCTGCACCGCAGGCCAGCCTTCAAAGGCGAGACGCACGGGACTGCCGGGCTGGTCGTCTTTGCGGGCATGGATGAGTGGCATGTCATTTCCATCGACCATGATCTCGACAAAGCGGCTGTCGGTTTCCGGAATGATGACGCAGATGAGCGATCCGGGCCTCAAGTAGGTGCCATCCGTCGCTTCGACGCTGAGCACAATGCCATCACGCGGTGATTCGACGACCTGACGGAGGTTTTGATTGATCTGGATGTCGATGGCGGAGAGATCGCGCTCGGCGGTGGCCACTTCGCTCAAGGCGGTGCCTTTCGAGGCGTGCGTGGAGGCGATGGTGGCGTCGAAATCGTTGCTGGTGCGCTTCAGCGCGGCTTCGGAGGATTTCAGTTCGGCAATGGTCGAGTCCCGCGAGAGCGTGGCGAGTTCGAAATTGCGCTGCGACTCGAGTTTCTTCTCAAAGAGGTCCTTCGTGCGGTTGTAGTTCAAAAGCGAGGTCTCCGCGGCGATCTTTGCGGCGGCGACACGTTGCTGTGCACCGTCAATGGCCTGCGCTTTGGCGAGTTCCTGCTGCGTGATCTGCGCGGTGAGCGACTCGACGCGTCCATGGGCGAAGTCGCGGCGGCTTTCGATGGCCTCGCGTTGGGCTTTGAGGTTGTTTAGAAGGTTCGGGTCGTTGTCCTGGATCTCGATGATGAGCTCGCCCTTCTTCACGCGCTGGCCTTCGACCACGTGGAGGTGCTTCACGCGTCCGGAGACCTGCGCCTCGACATTGATGCGGCGGTCCAGCGGATTGAAGGCGATGACGCGGCCAGTGCCGGGCACAAATTGTCGCCATGGCAGAAACAGCGTGCCGATAACGAAGACGATGAAGGCGACTAGCAGCAGGCGGCTGAAAAGGCGCGTGAACTTCGCTGAACCAGCGAGGCTCAGCGCTGGGAGCGGAGGCGCGGTGTAGGTGATGGCTTGGCTCATGGGCGGTTTTGCAGGCGTTGAGTTTCGGACTTCGAGGTCGTGCCGTCATTCAGATGGCAGGGCGCGAGCTCGATCATCTGATCGCAGAGCTTGGTGACATCGTGATCGCGGGTGGCGAGGATGACGGTCCAGGGGAGCGAGGGGGAGAGGATGGCGGATTCGAGGAGGTCGAAGGACTCGTCGTCGAGGTTGTCGAAGAGTTCGTCGATGAGCAGGAGGCGCGGACGCTGCACCAAAGCACGTGCAAAGAGCAAACGCGTGCGCTGATTGCCACTGAGAGGTGCTCCGCCGACTTTCAGGCGCAGATTTAAGCCTTCGGGACGATGCAGCAGATCATCGAGCAGTCCGACACGCTCCAGCGCCTCGCGAATCTCGTCCAAACCGACATCGACGCGGCCGAGGCGCAGGTTTTCGATGATACTGCCGTCCACGATCTCATCGCGACGCACCAGCATGACGCTCTCGCGCAGCGCCTCCAGATACCAACTGCGCAAATCGAGGCCATCGACGCTCACATGGCCTTCCAAGGGCTGGCGAAGGCCAAAAAGGATGTCGAGCAGGGAACTGGCTCCCGAGCCATGCGGGCCGACGATGGCGGCGCGGCTGCCTGCGGGGATGGTGAAGGTCTTTTTCGCGAAAAGCGGTTCGTGATAGCCAAAAGAAAGCTCACAGCCACGCACCTCTGCGCCGGTTTCACGAGCTGCGGGCTGCTCGCCGTCCTCGCGTTCGATTTCGAGGTCGAAGATGTGGCCCAGCTTGTCCATGGCGGCCATGGCGTCATACCAGGCTTCGAGTTTTTTGCCCATCTTCGCCATCGCGGCCACGATGCTGCCCATGATGAGCTCGGAGGCGACCAGCTGGCCCAGCGTGATCTGCTGACTCACCACGAGCCAGCCGCCGAGGACTAGCAGTGTCGCGCCGGCGAGCACGCTGAGCAGCAGCAGGCCGACGATTTGCCGCATGACGACGCGGAAGTGGCCCGCGCGACGGCGCAGATACTCGGTGGAGAGCTGATTGGCCCGCTCGTAGGCCATGTCATAGCCACCGGGGCCTTTGAAGAGGAAGGGGAACGCGGCGATCTCTTCAAACCAGTTCACCACATCGTATTTCATGCGCGATTCGGCGATGGAGGTGTCCACCGCGCCGCGTCCGAGCAGCCAGGTGATCACGATGATGAGCAGGAGCAGCACACCGACGAAAAGGAGCAGCGCCGGATGAAACAATGCGAGCAGCACCATGCCGATGAGGCTGCCAAAGACGAGGTTGATGCCATCCAGCAGCAACAGCGCGGTGCTTTTTTGTGCGGTGACGACATCGAGGAAGCGATTCACCAGCTCGGGCGCATGCACATCGTCGAGCGCCTCCGCTTTCACACGCGGCAGGCGATACGCGAGGTCCGACGCGGTGCGGACAAAGATGCGGCGCTGGATGATGTCGGAGATGTAGTATTGAAAGCCGCTGACCACCGCCTGCAGCGCCAGCGCACCGAACAGCGCGACGGCGAGGACCACGATGGCCTGCACATAGGGCTTGGCCTGGCCTCCGAAGGCCAGATTGCTCACCACCGCGTCCACCGCGAGCGGCGCGGCGAGGTAGAGCAGGCCTGAAAACACGGAAAAGATGAGCAGCGTGATGATGTCGCCGCGCTCCGCCTTCAAAAGCCGCAAGAAGCGGCGGATGGGACTCACCTGCGCTGCATGGGCGTGGCCGTGTGCATCACCGTGAGTGTGCACTTCGCGCGCGACTGCAGCATGCACGCTCATTTCATGCGCCGGACGTTCCGGATGCACGATGCCGGCTTCGACGATGTCATTCGCGCTTTTGAGCCCGAGGAGCTGCACGAGTTCGCCACGGCTGATGGTGACTCGATGTCTGGGGTGCTCACCGTCTGCGATGCGCAGGCGAAACCAACCCGCGAAGGTGATGACGATCCAGCGGGACTCTTTGGCACTCCAGACCACCACAGGCATGTCGTGATGCGCCCGCCACACCACCTCGGCCAGCGGCAGGCGAACGGGTGAGACGCGCATGTAAACCTCCGCTGCTGCCGCGACGAGCTTGGAAAGCGAATCGCCATCTCGTCTGGCCGCGTTCTGCACGGCGATCAGGGCACGCTCATGATCGTATTCGCTGCCGGTGATGGCGGCGAGCTGGGCGAGAAGAGCTGGAGTCGTCGAGAATGGCGTTGATGGCATGAGCTTTGATCTTCGTCACGGCGGGGGGAGCCGGATGACGCGAGTTCATGCCTTTCCTTTGACCGGCGCGGTTGCAAATCAGCGATTGGCTGAGTTGATCCGGGTAAATTCAGCCGTGCGCTGAATGCGGCGATCATGGGTAGTTGCCGGTTTGATCCATTGACACGTCAAACGCTGCACGAAGGCTGCGAGATCATGCGGCGCAGTTCGACGGGCACTTGGGTGGCGAGCGTGTGAACGCAGACCACCGCAAGCCATCTCAAGCCACGCTCACCATCGGCAGCGCCAGCTTTTCCACGCTGGACTCGACGGTTTGGAAGCAACTGACCTCGCCGCTGGTGACATCGTAGAGCGCTCCAATGATGGCAATTTTTCCCTCGCGCACCAGCTTCCCGAGCGCAGCGCTGCGCTCGCGGATGACGTGGATGGTGCGGATGACATTGCAGCGGGAAACCTCGTTGGAATAGGCGGCTTTTTCGCCTGGAAGCCATTGATTGGGCAGTTTGCATGTCTTCGGGTCGATGCACTGCTGAATCTCGGTGACGAGGCCGTCGAGGTTGCCGCAACCCGTGGCCTCCGCGGCGGTTTTCTGGCTGCAAATGAGGTCCACAGCGGCATTCACCGCACCGCAGCTCGTGTGCCCCATGACCACGACCAGCTTCGATCCCGCCACCACGCACGCGTACTCCATGCTGCCAATGAGATCACGAGCGGCGATGTTGCCCGCCACACGCGCGCTGAAAATATCCCCGAGACCGAGGTCAAAGATGACCTCCGCCGGTGTGCGGGAGTCGATGCAGCTCAGCACCACCGCCATGGGGAACTGCCCGGAGGCCGTGGCGGTCACCTGGCGGGAGTAGTCGCGCTGGATGCGTTCACCGGCGAGGAAGCGCCTGTTTCCAGCCTGCAGGATTTCGAGCACCTTGCCAGGGGTGAGGCTGCCCTGCACCTCGCGGCTGGTGTAGTCGATGAACTGGACCTGGTCGTTCATGATATTGTGCTCGCGCATGCCGAGGAAGCTGACCTCGACACCGTGGGCCTTCGACGTGGTGGTGTTGAAGTCGGAGAGCAGATCGCGAATGTCGGTGCCGGAGGCGAATCCGACCTATTCACTGACCGCCGCGCTGGCCATCACATTTCCGTTTAACATCAGCCTTGGCATCCCGTTATTCTTTGAGGTCGCGAAACACCTCCACGCCTGATCCGCCATGAACCTGCATCCCATGAAACTCGTCACCATCATCTGTGAAGCCGTGCTCGAGGAGCGTATCGTCGAGGTGCTGCACGAATGCGGCGCCCACGGCCACACCGCCTTCGACGTGCGCGGCAGCGGCCGCCAGGGGCAACGCAGCGCCGATCTCGTTGAGAGCGGCAATGTGCAGATTCAGGTCATCGCGAAGCCCTCGGTGGCGGATACGTTGCTCACGAGGCTGCACCAGGAGTTTTTCCACGACTACGCCATGGTCGCGTATCAGAGCGAAGTGCAGGTGATGCGGCCGGACAAGTTTTGAGCGGTGTGCGTCACTGGATGGTGGTGAAGGTGATCTCGTGATGCGTGAGGTTGGCCCATTGGATAGCTTTGAGGTTGGTGTGTCTCAGAAGACGCTGGGCGTGGGTCACAAAGGCTTCGGATGTTTCCGTGAACGCGGTGAGCTTGAAAGCCACGTCGGGTGCGAGCAGTCGCATTTTTTGATCGTGGAGATGGCCGCGGGTACCGATGACCGGAACTGGCACGAGCGCCTGGCCCTCGCCGCCGAGAAAATGGGTCAAAGCCTCGTCATAGAGCGCGAGTTCGAGTCCGGTGCCCCAGTCGTGAAAGAGGCCGCGAAGGGTGTCGTGGAAGAACTCGGCACCAGGCAGGCTGCTGTCATACGCGTGGGTGATGAGGCGAGGATTCCGGAGGTCGGCGAGGCGGGTGTGACAGTTCACGAATTCATCGTCCACGCTTTCGGGGCGCATGTTGATGATCTTGGCGTGCGGCAGATCAAAGAGGAGCAGGTAGTTGAAAGTCTGGCTGCGATGCTTGGAGACGATGTTTTCGACGGCTTTGAACTCGAAGAGGCCGCGTCGATAGGCGAGAACGTCGAGTTTGTAGAGTTTGGAGAACGATTGATGGGAAACGGTGACGGGCAGTTCGAGTTCGAGACTGGGGATGCGGTCGGCGAGTTCTCTTTTATAGACGGCCTCGTCGAAGAAACGGCCGAACTCGTTGTGGATGGCGTAAACGTGATTCATCACCTCGTAGGCAAGCTCGCCAAACTCAGCCTGGGTGGGGCGGATGGTGGGGATCGGCTGGTGGATGGGCATGGTGTTGAGGGGAGGTTGGCTGTCTTTTTTGAAGGCTAAAAATTGGTGGCAAAAAATGGGATCGCTCCAGAGATTCAGAGGGTTCATTTTTAGCCTCTAATCTTTAGCCTTGAATGGTTTGGGGTTAAGGACGCTTCTTCGTCATCAGCTCGCGGAGGATGGGATTGGGGAAGCAGCGGCTGGGGGTGATGGCGTAGAAGGTTTCTTTGATCTGGGGGAAGCGGTGGCGCTCGACGAGGGTGCCGTTTTCGAGTTCGTCGCGGACGACGACGGGGGGGACGAGGGTGACGCCGTTGGTTTCGCGGGCCATGAGGCGGAGCATGGCCATGTCATCGACCTCGGCGGCGATGATGGGTCGGATGCCGGTTTGGTCCATGAGCACGTCAAAGGCGGCGCGGAGGCTGCTTTCGAGGCTGGGGAGGACGATGGGCGTTTGGCGCAGATCCTCGGGGAAGCGAAAGGGCTTCATCCTGCGCGTTTTGTGGCCGACGAGGCTCACGGGTTGCTCATCGAGCAGGTGACTGTGCCAGCCAGTCTCGGCATCGCGACGCACGGGGGTGTTGGAGAGCACGACATCGAGGGTGTGAGCCTGAAGTTGGACCAAAAGCTCGCGAAGCGTGCCGGAGTGGATGATGAGTTCCACATCGTCGCGAGTGATGAGGGGCCGCAGGAAGGTGAGCTGGAAGTTCCGCGACAAATTGGAGGCCGAGCCAACGCGGAGGAAGCCGCGGCTGCGTTTGGCGCGGTTTTGCAGGAGGTCTGTGAGCTCCTCGCCGCTGCGGAAGATGGAGTCGGCATACTCGAGCGCGATCTGGCCGGCCTCGGTGAGCATGAGGGCCTTGTGTTTTCGCTCAAACAAGGGCTGGCCGAGGTTTTCCTCCAAGCTGCGAAGCTGCACGCTGAGGGCGGATTGCGAGAGCTTCAGGTGCCGCGCGGCCTTGGTGAGGCTGCCTTCGTGGGCGATGGCGCGGAAGTAACGGAGGTGGTGGTAGTTCAAAAAGGCCATGAAAGCATGCTTTTAGCAAAGCGAACGATGCTTGGCAAAACATGAGCTGGAGAGAAGCGAGACGGTTAAACATCAACGACACCCCCGAATCTAGATAACAAAAGGGCCACGGAGTGAAGCCGTGGCCCAAAGACCAGCTACCTTTTTGAGAAGGGCTTGAATCAGCTCCTTCGTGTTAGTGCACAGGGGGCGTGTAAGGCAGCGAGGAGTGATGAAGAACGATGCGCAGGGTTCCTTTTTTGTCCTTCTTGTAGCCCCAGGTCTTGTCCACCTTGGTCACTTTGCCGTCTTTGTCCGTGAAGGTGACCCAACCCATC
>Ga0169931_10007886_pt1 | contig 15681 bp, 10 predicted proteins | sample Kivu_15m_20L_FD_129675 | JGI IMG/M metagenome (GOLD analysis project Ga0169931, IMG submission 129675) | Freshwater microbial communities from Lake Kivu, Western Province, Rwanda to study Microbial Dark Matter (Phase II) - Kivu_15m_20L... | ecosystem: Environmental > Aquatic > Freshwater > Lake... | reverse complement strand
TCGCAAGACGTCAATCTGTTAAAATTCAAACCTTATCGACTGAGTGGAAGACCATTATGCAGTTTTTTGCTCCAGTCACTAACGAAGGAACAAACAATTTTATTAAAAAACTTGAAAAAGTTGCATTCAACAAACAGAACACTAGACATCTATCTACCAAGCACCAGTCGACCAAAGAAAACCTTATAACTCCTATGGACTTCTAAGAAAGCTAAGTCTCCATCTGATAGATTCATATTTTTATCGATTAAAAATTAACAGACAAATAAAAATCATCATTAAAATTCTTTAAAATAGGGATGATTAAGTGCAGTGCTTGGATCGATTCTGTGCCTTTAGTCTGCCTGCAAAAATTTTCTTATAAAATCCTTGCATTTTTAACTGACTTGAATTTCAGATGGAAAACTAATCTATTTAGCTGTTATGTTAACTCCTTGCATAAGAAAGCCGTTGCTGGTTAAATTTTAGCCAAAAGGACGTTTTCCATAGAGTAATTCATAGAAAATGACTCCAACCGACCATATATCTACCTTACTAGAGACTGTAGGATTATGATTTGTAAAGGTTTCAGGCGGCAGATACCAATAAGAGCCCATACCTTGAGAAGTCAAAGCCATTTTGGAGTGATCTGTATCCATTATTTTGCATATTCCGAAGTCTAGTACTTTGATTAACCCTTTGTCAAACATGATGTTTTGAGGCTTCAAATCATAGTGAATCACAACTGGGTTTTGAATGCTTAAATAGTAAATGACTTCAAGTATTTGTCTTACTATGATCTTAGCTTCAGACTCACAAAGTCTGCCCTATTTTTTCAGGTATTCAGCTAGGGTCTTGCCTTGACAGTACTAAAGTGCCAGACAGATTCCTGCTTCAAGCTATATTACGTCATTCAATTTGACAATATGAGGGTGGCAAAGCTATTTGTGAATCTCATATTACCTTTTGATGTGTTTTAGATATTAATGTCTGTTGGCACAGTTCATCAGAAGATGCTCAACTGAGCTAACTTTCAAGGCCATATACTGATTGTTTTCAAGATCATAAGCCTAGTATACTTCGCTAAAACCTCCTTTGCCCAGTAAACTAAGAGGTTGGTAGCGCTTCGATAGAAGAGGCCATCCCATTTTAGAAAAAAAACTGCACTACTATTCATTAGATAGTCTGAGCATTTAAGTTTAAATATCGATTTATGAAGCGAGAATTCGACTATTAATTATGTCTATCTATAGCTCTTTTTTGATGAAGTATATTTGAGAAGCATGTACTCTAGGCTCAGTTAATAAAATTTAATGCTTTTGTATTTTTAGCTTTAATGCATTGAGTTATATTTGCTTAGTTATGAGCTAACTGACTTTTTGCCTTCTGAAAAAACTATTGATTTGTGCAATTTTTTTGAGTTAATTGGCGACCATTGTTCTGCTTTTGGTCATGTATGTCTAATATGTTTCCTTTTGTCTTTCGCATCGATTATTAATTTATTCTATTTTCTGCCTCAAGTCATGCTATTGAGCTTGCAAGTTATGTATTTTTTAGTCCATCTCCTCGATTGCCTATTTGTTCGGGGTCGGAATGTTTTTGTTCATCATCGGTTCTTGCTTCTATATTTTTGAAAAATAGCTGGTAATGCTTCTTGATTGGATGGTCTTCTTGAGTGGTTTTGTTTTTAGTTCTTTTTTTTGTTTCATTCTTAGCGAATTTTCTTGTTCTTAATCTGAGTGTCTGTCCCTCTGCATATTTGGAGCCAAATTTATTAATAAATTGAGCAGAGCTCATATAAGAATGCTATTCAATATTAACCAAACACATCACTAGCTATTTCCTGCGAACATGGCAGAGTCAGCCCACTTCTTTATTGAATTATCGCAGGATAAAACACTTTTTGGCTGAACTATTTCATAAAACTGCGTTCGCCAAGTACACTCCTCGCGTTCACCTGATACCAGTTATTAAGAGTCGAACAAAAATTGAAATTGTTGCTCAGAAAACTATTGTTTTCCTTGCATTCAGCTATCTCTTCAGTTCGAACAGCAAAATTCTAACTCTTAGAAGCAATGATATCCTCTAAGATCCGGGTGCCCATCCACTTAAATGCAGTTTTCTTGGAGCCTAGTTGTAGCTTCTACACTAGCCCAATCGATTTAAAGACGTTGACGATGTCGTAGAGTCTTCGAATCTTCGTTTTGACCAAACTGAAGTCCTAAGTAACGATAAGCTGGGAAGCAGCCTACTCAAGAGAAAGGGGGTGTTTGGAGTGAATGAAAAGTTGCAGGAAGCGAGCAGCCAGATTCTAGAGAGATTTTTCTTTTTTGCGCGAAAAAGAGGGTGAATCGGGACCTTGAGTAGCAAAAATATCGATTGTATTGATAGCTTCTTTAAGTCCGCGCCAAAAATAATTGTTTTTGGCTGCCTTTTTGACCACCTGCAGGCTTTCAAAGATATTCACGATGTCGTAGATTCTTCTCCGCTCCACATTCAGCTGCACTGTCACCTTATCCAGCTACAGTATGATCCCATCCTTGCCCTCAAAGTTCTCGATGAACTTGCGACTTAGCTCCTCTAGACTTTTGTCCTTTCGATTGTAGGAAAGAATTTTCTGTTGGATTTGTTCTCTTTAAGAGATGTCGTTTTGGGAAGGTGAGGCGAGGCCTTCCTGGACCAGGAAAGGAGACCTTCCCATGGCTATAAGAAGGAGGATATTGTGTTCTTGGGAGTCTTCGGCAGGCTACAAGAAGATGGACTAAAACTGTTGAGAGAGTTAATCTTCTTCCTTGATTGGTGTGTTTAGTGTTTGCATTCCAATTTTAAATCAAGTTTGAACTGTTATGAACACACCTTCGCAGAAGACATTAGCAGCCTAAACAACCAATCAAATTATAGACAAAACGCTCAAGGATTACAACTAAGCCTGCTTATAAAACTACAATTGAGACCCATACAGCTCTAAAAATACGATAAATTTGCATATAAGTTCCCGCCAATTTTTACCATCATAACTAACTACTTATCGTTGAGAAAGATATCAAGTCATCCAACTTAAATATCTTAGAACAGATGAACTAAGCTATAATTGTAGATGTTTTATTCATGAAAAATGATTTAGTAAAAGTAAATTTTGTTTTTATTTACTAGTTGTTAATAATTTTTAGTATTAATGTCAGGCCAATAAAACTCAGCTCTGAGTCCTCAGTCATGCTTCTCTTCGGTAAATCGCCACAGCCACTACAACCGTCAAAAGGCTCTTTTTTAGAAAAATTTGAATCAGCTCTAACCTCGAAAAGATGTAAAGGTTTCACACCATGTATAGATTATAGCATCGATGTTCAAGGACATGAACGAAAACGAAGTCAAAATCCTGAAACGAAGAAACTCCATTAAAATATGAAATGATCATGTTTAAAACTTTTTATGAAAGGATAAAGCTATGAGTAGATGAGAATATATAATAAGTTAGTTTGTAGAGTTTAAGTGCCCTCTTATCACTTGGCAGCCAGCTTTATCAGATCGTTTCCCAGTTCGACTAAATTGACGTTTCCGAGCACTTTACGAGTCTATATATGACTAGTGATACTTCTTCATTGTTGAAAGAGCTGCGGTGGCGTTAGGCGAAACACTTAGCTTTTCTATAGCCAATAACCCAGTTCAGGAAATCAAGAGAATGCTGTTAATTGATAGGGTCGCTGCTGATGCGTAGCCAGTCAATAGTAGTGGGGACAACAGTGAGTACGAAGCGGGTAGGAATCGAAAAATTGAAGTAGCTTGAAAAGGCAAAGAGAAATCCTCCGACGCCCAGTCCTATTTTAGGGACATTCCAGCCTCCATTGAATGTTCTGTTGAAATGAGTAGCGATTAAGGGATTAATATTTTTATACAGATCGACCTCGATTTGGTCGACTTCTCCTACTTACTGCTTGCGCTTGAGCACCTGAAGGTTCAATAGCTCAGTGTTGTAGTACTTCGGGTAGGGCAGTGACTGAATAGGGTCTTGGGTACCAGGAAACCGCGTTGGATTCGTTGGAGTCGATAGGTCGCTGCGTCGATTAGGTTTTGATATGTGGAGTGGTACTGACGCACTGAGGCGTCCCACTTGAAAAGATTGGGATATTTAGTTTTGTCGATGCTGGAAGTCGACAGCAGATTTACCATAGATTACTAATACAATATATCATATCAACTAACCTTACTATTCAAGTGACAGCACTTTGATGTACTTTCTCCTGCGATTCTCTTTTCACAAAAGCATTAATTAATTCCTTCCTAAAGTCTATTTGAAAGGATTTTAATGCTTTTTCAGAGGCTTTAGAGTAGTTTTCAACAACCACAAATTTCTGTTCATAATTACGATATCATTAAAATGTTTAAGTTCTTCCGAGCCTCCCTTCCAGGCTTCCGTTGCTTCTCATCTAGTCAATCCTCCGTAAAAGGCTAAGGCCAGGTCTTTTTCGACAGTGTAACCTCCACAGTTAAGGGCTATCTCAATCCCAACTATATTACTCAGCACAATCCTAGCCTAACTGCTGAGGAAAAAGCAACCATGAAACAATTTCTGATTTATAAATACAACCCCGAGGATCCATCTGACGAGCCTAAATACGTTAGCTACTATATTGATCTCAAAAAAATTGCTCCTATGTATCTTGATGCTCTCGTCTACGTTAAGGAAAACCTTGACACAACTCTTTCCTTCCGCCGCTCCTGTCGCGAGGGCATCTGTGGGTCCTGCGCCATGAACTGCGATGGTCTTCACACTCTGGCTTGCATTCGAGAGATTGACACCGACTTGACCAAGCCGGCTCTGATCACTCCATTGGGTCACATGTTCGTCCTTAAGGACCTAGTGGTCGACATGACCAACTTCTATTCTCAATATAAGTCGATTCAGCCCTACCTTAAGCGAAAAGAACCAAAAAAAGAAGGAGTAAATTTTATGTTATTCAGGAAAGAGAATATTTCCAGAGCGTTGAGGACAGACAAAAACTTGATGGACTTTACGAATGTGTGCTTTGTGCCTGCTGTTCAACTTCATGTCCTTCTTATTGGTGGCATCCTGATGAATATCTAGGCCCCTCCATTCTTATGCAAGCCTACAGATGGGTCATCGACTCACGAGACCAGTATGGAGAAGAAAGACTTGAGTAACTTTCAAAAGGTCTAAGACTAAAAGAGTGCGAGAACATCGGAATGTGCACTGTGACCTGCCCTAAGGGTCTAGATCCTCAGACTTCCATCAACGAACTACTGAGAATGGTCAAGGAGAGAAAAGAAGTAGCAGAAGAACGTCTGCTGTGATTATCAGCCCAAATCATTCGATATAACAATATTTCATTATTAGATTGACACCTGATTTGAACTAATTTCATTTAATCGGAAAATGACCGGAAGACGACTATAAATACGAATGATAAGATTAATTTTTTTTTACTATTTATTAAAAATAGGTAAATCATCGATAAATAAACACTATGAGAAGCAATGAGGATAAGTTTTTTCCGATGAACGTTGCAACAGGCAGTTCTATACCTAGACCGTACGAAGATTAGTCTCCTGATTTGCTTTAATTAATACAATATCGCAAGATTTCTTAAGGTCAAATCACAGCTAACAATTCGATGCCAGTAAAGGTCGTAGGTGAAAAGATGAACAAGAGGAGGTAAGCGAGTTGCAGATCAAGATGCAAAAGAAAAAAGTATTAGGAAGATTTGGAGGTGAATGTTAACAATCTTGACGTTTAGATCGGTAAAGTTCAGGAGGAGATAGATAAGTGTAAAGCTTAGCTGGCAAATGCCCTTCAAATTTCGAAAGCAGTAATTTATTTTTAATCAAGGAATTGAATCAAAATTCATAAATGTTTTCGGTTCTTTAGGAACAACTGGCAATCGAAGAACCTGATTTAGACGAGCTTAGTCTTCTCGTTGATGTTCTGCAAGTATCTCAGGCTTTATTCAGTTACGCACCGGACCCAATGCCAAGGAAAGATAGTTCAACTTTTAATACTTAATGAAGCAAATGATAAGTTGCTAGTTTCCTCCAGTCCGCCGATATTTTATGCACACTGCATTTCACTCCAAGGATCTTTACAATTAAAAATAAGAATACGAGACATGGACTCGATAATTTTACCTAAAACTGGGGTTAAGTAGCTAGCAGATATCAAAAATATGCTAATACGAAGATAGTTTAAAGTTGCACTATAGAGTAGTGCTTCAGAGCATAGATTTTTTGAAGCAGATACGAAAAAAACTAAAAGACCAAGCAAACAATACTTAATACACAATCAGTGAAATAAGGCTAGGGTTCAATGCAGTGCAATCAGCTAGACTTATACTGTTTAGCGAAAATAACAAGCTTAGAAAAGAGATAAGGTAAATCGATTATTTTGAAGGATCGCCTCGAAAAAAAATTAAAAAAGATGAAAAGCTCGAATTATGATTTATATTTACTTAGATATAATAGACTTTTTTGATAAATTGTGTTCACACACTAGTTAATATACAAAGATAACAAAAATTTATAGTTATTAGAAAAAGGTCTCTATAATTAATATCTAAACTGGTTAATGTAGAGAAGTTAAAATGTCTACTACCTGCTTGACGATCAGATACAGCTGATCCACCTCATTGACAGGCTACTCACTGATCTACTGAACTAAACAGCTTAGGCCAGGAGGGCCAAGTCCATTTTCGACTGCAGTTAAAAGCCTTCAATTTCCATTCTCGACTACCTCAAGCGTAGATTTCAATAGGAAATAGGTATCGCTAAATACTCTCATTGCTCGAGTTGCGTCTTCGTGGCCTCGCTAATCTATATAGATCGACTCCAGGAAAGAATTTAAGAATTTTTCGTCAACTTTCATAATATCCATCGGTACAACAAAGAGAACGCAGACTTCTGATCACTACAGTAATGGTGGGGGCTAAATTTTTAGACGATTTCTACTACAAAAATGAATTTTACGCAAAAATCGGTGGCATTGGTAAGGCAGACCTTAATCAACTTGAAATTTATCTGGTCAAAAACTGTGAATTCGGTCTTTTTATAAGCTAAAGTGAATTTAACGCTTATCTCGACAAAATATCTACATATAAGGACGTCAACAAGTGATCACCAAACACCGTGATGTATATAGCCAAACGAAAATACAAATAATCTTGATATTGTTATCATTCTAGGTTTTATTGAAAATTCTTTAAATATTTTAAATGGAGAAAGCATGATTTGAGTCAGCGCTTTGTTTTTTAATATACGTGCCTGTTTGTATATTGATTTATAAATAATGAAAGAACAGTCAAAGGAAACTTTGTGCGAACGAACTGGACTGCCTATAGTCAAAATATAATTAAGAACCGGTCGTCTTTTGTGTGAAAAATGTCTCGAGTAGAACGGCTAGGGGCGCCGGTAAAGATTGGAGATGCAAAGAGTTGCAATCGGCAAACAGTTTGAGATGTACTCAAGCAATTAGTAAGATAGATGGGTTAGCTCAAGACCCTAAAGGAGCAGACTGATAGAATCGTCGAGTTGTTTTCTTCCAAAAACATGGTGGAGGCCAAAAAGCTAATTAATAAGAACTCAGTTGAAGTGAGCAAACTGATCGAAAATGTGATTTAGAGATAGGTAAAAGAAGCAAACAAAATACTCAAAGCAGCTGTAGGGCAGGAACTCGACAAATGGAAAAATGTTGATGGCAAAAGTTTCAATCCTTCCTATCTGCTTTTTCAGAACGAAGACGCGGCAATCTAACAAAAAATCATTTAGTTAAAAAATTAATGTAAACTGCAGATAGCCAACAAAGTTAAATAGGAGCTAAGGACCTTTTACAGCACAATATTCTAATTTTGAGTACTGATTAGCTAAGCACTTTTCAGTTAGTATTCGTTAATCTAACACTCATAATTGCCTTAACTTAATATAAAAGAGCTTATTTTTTCAATTATTTAACAAATGCAATCTGAAACTAACGAGATTATATATCAGCCCGAGATGATGATTTCGAGAGGAAAGGGGAAGACAAGTCGCGTACCCTGAACCTGAAGAGCCAAAATGCGTCTAGCAATACGAATAGGATTATCTTTTTTGAACATTTAAAGCTCTAACTGAACACAAAACGCAGAGTTAGCCTAAACTCTCAGACAGCTGTCCTTGTTTTTATTTTTGTCCTACGGAGACTGAGATAACACTTTTATGTGCACTCCATCGTCATCTGGCTTGTCTAAATCTCTTCCTATAATCTTAATCTCAAAAGCAAAGTTAATGTTAGAACAGTTTTTGAAGGGAATTTTCATGATGCCTTTGCTTGGTATTTTGATTATTTTAGTGCCCGTCTTTTTGTCCTCAAGCTACTTCAGACACACTATTTGAGGGACTTCTCCTTTGGCCTGAATAGGGATCGACAAAACGGTGAGCTCGTCGATTTGCAGCTCTAAAGTGCCGTTAATGTCAGTGGATGTCTAGAGCTAGGGCATGTTGCTCCTTATGAATAAAGTAAAGGGCTAGGCATCCTTGATTGGCACTTATAGAGAATTTACTTCCTCTGCATTTTCGACTGCCTTGATAGTAAAAATTTTATCTAAGTTGTACTTCTGACTATCAGGAAACGCATTAACTTTTGTTTTGATTTTGAGCATATGGAACTCTTTTTTCTGCTGTTAAGGGAAGTAGTCCATGAGTTCAAGCAGTAGGGGCAATTGTTTGAAAGATGAAGCGAAGATGGGGTACTTGCAAAAGTTGATTTTATTTTTATCTATCTTGAGACATTCGTTGCTATGAAGAACGTTAAAAGTTTTAGCCTTTTCTTTGCCTTTTTCTTTCATTAAGATTTAATATGTTAATTAAATAGCTTGAGGCTTATTTAAATAGCAAGGTCGTATCAATCAAACACTTGGAATTGATTATTATTAATGTCAAACGCGCAACTAGAAGCCAATAAGCGAAGACTTGAAGAGTAAATCATCTTTCATTTAGGATGAAGGCCCGCAGACAAAACCGACAGATGGGCCAGACCAGCGAAATCACATAAACTGCCAGAAGCGAAAGCAGAATATAGAGGAAGTAGTACAGCTTACAAAAGAGCTAACACATACACGTGGCGGGAGCGCTGGTCGAAACTTACGATATGGAGATACAGTGCGCCATGGAGACCAGGTCCCTTGATAGCAAACCTCAAAAGTAGGATGAAGTAGAAATTGATCTGCTGTTGCCGCGCTAAAACAAACAAAAGAAGAAAGACGACAAGGAGAAAAAGTAAGATCATCCCAAAGAAGTCCACTGTATGTTTATCATAAGGCAGAACTGAGCGGCGACTAGTTATCAACTGTGGTCAAATCTAGAAATTTTGCTGACTTTTTCAACCGTTCTTCAAAGTTTTTAGAAAAGGTACTAGACCATGGAAATGGAGATATGATTGAAGTGCTTCTGAGGGAAGGCATCAAATCGAAAGACAAGTATTTTTTGATTTATTTAGAAACGCGAGTGATATTCTGATTCAAGGCATGAGCTTTACTGACCCTAATCTGACCACAAATCGAGTGGTCACTGATTTAGATTGGAGCACTCAAATCAATTAATTGTTCCTTACCTCTTATAGTCAAAATGAAGAAGGAAGTATTAAGGACCATGTCGGTTTGGTGTTGCTCTGGAATCCTGCTCTTAAAAATCGAGCTTAGTTTTACTGTTTCTGCCAGTCAACAGTGACTTCAGCCAAGTTTTATCCTTTTTCGAATTCAACTGTCCTCGGAGGCTGCTATAACGGTCAGTTGCTTATATGGGACATTAGAACTAAGTCCATGCCAGTACAGCGCTCAGGGATTTCAGCAGATTCCCATAAGTATCCAGTGTGTTCTCTGAACGTCGTCGGAACACAAATAGCGAACAATATTGTTTCTTTTTCTAACGACGGAATGATGTGCATGTGGGACATCAAACAGTTCAGCAAACCTACAAGAATGAACAAACTAAGCGCCAATCGTTCTCAAAGGAATCAGAATAAACCCACAGCGCTGGGAGCTGCCAATCTAGGAGGAGTCGGCACAAGTCGCTCAATCAGGCACGAATCACTTATTGCCAATACTTCGTCCTTCCTTGATCGTACTAATAAAGAAGAGCTTCATGATGTTAATATCAGTTGCTGCAAGTTTCCCACAGCAGACGCCAATAACTACTTCATCGGATCTCTTAACGGAGTCATGTATAAGAATGCTTTGCATAACAAAGGCAACTAGAAAACTGGAATGACGATGTTTGATTAGCATAATGGTCCCATTAGCGGACTTTCTATCAATTCTCCCTCTTAGTTCGACATTCTCAATAATCTCGTGCTGACTAGTTCCTACGACTGGACTGTAAAGCTGTGGCACCCTTAAACAAAGTAAGCTCTGAGGACTTTCTAAAACTCATAAGACTACATCTATGATGTCAGCTGGCATCCTACTAACCCCAGTTTGTTTGCCACTGTCAACAACGACGGCTATTTAGACATTTTCGACCTTACTCGTGACTTGTAGCTGCCTGTAGCTCATGAAAAAGTTAATGGTTTTGCTCAAAACAGATGCATTTGGAACAACGATGGATCTGCTGTCATTTCTGGAGACAGTGGGGGCAATGTCAATCTGTATGCTTTGGGCTAAAAGTATAGAAGAATGGACAACTCTAAATATGAAGATTTGACAAGATACTTAACACAGAAGTCAGAAACTGATTGATTCATCATATGCACTCATCATTAACATTCAAATAAAAAAAATATCAAAATTATTAAGCATTTTATATTTAGTATCTTGCTTCCCGTTTGGGACTCCAAGGTCTGATTTTTGTTACTGCACTGAAAATGCTTCTTCTCGCCCTCTGAGACTGTTCGATTACAATACTTGATTCTACTACTTTTCTGTAGAGTTAACCTATGCCTGTTCTGTTAGATTTGTTATGTGAAAGACTCTTGGTGATTCTCCTCATCTATTTTTGATTGTTTCTATCTAAAGCTAGAATTCTTTATTTAGCCTTAAGAGCTTTTTCCTTCTAATTTTTAGATTTTATGTCTTGAATATGATAAAAACTATCTATTCTGCGAAACTTTCCTTGTGAGCTTCTTATTAAAAGTTTTCTAGATCTGCCCTGCGTAGAATAAGATTGAGCATAAGTTTCTTCATCAAAAAACGAACTCTATCTGATAGGAGATTAAAGTGTCATCGAATCAAATTGAACTGAACTAAACTAGGTAGGTTCAAAACTTATTTGTTTTCTATGTCTAAATCTATCGCTTTTTATTTTATTTTTTAGAATCTTGACCGGTGATTTTTGCTGCTGTTTGTATATTAGATAAGCACTTAATTTTTTCGAGCTAGTGTGATAAGTTTCTTTTTTAGTTTTTTAGGCAAGATTAAGATTACAGCTCAAAAGGGGGGAAAAATCGAAATTTTACATATTACTTACAGCTCGAGAGTGATTTTTTCGAGTATTTTCTGAAGGTTCAAGGGTCGGATGCTAGTTTTTGAAGACTAGCTTCTTTTTTTAACCGCTTTACGATCGCTTTATAGCTGACTTTCTTAGAGGAAATTTTGAAGCCAGCATTACTAATTGCAATAAAATATATCAACAGCTACAATACAAATACAAAAATGTAAAAAAAAGTTGAAGATAAAAGAAAAAGCTAATGATGGTCTTTTTCTTTTAATGAGCTTTATTTAATTGTTTCTATAATAAGATTGACATCATTATGAGCTTTTTGGACAGATTTTTCGCCTTCATGAATGGAATGGTTGCAGGTAGCTAAGACATGATTCAGGCTGGTCGCAAGTATTTGTCATGCAACCCTTTGAAATCATCAAGGTTCGTCTTCAAACTCAAAGCAAAGAAGCTCCTCAATACAGTGGCATTGCAGACTGTCTTTCCAAAATAATAAAAAACGAAGGGCCACTCGCTCTCTATAAAGGTACTGAGTTTACAATACAGGCACCGTAGCTCCTTTGATTGGAGTTGGCTTCATGGGATCTATTCGATTCGGCTCCTATGAAAATTTCCAAAAAGAAATCGCGAAATTCAAAGGAAGCAATGGAACTCCAGCATAGCTGCAACTAGCTGATAAGACTCTTGCTGCGCTAGGAGCTGGTCTAGTAAGTTCGCTTCTTGTGGTAAGATATGCCCTACTTAGTGTCCTGTTGAACACACAAGAATTCGTATTCAGATTCAAAGAGGACAGGCTGACAAAGTTTACAGCGGATCTATCGATGCGGCAGTTAAAATATTTAAACAGTATGGAATAAAAGGGCTTTTCAGAGGACAGCTTCCCAGTACTATTCGTGAAAGCACTGGTCTTACTCTCTATTTCTCACTGATTTAGGCCATAACCAAAAAGCTGACCCCTAAGGATTGTGACCCTACAAAAGTTCCATTCTACGTTCCCTTCATCGCTGGAGGAGTTGGAGGCACCTCATATTGGATGTTCAACTATCCCTTCGATTACGTGAAAACCCTTATGCAGTCAGACAAACTAGGTGATTTCAAGTACAAAGGAATGTTGGACGCCTTCCGTGATCAGTATGCGACTGGTGGATGGCGAACTTTTTTCAAAGGATATGTCATTTGTATGATGCGATCTTTCCCTGTAAATGCAGTCGCTATTGTTGTCTATAGAAATATGCAAAAAGTTACCAAAGCCTTATCTAATTGATTGTATCTGAAAAATTCTAGATTAAAATCTTTCGATAAATATACTTAAAAACAAAAAAAAATATATTCATCTAAGGTTAAATTTTTAAATTAAGTATTTTTTTATGCTTTAAGCAAAAAAATCGAATCATATTGATACATCAATCATTCTTTTATGTTATACTCACTTGAAACGTCTTATCTCTAGCGAATAAGAACACTTCTTTTTTTCTTACGAATTTGGAAAGAAGAGTTGCTATCTTTGCTCCCCAGTTCCACAGAATGCCTCTGTTGCTCAGTTAACATCCCAGAAGAACGATTTAGCTGATTTTGATGACTGCCGCTTGCTTCTCCTTGACCTTGATAGTAATCTTGTCCCAAAGACCCTTTCAAGCTTTTTTCTACTAATCTCTTGTAGAAAGTTTTGGGATATATTTGGCCTTTGTTTTTAATTTAGGCCTCGTAAAGTTACTACCACAGCTGTATGTATCCGTTAAAAGTGGCCCTTACCAAATCTGTTTTCTTGATTTACATATGTCTGTAGCAGATAAATCCTGGTTTCTTTTTTTACTTAAACTCATAAATGACCCCTTAGTTACACGTGTTAAATCTTTCAATATCTTTGGCTAATGCGGGCAAATTGTCTTGTATTATCCTAGAATGCTGGAATTATGCGTCAAATATAAGAGCTAGAATAAGATTGATGCATTAACCTAGACCTGGCAACAAACGCCATGTCAGCTACTGTTTTTCTTTAACCTCTATTTGCCATTTTTTGAGCTATTTAATTTATTTATCGTTAAATTCATTTCTTATTATAGAATCTCCACGCATTTTGGTCACTAAAAACATTATTTTTTAAGTTTTAGAACTAAGCTTCTATTCCAACTCAATCATCACTAATTCACTTTTTTTCTTGCCTTCTTCAACTTTTTAGCTAAGATTATTTAAATCTTTATCTACATTATTTATTCGTTTGTTTAAATCCTATTAAAGCTTGCCAAGCTTCATGGTCACTTAGCTTATACTTTCCTTGGACATCATAGAATTTATCATCTACTTCGAAACCATAGGAGCTAAACTATTTGAATTCTATCGCGTAGAATTGCGAACAACGGTCGATATTTGAACTTACATATTGGTTTTTAAAGTTTAAATTGTATTTTTTGAAGACTGAAGCCCTTCTTTCAGATTGCTCTATACTTTAGCGATGTTTTTTGTTAGCTATAACTGAACTTTTGTTATTTTACCATTAATCTATTACAGAGCGTCAGCACTCACAGTTTTTTAGTTTTTAGATTTTCTATATTAACATAAATTTACTGTTATAAAAGTTTATTGGTTTTGGTTGCCATTTAAGATTATACCTACATTTTCATGAATTATATTTTTTGTAAAAAAAAGTCTTATGTTTTGTCGATTTTTTGTTACACAATCTGTATTTTTTTTTAAATTGCTTTTTCTGTTTTAAAAATATCTTTGGTTGCCTTATTAAGTAATTATTCTGCAAACTAATTTGCTGTTTTCAAAGTTTACTATATTTTTTTGCTTACTTATGCCTTATTATCTTAAATGTTAATTTTGATTCCTTCGAATAATGAGCCGAAATTTTATACTTTTTTGATAGTGTTTTGCAACTTTGTCGTATTTTTTTACAACTCGGACATTTTGTTATCAAGTTTCGTGTCTGCCTGCTTAAGCTTTGACAAAAGCAAAAACTAAACATTATCAACTTTAGTGTTAATTTATGCCAATTCTGATGTGCGCATCGCATTAATGTTATGCAGCTCAGCAATAGCGTTTTGGGTTTGTTATTTGTAAGAAAAGTTATCTTCCTGCTGCAAAACTATTTGCTAATATTTACTTTTTTGCTTATCTATCGCAAGGGTTATGTTAAAATACTAGTTTTTTACGTTTTACATATAGAGCTGCATTTTGGTGTGCGCATCAGCTGTCTCTTCAAGGTATTTCGTTATCTTGAACGAAACTTATTACTTCATCGCTGAAATAATACCTGAATACTCCAGAAACTTGCTTTTAGTCTTGCTCAGTTCAGAATTTATATTTTCGTTTTGCCGAAAAAGTGATTTAGATTGCTTTTAAAGCTACTCTAGGGAAGTTTTGTGCTAATTTAAAATTATATCGTTTCTATCCTTATCTTAGTTGTATCGAATGTCCTTGATAGTATAAAAAATACATTTAGATTCAGTTATTTGCGAATCGCTATTTGCGCTGCTGATAATTTTTCCATTTATTCTCTATGACGACTCCTCTAACGCTCAGATTAGTCAAATTTCTATCGAAAAGTAATAAAGTATTCTTCGAATTTCTCAATTTTATCTCCAAAATGTGCGACCCTTGATAACGTATGGCATACCTTCGAACTGTTGCTGCTAACAAGTCTTGAATTATTAATCTTATCTTGGTTTAAAGCTCAAAAGAACTAGTTAATTTGGCAGGAGCTGCAGGCTTGTTCTCAGCTACAGGCTTATCATCACTACTCATATAATTATTTATAAGCTTATTCTGTAGTAAAATTTATTGAAATTATTCAAACACGGACTTAAAAACGATAAATCAAAATAAAATTCATTGGCTAAAGAAGTTTTAAGCTTACAAATAGTTAATATAAATTATGATTAAGAGAATAATCGCTGGTTTTTCAGTTTAAAAACAAAAAATAGAACTCGCTTCTAATAGTCAGTTGAACAAAATTTTGCGAACTAAGAAAACGCCAAAGCAGGGAGTTTGGTAGTCTAAAATGCGTGACGAATGGTGGAGAGTAATGGCAGCTTCGGCTTTTGCACTTTATATTGTGTATACAATATTCCCTGAATATTGGATAGCTCACAATATGTTCACTTACGACGACTTTTAAATATCTAGGTAGATGGAGATCGTAGTTCAGCGTTAGAAACGAAGTATGATTGATAATTCTAAATGATAATCAATGAAATATTATCTGTTTGGAACCAATATATAAACCTCCCTTAGTCCTCGCATACACAACTTCTTGTTTAAAATTAAATAATATCGAAAGCAATA
>Ga0169931_10007885_pt1 | contig 15682 bp, 6 predicted proteins | sample Kivu_15m_20L_FD_129675 | JGI IMG/M metagenome (GOLD analysis project Ga0169931, IMG submission 129675) | Freshwater microbial communities from Lake Kivu, Western Province, Rwanda to study Microbial Dark Matter (Phase II) - Kivu_15m_20L... | ecosystem: Environmental > Aquatic > Freshwater > Lake ... | reverse complement strand
GATTGTGTTGCTGGGAGCATTCCAGTTTGCTTCGATCGGCCTGATCATTGCCAGCCGTGCTCGAACACTGGAAGCAGTCGCCGGCCTGATGAATCTGACCATGGTACCGATGTGGATCGGTTCAGGCATTTTCTTCTCGGCCGATCGATTTCCGGCACTGGTGCAGCCGGTGATTCGGCTGCTGCCGCTGACCCCAGTCATTTCGTCTCTGCGTCAGGTGATGCAGGAAGGTGCCGGGCTGGTAACAATCCTGCCGGATCTGGGCCTGATGGCTGGCTGGCTGGTGATCACATTTTTGGTGGCACTGCGAATTTTCCGCTGGGACTGAAACGCATCGGCCGCCGAGCATTCCCGTCGAAAAATGAAAAAACTGACGTTTTACGGCTAACAGACAGGAAATGTGCGTGGATTCCCCTTTGCACAGAATTGTTAAGGTTTGTGGAACAAGTCGGTGTGGATTTGATTTTTGACCCAGGAAGTTATCAGGCTGTCGGGATTCCTGTTGTTCACAGTTCGGGGCACGGATGCTCCAGACCACCATCCGGCTCGCACTCATGTCCCGACAAACTTCTGCAGCCACTGCAGCCAAAGCTGCAGCGAAGACCGCTGCCTCCAGGCGGTCGTCGGCACGATCGCTGCTGCAGGCTGCGGACGACGGCAAGTCGCATGGATTGGCACAGCCAGCATCGCTAACAGTCTCGCAGGCTGCTCGCAGCCTGTTAAAGCAGGAACTAAAACTGCTGCAGCGACAACTTTCAAAATGCATCGATCGCTGGCGCCGTAAACCGGATCACCTGCACCAGGTTCGGATTTCCGCACGGCGACTGCAGCAGCACATGTTGCTGTTTGGTCCTTTAATGGGCAAAAGCCGCTCCGCTGGCTGGCTGAAAAAACAGCTGAAAGCCCTTTTGCAGGCCAGCAGTCGGGCACGTGATCTGGACGTGCTGCTGCATCAGTCCTCAGCGAAGGATACTCCCTCAGCCATCCTTCGGAAATGGCAGCAGCAGCGTCGCCGGCTTCAGAAGCCACTGCGAAAACTCAATGATCGAATCAATGGCGACGAAGGCCTGAAGCAGCATCGCCAGGCACTTCAGAAGGCGATCCAGCACGCTTCCCGCCGCGGCCGTCAGCAGGCCCTCGCGAACACCAGGGCCGCCGACTGGGCAGTGGACCAAACGATGGTGCGACTGACGGAACTGCAAACATCCATTCCCGCATCTTCGTCAACCAAAGCTCTGCATCGTTTTCGACTGCAGGTCAAACAGTTTCGCTATCAGGCAGAGCTGCTGCTGGAATTGTCGGGGCATCCAGTCACGGATCGCCTCGTGCAGTGCCTGCTGCAGGTGCAGAAGCAGCTGGGGCAACTGCAGGATTCCGTAGTTGCAGCGCGATCACTGAAGAAAGTTGTCAGACTGCAGAAAAAATCGTCCCGCAAAGCCGCTGCCGAAGCAGACAGTGACAGACAGGCAAAGATTGAAGCCGAGTGCACTCGCCTGCTCACATGGCTGCAGAACAAAGTGGGGCCGCAACTGCAAACACTGGCTCGCAGGTTGCGCAAGTCACACAAGCAGGCGACCGCCCACGTTCAGCCGAAGCAGCAGTCCAGCAAACGCCAGTGAGTCCTCAATTCGTTCCACAGAGGTGACTCGACCACTTCCGGCTGTTGGCAGTACCGCATCTGTCAGCCAGATGCGGCCGGTAACAGCATCTGCATGCACTGTCAGCTGCCCAAACTCGGAACCCAGCAGCCGATTCAGTCGCTGAGCCAGCAGGTCGGCCGGATACACTCGGCCCTCGGCATCCTGAATCACGAAAAAACGGTCATCGTCCGCCGTCTGCACCTGAATGGATGCAACTGGTGCCTCTGATGATTGTCTGTCCCTGAATACCAGACTGGCCGCCCTCTGATCGTTCAGCCACTCCACCCGCTGTCTCATCAGTGGATCGTCACTCACGATCACCAGTGAACGATCAGCTGTCCCGGTATACCAGGCAGACAGCCAGCGACGATAGCTGTCCTCCACATTCAGCCACGAAATCACTCCACTGCTGCGTGACAGCCGTCGCCCGGTTTCTGGTAAACCAGCCACGTCCAGTCGCAGTCGCCCAACAGACTGGCCGGGCCCGGGTGAACCGTCGTACGCAACTTTCGCAGCCTGGTACAGGCGGATGCCGAAGTCTTTCCAGACAACAGGTATCGCTTCACCCGATGAGTCAAACACGTCGAGACCAGCCCAGGCCGGTGCACAGCCCGCCCCAGTCACCCAGACGCCTCCAAGGACCCCGGAAGTTCTGCGCACCGCTTCGTGCAGGGCTGCCGCGGTTGTCCGCCCGGCATCGAATACCGGGAATCCCAGCCGACTGACTGCCTCAGTCACACCGGCAAATAAATCCTGGGAAAACGAGCGCCAGTCATAGCCGATGACAATCGCCCGCAGCGGCTCTGGACGCGGTTCAACCTCAGTTCCCGCCGCTGCCGCGGCTGGCTCGGCCACTGATTTTCCGGCCCGCTGCAGGCACAGACAGAACACTTCTGCCAGTCGCTCGGCCAGTCCCCGGTCCAGTACGTTCAGCCACGGTCCACGGACTCCGAACTCCGATCGCTCGAGCCCGTCGCGGCGCAGTTCACGCACGCGATGAATCTCACCCACCGCCTGTTCCGACAGGCCTTCCGTGTGTCGCCGGAATTCGCACTGATCGCACACCGGCCAGCCAGCATGCAGACGGGCCAGGTGCACGGAACGAGTGATTCCCGAAGTACTCCCCGGGCAGATGAACAGAGTCTCGGCTGCCGCGCCTTCCGCAGCATCGGACAGATCAAAATCCGACAGATTCATGCAGCAGATCTCCCGGCTGGTCGGCAGGTCCTCACTCGCCCCCGGCTGGCACTGGCGCTGCCTCACCTGCATCCTGCGGATACACCAGCAGCCGGTCATGACACAACAGCAGCAAATCTGCTCGACCGTCACCGGTGACGTCGGCAATCAAACCCTCACGAGGCTGCAGCCCCCGATCTGTGGCTGATGACACCAGTCGCTTTTCCTCAAATACCCGAAAACTTGTGGCTTCCTGAATACCGTCGCGTTCATCAAAACGCAGAATCGCAACCCCATCAATGCTGGTATCAATAGCCACCAGATCCACGACACCATCACCATTCACATCCCCGGCCAGTACATCAGCCGGAAATGCCTTTTCACGCTTTGACTCAAATCCGTGCAGTTCCTGCAGTGACACATCGGTGCGACCACTGTAGAGCACGCCAAACTGCTCCGCTCCGACAAACATCAAATCATTCCGTCCGTCACCATTGAGATCGGCACTGATCGTCGAAGAGAACGGGGCAGCCCCAAGCTCCACTTCCCGCCAGGGTCGATACACGTTTTCCTCACGTCGCAGAATTCTGGCCTTGCGGATGCCTGAGTCCAGCAGCACCACTTCATTGCCTTCGACACCATCCAGATCCAGCGCTGCCACGCCTTCAATGCCAGCACCCGCTTCACCGGCGTTGAACTGATCCACGACCTGCCAGCCGCCATCCTTCCATGCCAGCATCCTGGCGAAGGAATCCCGCGCAACCAGCAGGTTCGAACCACTGACAAAGATGCGTCCCGCCGACGTGACACCAGCCTCCAGCTGGCTGCCACTGACCGCCGGCGAAAGTGCTCCGGACTCCCCCTGCAGCAGCACATGAAATCCGGACTTCGCCTGTCCGCTGGCAATCGACAGCAGATCCAGCCGGCCATCGGAATTCACGTCCATCGGAACCAGCCGTACGCCGCGCTGTCCCACCGCTCCGGCAAATTCCAGCTTCGCGTCTTCTGCAACCTTTACCCAGCGACCATCGGCACCACGCAGATGCCGCTGATATTCAAGCTTTGCCGAGTTCCCTGACCCCTGCGACAAGCCCACAATCAACTGCGGCTGATCAGCATGCTTCAGCACCGCGACATTCGCCAGCTCCCAGCCGTCCGGCTTCCGCAAAATCGCTTCCGGAAACGTGAGTCGACCATTCTCAAATCGACTCACAGCAACCACACCCTCGCTGCTGCTCAACAGGACCGCCTCAACCCGACCGTCGCCGTCCAGATCATCAGCCACCAAATCCGTGATACCCAGCAGCGCCGGATACTGCTCGGCTGTCCCCAGACCGTCAATTCCGTTCTGACGATACAGCAGCAACTGAGCCTGCCCAGGTTCATTGACAAGCACATCCAGCAGCTTATCGCCATCAAAATCGGCCACGGCCACTGCTCGTTCCCGCGATGATTCTGAACCTCCAATGCCATATCTCAACAGCCGTTCAGACCGCCCGTCCGCCTCCTGCTTGGCTGACTCCGCCCGCAGAATACTGATGCGACCGTTCCGGCCATCAATCGAAATCACTTCAGCACCGGGACGACTGTCCAGGCTGGCGATGGTAACGGCCCGCGGAGTCTGCAGCGTAAACGAAATCTCTGGCCCCAAACGACCACTGGCCGACTGCAGCCGTGCACAGACCGACCGGCTGGCCTGCTCGCCCGCCAGATAGCACAGGTCCGTCCGGCCGTCGCCATTCAGGTCGGCAGCCTGCAACAGTCCCTGGCGACCTGATGTGCTGATTAACTTTTCGGGAGCTCGAATTGTCCCCTGCTCTGTCTGATACAGCAGAAACATCACAGCTTTGCCCGCAGCCGCTAAATCTGTCCGACCGTCGCCGTTAAAATCACCGGCCGCCAGGATACCTGCTGCAGGTTCCAGCCCAGGCAGCCGCACCGTCCACTTCTTTGTCCACTCTTTCTTCCCCGCCTCAGGCTGATAATAAATTGCCAGCTGGTCGGGTGGTCCAATCACAGCAAAATCCTGTCGACCGTCGCCATCAAGATCCGCGGATTCAAGCTCGGCAATCGCACGGTCCATCGAAATTCGACGATCCTCGAACCGTTTGTCTGAAGACAGCTCATTCACCTTGCCACCGGCCTTCTCCTGAGCAGTCCCGGGCGGGCGCTGCAGCAGGAGCCGAATCGAGCTGGTGAAATTGTCCATGACGGCAGCGTCCGTCAGGCCATCACTGTTGAAATCGCCTGCCTTCAGATGCTCGGCCCGCTCATGCAGTTTCGTGATTTCCACGCCAGTGAAGCCGTAGAACTGAGCCAGCTCGGATGCCACCACCGGCTCGTCACACCAGGCGGGTGGCGATCCAGCAGCTGCCACTGTGACTGCCAGCAATAAAGTCATCACGCATTTCATGTTGCACATTGTTTTCACCGTCAACAAAAGCACGCGGCCAAAAAAGACTGATCAGCGTTTGAACATCGCGTTGTTCTTTTCACCGCGCGACAGCAAATAGGCCAGCAAATCGAGTACCTCGTCCTGGTTCAGCGGCTTCAACAAATCAGCCGGCATGATGGACACGTTCGCAGGCTGGATTTCCTCAACTTCCGTCTTCTGAATCTCAGTGATCTTCGTCGGATCTTCGGGATTCGTCAGCACGGTCACCGAAGTTTCACTTTCAGACACAATGCGTCCTGAGATCGCCAGCCCGGATTTTGTCAGCACCGTGCTGCCTTTGTACTGATCGCTGATCACCTTACTCGGATCCATAATGGCCTCCGTCAGATCTTTGACGGTGAAGCGTCCGGCAAGCTGTGTCAGGTCAGGACCGGTCGCTCCGCCATCCCCGCCAAATCGGTGACAAATGATGCAGCGAACAGCAGCGAACGTTTTTCGGCCGTTTTCAAAGTTACGGTCTCGCAGTCCGTTTTCTGCCAGGGCCCGCACTTCTGCAGGATTCCAGTCTTTGCCGGGACCTGCGGGTTTCGGCAGCTCGGGCGGGGCATACGGTTTGCGTGCCCCCGAGGCTTCAATCAGCAGGCGTTCCTGTTCAGTCGCATTAAGAAAGGCTTCATTTTCAATATTTCGCAGGAAGCCCTTGAAGCTGGCGCCCCCGGACCATGCACGAGCCCGCTCGAACCATGCGAAATACACTTTTCGCTGCTCCAGCGTCCAGCCTTCCTTCGCGTTCCGCAGACTGAATGCATACCACATCTGCTGCTGATCAGGAGCATTCGCAACTGACGCGGCAATCGCACCGCCATAACCGCGGTTACGCGCCAGCAGATCCTGCATATCGTCAGTCACAGTAGGCCTGGATTCCGCTGCCAGCAGTGCGACTGTTCGCGCAATAATCGTGGGGGACTTCAAATAGATCAGCAACTGCACCAGCTCGCGATCCATATCGGCATCGCCGGTCGGAAACAGCCCGTCCAGACGGTCCAGGTACCCCTGACGTTCCGGCGCTTCGGGTGGTCCGAGACGCAGAAAGACCAGACTGACAACTCGCAGATACTCAAGCTTGTGATCGCGGCTGAGCGAGGCGAAGTCCTGCCCCTGCAGCAGAGCAGTGCACAATTTCCGCAGACTCTCTTCCATGCCCGAGACAGTAGTTTCCGAGAGTCCTTCTGTCTTTGCCAGAGCTGTGAGCGGAGCCTTTGCAAGTGCCATCGCGACAGCAGTGCGATCCACACTGCTGTCTCCGCTGCCGAGCTCGGCCTGATCCAGCGAACGCATCAAATCTGGGAACAATTGTGAATTGTAGAAGGCATTGTGAGTCGCCGTGCGGAGGAATCGATCGGTTGTTCCCCGGACACTTGCCAGATTCTGCAGCAATGTTGCGGAATCGACTTTCGACTGCACTGTGCTGCCCGTGCGGCCCGCATGAAACGATTCGAACAGACGTCGCAGCGAACGCGGGCCGGCTTCACGAGGATCCTTAAGCTGGGCCGGTTCGGTCGATTCGTCACCCGTGTAGATCACGCGGAACAACTCCGACTGAGTACCTCGGCCACCGACTGAAAAATACAGCGCGCCGTCCGGGCCGGCAGTGACGTCCGTCAGAGGCAGCGGAGTTCTTGAAAGAAACTCTTCCTTGACACCCGTGTAGCTGCTTTGACGAGGCTCCAGATGGATGGCATACATAGTGCCAAAGGTCCAGTCACACAGATACAGGGCCTTCTGATACTTCGCCGGGAAGCGACAGCCGTAACCGAAATCAACGCCCACGGGTGATCCCGGGCCGATGTTCACCAGCTGCGGCAGACTGTCCGGATACCATGTGGGCCATTTGCCCGATCCGCTTCTCCAGCCAAACTCACTGCCGCTGGTGGCGTGCACAACCCGAGTCGGTCGGTACCACGGAGAACCCACGTCCCATTCCATGTCTGCATCGTACGCAAACAGTTCGCCATCAGCGTTGAAAGCCATGTCGTACGGGTTGCGATATCCCATCGACCACAAGTCCCAGGTCTTGCCGTCAGCGTCGGTGCTGGCAATCCAGCCACCCGGAGCCATGATGCCGACAGCATGACCATTGGCATCCCACATGCGCGGCAGCAGGTGATCCTCGGACCAGTTGGTCGGAATGCGACTTGTGAAGTCCCGGCTGGTCAGTTCTTCACCAGCATCAAACGGCGGTTTTGTGTGGTTGCCGCAGATGACGAAAATCCGCTGACCATCAGGAGACAGCCTGAGAGCATGCGGGCCGTGTTCGCCGCCGCCCCGGAAGTCCTTCAGCTTCACGCACTGGTCGAACTGATCGTCGCCGTCCGTATCGCGGGCACGATACAGACCGCTGCCGGGACCACCATTGATGGAAAAATAGAGTGAATCGAAGGCCCAGAGCATTCCCTGAGCTGCAGTGGGCCGGACGTCGCATTTCGAAAAGTCCAGACGCTCAACCTTTGTTTCACCGTCACGAGCATCGACAGGCGGCAGCGTAATGCGGCAGATGCCTTTGTCTCCCTGATCACTGGCCAGCAGTCGGCCCTTGTTGTCAAAAGCGATGCAGACCCACGAACCCAGTTCGTCCTTCGGCACAGTGAAAAGTTTCTCTACAGCAAAGCCGGGCAACAGTTCAAAGACCCCTGCCGGAACTCTGGCGGCAACCGCCGAACCTGAAAACACGTCCTTCCATGGCCCGTCACCGTAGCGTCCGCGGACGGCAGCCGCATCGCCGGAGTCCGCTCCACGGCGGTCCGCATGCGTCCATTTTTCGTCCGACACCAGGGCCATCAGTTTTCCATCAGTGCTGCGAATCACCAGTTTCAGCAGAAATCCCGCCGCTCCGCCCTGGTTTTCCACCTCCGCCTCGATCACGTTCACTCCGGCACGCAGCTGCCCGCCCACGCTGGCGTCCGACGGTTCCTGCCACTCCGAACCACCTGCTACTCGCTGCCCGTTTACGTAGACTGCGCAAACGTTATCGCAGGAGGCTTTCAGGCGTGCCACGGCAGGGGCGGCGTCAAGAGTCAGAGTAGTTCGCAGCACATATCGGGAATCGTTGTTTGGCCCCCAGATCCATGAGGGCTGCTGCCCACCGCTGAACTCGGCATCTGAGACCCCGGCAGCCGGAGCCGGCGCAGCCTGGTCCGCTGTTCCACGCAGGAGTGACGGCTGAATTTCTGCCTTTTGAGTCAAAATCTGCTGGGCCTGAACTGTGGATACGGTCAGCAGCCAGCAGCCAATGAACAAAACACGCAGCATAATGTGTACCCTGGTTCGGCTAAGTGTTCGTGGGAGGATCCGGGGCCCGAGGACGCTGCTTTGCCACATACACCTCAGGCTTCTGTCATTATCGCAGGAAACAGGCAGATTGAAAACCAGCCCGGCTGCGAAAATGGGAGGATTGGGAGCCCGGCTCAGCAACGCCTCTGCTCAGTGCAGGCAACAGACTTTTGTCCGTTTCCGGATTTCTCGTGAAATTCCAGCGAAGCCGTTCAACACAACCCGGCGGTCCTGCCGAATTTGCCTGTACTCGGACGACTGTCTTCCGCCGGCATGGGCTGATTGCGCACACGCCGGTCGGGGTTGCTGATGTGCGAGCCTGGCGGTGACTGATGCTTCGCCAGCGAGTTGTTACCTCAAGGACGAGCTTCTGCAGTATCCTGTTCCGGATCAGAAGTTCATGGCTCTGAACTGCTTCACAGCCTGCACTCGATGCAGCCGAATTGTCTGCCTGCTGACCCTGTTCGTCGCATTGCTGACAAACGGGGTGCTGCGCGCGGCGGAAGCTCAGTCGGATGCAGCAACGCAGGTTTCGGCCAGCCGCACGGACAAAAGTTCCCGCTACTGGATTGTCAGTACCGAAGACTCGCCGCAGTCCTTTGATGATTCACTGCCCAGATTTTGCGCCCGGGTGCAGTGTCGCCATGCCGATGGCAGCGGCCACAACAGCACCCTGGAAGATCTCAAAAAGTCACTGCGACCAGACGTGCCCCTTGTGATTATGGTGCACGGCAGCTTCATGGATTCTCCCAGCGTCGAGCCGGAATCCCAGCGAACATGGAAATGGCTGCAGCATGCCGCCCGCGGTAAGCCGTTTGATTTCATTTACTTCCGCTGGCCCAGCTACCGCAGCCCGTCACTGATGATCAACATCGACGTGGCTGTGCTGGGACGACGGGCCAGTCGCAACGGGTTCTATCTGGCCGGACTGATTCGTTCACTGCCCGCATCCACTCAGGTCGGGCTGATTGGGCACAGTCATGGAACACGAGTGATTGCATCAGCTCTGCACCTGATGGCCGGGGGCACTGTGGAAGAGATCGGCTGCCCGGAACTCCGCTGCGGACAGTGTCACATTCGGACCGTATTCACGGCCTCCGCGATCGACCATGACTGGCTGGGCAAAGGCGAGCGTTTTGAACGGGCGCTGTGCAGCACCGAAGCACTGCTGAATCTGCAGAACCCCCGGGATCCGGCACTCGTCATCTATCCGCTCCGCAGAATTGGCTCGCGGCGAGCACTTGGCCACACCGGGTTTACAGAAAAGGATCTGCAGCAACTGGGGGCCCAGGCCGTCAAAGTGCGCGATGTGAATGTCGGTTCTACAGTTGGCTGTCAGCACATGTGGCCCGAGTGGGTAGAACACACTGCGGTCGCTCATCAGGCTGCTCCGTGGCTGTTCCTTTCTGCCGACAATGCCGGCGAACGTCGATAGTTGCAACACGGAATGACGCCGCGATAAAACCTGGCTCGTGCTGTCCGGACACCGAAGACAAGAGTGCGAATGCGGCGAGCGAAGGCAGATTCGGAGTGCGAAGAATGGCGCATCTTTGCGCGGCATTGTTTGCGCTGGAACGCCCTGGCTGCGTGCTGACCCATGGCTGCTGCAAACCGATAGTGCCGTCTCATGTCAATGACGGGATCAAATACGGCATCATCAGCCTGCCGGTTCTTCAGGGCTGTGTTTCCTGCAGCTTTGCTGCTTCCTGCAGATAAACTTCGGCCTGCTGCATATTCCCCTGTTCCACACTCACTTTGGCCAGCAGCTGCAGCGTTTCCGGAAAGTCGGGGCGGAGCTGACGGGCCTGTTCGAGATCACCGAAGGCCGACCGGAGATCTCCCAGAGCCAGTTGAACCTCCGCACGCGTCGTCAGCATATAGTGACTGCCCGGAGCCGCCTTCACAGCCTGACTGGACAGCCGCAGTGCCTCCGGCAAAAGTTCTCTGTCGTTGCTGCGCGCAAGTGCCAGGGCCAGATTGTTCAGCAAGGCAGCATCGGGGACGTCTGTGGCCGTCTGAGCCATTCTGAGCCAGCGGACCGCCGGCTCGATTCGGCCTGCCTGCAATGCTCGACTGCCAACCGCCGCGAGGACATCGCTGGCAGCCACACCCTGCGCACGCAATCGATCCAGCGCCGTTTCTGCAGTTCGGCCGACAGCTCCCTGCTGCAGGCTCATGCGATACAGTCGATCGGCAGCACGCATACTGAATTCGCGAACCTGCAACCCCTGTTCAAGCAAAGCTGTGAGCTGCCTGGCCGTTCCTGCATCCACTTGAGGTCTCCAGTCTGCTTCCTGCGGTGCGAAGTCGCCGGGATAGCCTGTCCGGCGATCAAACTGCTCCAGTGCTGCGGAAGCGCGAGCTCCTGCGAGCAGCACTTTGGCGGCCTCCGAGTCGGTTTGCAGTTCCAGACTGGCCAGTGCGTCGTCGAATTGTCCAACGAAGCAAAGAAGATCCGCAGCCGCAGCTCGGTCTGCAGCAAGATCTGATGAAAGCAGCGGCTGAGTGACAGTCTGCACGGCAGCTTCCGCTTCAGACTTTCTGCCCAGTGCCAGCAACGCCCCTGCCTGAACTTTGACATCCTGTGGCTGCAGCTGCACCATGCGACTGAATGTCGTCAGACTGTCTTGATGCCGGTCGAGTGCAAAGGCGAGATGAGCCATGTTTCTGAGGATGGCATCCGACTTTTCAGTGTCTGCCTGTGAATCATTGATGGGCAGGGCCGCTACACTGGCTTCCCAGTACTGCATTGCAGACTCAGCAAAGCCAGCGAAAGTGGCGCCCTGCAGGTGCAAAAAGGACGCCAGGAGCGGAGCGACGGGGTGCTGAGGATCCAGACTGAACGCCCGTCGCACGGCCAGCATGCTGCGATCGCCCTGCAGGCGAGCGGTGGAGAGTGCCTGGCGGACATGCATAATCTGGAGGTCTGCGCCAGCTCGACTGAGCAGTGAATTACTTTCCAGCTGCAGCCCCTGATCAAGAACCAGTTCGGCATCCGTAATCCTGCCCGTCAGCAGCAGCAGCCGGGCCAGCCTGACTCGCGTTTCGGCATCCGCAGGGGTCACCTCCAGCTGCGCCGACAACATGTCACAGCGTCTCAGCACGCGACTGTCACCAGGCTGCAGTCGCCCATCAGCGGCCAGCAGCTCAGCCAGTGAGTCGACCCACGCAAGGTCAGCCTCCGCCGCCTGCACCAGATGCTGTTCACCGAGCACCTTCTCGCCCACAGCCGGATAGAGTTGTGAGAGCAGACCGTGTGCTTCAGCCGTATCGGGTGCTGCACGAAGAGCGCGTTTGAGCCGATCAATCAGCTGCTCGGCTGTCTGCTGCTGGTACGGTTCGGCGGATAACGCATTCCGAACGATCCAGAGATTTGCCTCGGCAAACCCGCTGGCACCGTCGTCAGCCAGCCGCTGGATCTCTGACCAGCCGGATTCACGACCGCGGTTCTGCCAGAGAAACCGGGCCAGATTCATCCGCCGCTGCAGATCGGCCGTCTGCAGTCCTGCCAATGCGCGAAGGCACAGCTCTTCAGTGTCTTTGTCACTCTGTTCACGGGCCGTGGCCAGACGAGACTGATAGCTGGAATTAACAGTGAGCACGGCACTGGCTCCGGAATGCTCGGCCAGCAGACCGAGCACGATCAGTGCCATGCCGGGAATCGCTCGGTACAGAAAAGTTGCCTTGCGGCTGATCCCCCAATCCTTGAAGAATGCCAGGAAACACGCCAGCCGCGACAGTGGTTTACCATCCGACGTTTTAAAGGAGACGGCAGACCATTTTGCCGGCAGGTCACCGCTGACGTATAGCCCCCAAAGTCGATTTGCCGGGTTATTTGTAACCCTGGCGAAAACTTTACCCTCATCAAGGATCACCGCCGACGTCAGGAACAGAACACCGCCCTGCAGCAGCACAACGACAATCGACAGTGGCAAAAGCATCAGCCACGGCCAAAGACCTGCCGGCAGCTGCGGTCCGATCGAAGCCACGCTGATGATTGCCAGCACGCAGCAGCCAAACTGCCCCAGCAGGCTGGTCACTATCGCTGCCGGCAGTGACAGCAGTACCTGCACTGCAGTACGACGACGCAACAGCAGAAAGCCGGCGACCAGCACAGTGAATCCCCACGGACCAGCCGGTGAATTCAGGATCTGCTGCAAGTCAGCCGCACCAGTCAGACTGCCGGTGAGTGTGCCATCGCGAAAATGCAGAAAGCCGAGGGAACTGGCCAGTGCACTGGAATGCTGGATCAGTCGCTCATCAATCGCTGCATGCAAAGGTGCCGAAACGGACCTGGGCAGTCCGATAAACAGCGTCAGCAACAGCAACATCCGTCCGCGGAACGCCAGCCCGGCAGAACAGGAAGTCAGCAGCACCGCGACGCTGAAGGCGACGCCCGCCAGCCAGGCAGACTGCCTGAACATTGCCGCCAGCAGCACCGCAAGGTACAGCACAAGCGACGCAATGACAGAGGGCTTGATTCGCAGGGAACGCGACGGCACGGAACGCAGCATCCATGCGACAACCAGCACCAGCCCGACCGCAGGCCAGTTGCGAGGCTGCATCAGCAGGATACTGAGCCCGCCTGAAGTCAGCAGGAAGGGCAGACTTAACAACAACAGGCAGACAATTTTGCAGAACCGTTGCATAAGGGACTCCAGAGGTGCACAGTCTCGAGGCGTGCCAGGCTAACCGAGCTTCCGCCTGAATCCACACAATTCCGCGAATTCCCGCAGGCCTCAGCTGACAGCCGGAAAGCCCGTCTGATGCTGCCTGCTGTTTCTTCGGTGACGATTCTGTTGATTAGATGGACATGCTGCCGTTCGCCATCTTTTGTTCACTGCTGCATACCCGGAGGCTGGCCACTATTCCTGTCGCAGTGTGGCAGCACGCTGTCTGAATTCTTCAGCCTGCTGCGATTCACCCTGCCGGTCCGCAGTCACTGCCAGCAGTTGCAGCGTTTCGGCGTAATCCGGTCGCAGCTGCAGTGCTGAGTCGAGATCCTGTCGAGCCAGCTTTTCCTCGTTGAGCGCCAGATAGACTTCTGCTCGTGTCGCCAGCACCACATGATTTCCCGGCAGTGCCTGCAAGGCGGAATTTGCCAGTTCGAGGGCCTCGGGGTAACGGGCCTGCTGGCCTGAACGAACAATCGCGATGGCCAGATTGTTCAGCAGTGAGGGGTTGGGCTTCGCTGAGGATTTCCGGGCCAGCTCCAGCCAGTACAAGGCTGAATCGAACTGCTCCACCTGCAACGCACGGCTGCCAATCGCCAGCAAAATACCTTGGGCATTCCCGCCCTTTGCACGATGCACCTCGAGCGACTCCTCGGCAATCGTTCCGAGAGTACCGCCCTGCAATGTCAGCAGATACAGACGGTCCGCTACTCGCGGCGCAAGCTCGGGGGAATTGAGACCAGTTTCGATCAATGCCTGCAGGCGTTTAGCTGAGGTCTGAGACACCTGCGGCACCCACGCCTGTTCCAGTGTCTGGAAATGCCCCGGATGACCGATAATGGCATCCAGTTCATCGATGGCCAGGCGACTGCGGGCCCTGTTGAGCATCTGATTTTCCGCTGCCGAACTGCCGGGGACATCCAGACACTTCAAGCCTTCAGCGAAGGCTGTGGCCTGGCTGTAAAGCTCGACTGCCGCAATACGGTCCGCGACGGTCTTGCTGGCGAGCAGCGGAGCAGCGGCGGACTGAGCTTCGCCAAGAGCTTCCGCTTTGCGTCCGGTCTGCATCAGTGCAGCAATGATCACTGCAGCGTCAGCAGTGCGTTTTTCGGGCAGGCGAGCAAATGTTTCCAGCGATTCAGCGGGCCGGTCACAGGCGAACTGCAGCATCGCGAGAGATCGCAGTGCAGCAGGGTCCGAGGACTGCTGCAGAATGGACTGCCAGTGCTGCAAAGCTGCGTCGGCATAGTGATCAAACTGAGCACCTTCGAGATGCAGCAGTGCCGCCAGCTGGGGAGCCTGGGCATTGGCGGGATCCAGCTGCAGTGCTTTGCGGACACGCAGCAGGGATGTGTCACCAGTCATCTGCACTGAGCCGATTTCAGTACGGACGTAGAGCAGTTGCAGTTCGGCAAAAGCCCGCTTCAGAAGCATGGAATCCTGACGCTGCATGCCAGCCTGGAGGACCCGCTCCGCTTCATCCGGACTGTCGACTGTTACCAGCAGGGCTTCCAGACGAAGTCGGGTATTCTCATTATCAGGCTGACTTTCCACCTGCTGTGTCAGCTGCTGCAGCCGCTGCTGAATCTGCTGCGGGGGTGGAAACGGTCGGCCGCGATTGCGACAAAAAATCAGCAAATCATCAAGGTAAGTCAAATCGGCATCCGCCGCCTGCCGCAGCTGACGCTCGCCCATCGCCAGTTCGCCTGACTGCAGGTACAGGCGAGCCAGCAGCGAATGAGCCTCACCGCTGTCGCTGCCTGTTTCTATCGCCCGCTGCAGATGCTGCACCAGCTGCTGGTCTGAAAGCCGGCGGAAGGGGTCAGAGGACATGGCATTTCGCGCAATCCACAAATTGGCCTCGGTTGATCCGATGGCGTTCGGCCCGGCTATGTTTTCATATTCTGCCCAGCCTTCTTCTTTGGAACGCTGCGTCCAGAGAAAGTCTGCCAGCTGCAGTCGACGACGCAGGTCGGACGGCCGTTGAGTTGCAAGGCCACGCAGCAGCAGTTCCTGCAGTGCCGGATCCTGACGTTCTGCAGCCTGCGGCAACTGCTGTTCATACTCGGCGAAAACTGCAGTCGTCTGATTCGACAGCGTGACAGACGCCAGCGGGATTGCGAGGATCAGCAGAACCGCCGGAACAGCACGAGGCACGCGTTTTAAACGCCGCGAGAAAAACCAGTCCTTGAGGAACTCGCTGAAGACCGCCTCAGATGCCAGTCGCCGTTTACGACCATCCAGCAGACGAACCTCCCCAACCATCTCGACTGTCCGGCCCGAAAGCACCTGGTCCCACAGGCGATTGAAGGGGTTTTTCATCAGCGGACCATCAACTTTGCGATCAAGCGGAATGATGGACCCTGTGAGCAGCAAAATGAACTGCTCGGCGGACAGCAGCAGCAGAGCCGTGGCCAACATCAGCAGCGCGGGCCAGCACCAGATCGGAATCTGTCGCAGTGAAGATT
>Ga0169931_10007884_pt1 | contig 15683 bp, 11 predicted proteins | sample Kivu_15m_20L_FD_129675 | JGI IMG/M metagenome (GOLD analysis project Ga0169931, IMG submission 129675) | Freshwater microbial communities from Lake Kivu, Western Province, Rwanda to study Microbial Dark Matter (Phase II) - Kivu_15m_20L... | ecosystem: Environmental > Aquatic > Freshwater > Lake... | reverse complement strand
TCCAAGGGGGGTGGAATGTCAAGGTCCTGTCGCGCGTCGGGAGTTTCCCCCCGCGATTCGCGGCGCAAGCCCTGCGGGCGAGAGCCACAGGCCGGGCGCCAGCGAAGCGGGATTTTGGGGGTACCCGTGAGCGGCCGGTCCGGCCGTCCTCGGGAGTTCCTCCCCGCCGCACACCCGCGCGCCGAGCCCCGCGGGCGCTTCGAGCGGTGCACATCCCGTGCCGGAACCACGCCTACCGCTCGTGAATCCGCGCGGCCCCACGGCCACGCGCGAGCGGACGGGGATCGGACCTCAAGGAGACCGCGCCTGGGCCGAGAGCGAACCGCTGCCGTCGGTGCGCAAGCGCTCGGCCCGCGAGCGGGCTCGAACGCTGCAGGGCGACGGGCGCGCCGCCCCATGGGCGTCCCGCTCGACGGCTCCGCTCCGCTAGTAGCGAGTCATCGCAGAGTCGACGTCCTCGGCCCAGCGGTCGATGCCGCCGGCGAGGTTGAGCACGCGCCCGAAGCCCTGCGCCGCGAGCCAGCCCGCGACGCGCGCGCTGCGCACGCCGTGGTGGCAAATGCACACGATCTCCGCCTGCGGATCGAGCTCGCCGCGCCGCGCGGGCACGCTGCCCATCGGCATGCTGAGCGAACCTCGGATCGAGCACAGCGCCACCTCGTCCGGCTCGCGCACGTCGAGCAGCACGAGAGCGTCGCCGCGGCGAATGCGCTCGGCGAGCTCGCGCGGCTCGATGCGCTCGAAACTCACGGGCGCACCCCGAGCGGCGCGCGGTCGAGCTCCGCAGGCGGCGTGACGCCGAGCAACGACAGCACCGTCGGCGCGATGTGCAGCAGGTCGACGCCCTCCGCCGGCAAGTCGCACTTGCGGTTCGAGAAGAAGATGCCGCGCACGAGCTCCGTGTCGACGGACACGTGGTCTCCCGACCAGTCCTTGTCGTTGGCGACCACGAACGGACCGGGAGCGCCGGCCTTCATCGAGAGCGAGCCGCTCGAGGTAGCCCACGAGACGCGGTAGTTGGCGGCGAAGCCCACCGAGATGTCGGCCTCGAGGTCCAGATGCGGTCCGGAGTGCACGTCGCTGACGAAGGTCGCCGTCGAGCAAATGCGCTCGCCCGTGCGCGGATCGCGCGCCTCCTTCAGCTTGGCGATGATCTCGCGCGCGAGCGCCTCGCGCTCCGCGGGCTCGACGCTGCCGACCTCGGAGACGGACTCGACGCCGCCGACGCGCGTGCGCGCGCCCTTGGTGTTGATGAAGATCGTGCCGAGGCCGAGCGCGTAGGCGCGCGTCTTCGACCAGTCGACGTAGCTCGAGAGCACCACGTGGCTCTTCGCCTCGGGCCGCACCGCGAGGTAGCCCTCGGAGAGCAACCAGTTGTTCAGGTGCACCTGATGGCGGAACGACTGGAAGCCGTGGTCCGCGCACAGGAGCAGCGTGTCGCCCGGCTTCACGTACTCCGCGAGCACCTTGCCGACGATCGCGTCGATCTTGCGGAACACCGCGGGAATCGCCTGCGCGAGCGTGATCTCCTCACCGTAGAAGCGCACCTTCGTCGCGGCCTTCTCCGCGTCGTACAGCGGGTGCTGCGGATCGTAGAACTGGTACATCATGTGCTGCACGCGGTCGCACTCGCTAAAAATGCCGACGAACAGCCGCCAGTCGTTGCGCGCCAAGCCGTCGTAGACGAGCTTCTCGCGCCACTCCGTGGTGAACTCGATGTCCTGCAGGAAGGTCGCCGCGTCGATCACCTTGTCCTTGAACGGGTGCGTGAGGCAGGCCCAGCCCACGGTCTCGAAGCTGCCGCAGGAGGTGGCGAGCTCGCTGGCGAACTCGGGCGGCTGCGAGATCGGCTGCCAGAACGGAGGCCGCGCCGGATCGATCTCGATCGTGTTGAGGTACAGCTCGAACTGACCTTCGGAGTACTTGACCAGCTTGGCGCGCGTCAGCGCGTGCACCTTGAGCAGCGGGTTGAGCTCGAAGGTCAGGTGGTACCACTCCGACCAGCCGCCTTCGGTGAGCACCTGCGCCTGCGAGCCGATCACGACTTCGGCCTTGCCGTCGGCGAGGCGCCGCACGCGCAAGGGCAGCGTCACCGGCGTCTTGAGCGCGGTCTCGAGCGCCTGAGCGCGGTCCTCGAGCTCCATGCTCTTCTTGAACGGCATGTTGGGCTGCTCGTCGCGCACGCGCGCGATCTCGGCGAGCTCCTCCTGCTGTTCCTTGACGGCCCAGAAGTTCATCGGGCCGTAGACCACCGACTCGACGATGCCGTCGACCTCGTCGACGCGCAGCTTGTAGCCGCCCGAGCCCGTGTCGACGCCCGCATCGAGCAGCGTGCGCCCGAAGAACAGCTCATCGCTCGTGTAGACCGTGAAGTTCATGTAGCTGCCGCGCGCGTCGGGCACGCCGAGTCCGCACAGCACCTTGGCGCCCGAGACCGGCTCGCGGTCCCACACCTGCTGGCCGTCGATCACGCGCGCGCTCACGCCGGCCTTGGCCGCGAGCTCCCAGAACGGCGCGGCCTCGAGCGGGTTCTTCACCACCGGGATGGTCGCCGGCAGGTAGTCGCGCAGGGTGTAACCGCCCCAGGCGCCGACCGCTCCGAGCAGGCCCGAGAGCACCAGCGTCGGACCGCGGCGCAGGCGCAGCAGCGCTCCGAACACGAGCACGAACAAGAGGAAGCCGCCGCCGCCGACCGCGGCCGCGAACGCGAGCGGGCTCCAGGTCGGAATCGGCGCGGGGAGCTGCTCAATCGGCACCTGCACGCCATCGAGCGCGAAGCCCTTGGTCGGGTTGGGAGCGAGCTTGCCCTTGTAGGGGTTGTCGCCGCTCGAAGAGGTCGGCGAGAACGTGCGCACCACGAAGCCGGGGATGGCGGTCTCGCCCGGGTTGCGGCCGGAGTTGAGCGAGGCCCACGCCACCGGCGACTCGGCCGGGTCCGTGGTGCCGAGCGGAGCAAAGGTGCCCTCGGCGGCGAGCCGCGCGAGGTTCGAGAGCTCGCCCTTCTGCATCATCTCGGCCACGGTGCGGCCGTCGGCGCCGTCGAAGCCGAGCACGATCACGCGGCCATCTTGGGCCACGGGCTCGGGGAGCGGGGCGAGGACGGCGAGGGCGACGCTAAGGGCGAGTTGGAGCATGGTCGTTGGAGGGCACCGGAAGCGCCGCGACCTTTGCCGCCCCGCGGGGGCGCGGCTAGGATCTGCGGCCCGCGGCGCGGCCTGCACGCCCGCCGCAAGCTCGGAATGATCAAGGATTTGGAATCGATCCGTCGGCAGGGTAGGCCGCCCGCCGGAGCGAAGTCAACGCGCGCGGGAGCCGCGCGCGCCACGCTCGTGGGATGGCTGTTCGTCCTGCTCGGGGCGCTGCTCGTCGGCTGGTGGGCCCTGCGCCCTGTAGCCACCGAGGCTGCCCCGGCGGCCCTGCCTCCCACCCCTGAGCCCGCCCCGGCGCTCGAGAATCCCGAAGCCACCCGCGTGGCGAGCGGTCTGGGGGTCGAGGGCCCCCGCCCGCTGCCCGCCTACCCCAAGGAACTGGCGGACCCGACGCGCTTCGATGGCTTCGGCCGGATCGAGGCGCACTTGGCGCTGCCGAGCGGCGTGACGCCTCCGGCCCGCTGGACGCTGGTGCTCGAGCCCGCTCCCTTCAAGATCGGGGCCGAGCGCGCCCGCGCGCGGCGCATCGAGGTGACGGGCGCGGCCACGCTCGTGGCGGACGACATCGCGCTCGGCAGCTACATCGCCCGCGCCGAGGCCGGGGACTTCGAGTGCAAGCCGTTCGACTTGGAGCTGCGCAAGCCCGAGCTCGTCGACATCGTCTTCCCGCTCGAGCTCTACGAGCGCGGCACGCTCACCGGCCGCATCGTCGACGACCTCGGGCTCCCCGTGCGCGGGATGCCGGTCTTCGCACTGTCGCGCGCCGGCAAGGCGGAGCGCGAGGCCCGCACGGGCCCCGACGGCGTGTTTGCCTTCGAGCGCCTGCCCGACGGAGATTGGCGCATCCGCGTCGCGACGCGCGAGCAGCCGCTCGTTTCCGCGGAGGACGTGACGTTCGCGGCACCTTCGCTGCACCTGCGCGACTTCACGGTTCCGCGCGTCGGCTCGATCCAAGTCCAAGTCGTCGACGAGCTCGGCGTCGGGCTCGTCGGCACGCTGGTCGAAGCACTCGGCCTGCGCAGCGGTCCCCTCTCGGTCACCACCGGTCCCGACGGCTTCGCCGAGCTGGGACCCGCGATCGCAGGCCAAGTACGCCTGTTCGCGAGCGACGAGCGCGCGGGCCAAGCCGAGACGACCGTGAGCTTCGATCCGGCCGCGGACAGCGCCGCACCCGTTCAACTTCGGCTGCGCCGCTAGGCGCGCTCCGCTCCCCCACCCCACGCGAGCATCCCCCCCCGTGCCCTCCCAACCGCTCGTCGACCTCTCGACCCTCGACCTCTCGCGCGTGCTCGTCGGTCCGAACGAAGTGCGCCAGCTGTGCTTGCAGCGCAACCGCTTCGCGCTGCTCGACTCGATCCTGCACATCGCCGAGGACCGCTCGCTAGTCGTGGGCTGCAAGGACCTCACGGGCGACGATTGGTGGGCCGCCGATCACATCCCCGGCCGACCGATCTTTCCGGGCGTGCTGCAGCTCGAGGCCGCGGCCCAGCTCGCGACCTGGCACTTCCTCTCCTTCCACGCCGCGGACAAGAGCCAGTTCGTCGGCTTCGGGGGCCTGAACGAGACGCGCTTCCGCGGCATCGTGACGCCGCCCGCGCGCCTCCTGCTCGTCGCCAAGTCCGTGCGCGTGCGCAGCACGATGTTCACCTACGCCGCGCAAGCGTTCGTCGAGGGCAAGCTCGTGATGGAGACCGAGATCCTCGGCGTGATCGTGTGAGCGCGCGCCCGACGGCGGGCGGAACACGACCGCGCGCGGTGCTAGATTGAGCGTGCCATGGGACGCTTCGCCGCGCTGCTCGCCTGCGCCACGCTCGCCGCCTGCGGAGCGTCCGAAGCTCCGCCGCCGCAGCACGTGCTGCTCGTCGTGGTCGACACGCTGCGCGCCGACCACCTCTCGTGCATGGGCTATCCGCGCCCGACCTCGCCGCGCATCGACGCGCTCGCCGCGCGCGGCACGCTGTTCGAAAACGCGGTCTCGCAGGCCTCCTTCACGAGCCCCTCGATGGTCTCGCTGATGACCGGTCGCTACATCGCCAAGGAACGCCTCGACATTCCCGCCGAGCTGCCGACGCTCGCCGAGAGCTTCGAGCAGGCGGGCTTCGCGACGGCGGGTTTTCGCTCCAATCCGATCCTCAAGCCCGAGTACGGCTTCGAGCGCGGCTTCTCGCGCTACCTCACGATCGACGAGTACGGCAGCGACGCGGACATCGCGGCGTGGCTCGCGTCGCTCCAAGGCAAGCGCAGCTTCACCTACATCCACATCACCGAGCCCCACGATCCGTACCTGCCGCCTGAGGGCCGACGCGCGTGGCGCGAGCGCAAGGACCTGCTGCCCGGCGACCGCGCCGAGTACCTGCCGCGCGTGGCCGCCGAGCTCGGCCTCGCGGACCCGCAGCGCGGCATCGAGCGCATCAAGGAGGAGATCGGCGGCTACGACGACGACGTGCGCTGCGCGGACGAGCGCGTCGGCCACTTCCTCGACCTGTTCGAGCGCGCGGGGTTGATGTCGACGGGGCTCGTCGTGCTCGCCGCGGACCACGGCGAGGGCCTGTGGGAAAAGGTGGCCTTGATGAACGGGCAGCGCGGCGCGGCGCTGCGCCGCGGCGAGACGCCCGATCTCCTGAACACACTGATGCCCACCCACGGCAATCAGGTCCATCGCGAGCTGGTGCACGTGCCGCTGATCCTCGCGGGCGCGAGCGTGCCCTCGGGCAAGCGCGTGCAAGCGCCGGTCGAGAACGTCGACCTTTTTCCGACGCTGCTCGAGCTGTGCGACCTGCCGACTCCGGGCGGGCTGCAGGGCGAGAGCCTGCTGCGCCAGCTCGACGGCTCGCAGGTCCGCAAGGAGTGCGCCTTCAGCTTCACGCGCTTCAACACGACCGTGCTCAGCCCCGAAGGTTGGTCGCTGATCCTGCCGACCGCGGAAGGCGAGTGCGGGGAGCAGCTCGCGCTCGAGCTCTTCGACTTGCGCACCGATCCGCACCAGCGCCGCAACGTCGCCGCAGCACACCCCGACGTCGTCGAGCGCCTGCGCAAGCTCGCGCAGCAGCGCCTCGAGATCGGCATCCACGGAACGATGAAAGTCGACGACGCCGGGCTCGCGGCGCTCTCGGGGCTGGGCTACGTCGACCAAGTGCAGCGCGAGAACGAACGGCGCGAGCTCGAAGCACTCCCGAGCGCCGAGATCCTCGCCCGCGTGCTCAACATGGGCAGTCCCTGCGCCCGCCGCCTGCTCGCCGCCGAGATCCTCGCCGCGCGCGAGCTCGCGCCCCCCGAGCTCGAGTTGCTGCGCAAGCACCGCGGCTTCGAAACCTCGCGCGCCGTGAACGAGCTGCTCGACCGCGCGCTCGCGCGCTAGGCGCGCCGCGCTTCAGGGGAGCGTGAACTGCAGCGCGTCGGAGAGGCCCGTGCTGTAGGCGTCCTGCGGATCGCGATACCAGTACTGGCAGTGCACGCTGGCGCCGCTGGTGAGCGCAGGGTCGGAACCCGAGCGGATCAGCACGTTGAAGTCGAACGAATACGTGCCGCCGCAGGGGCCGCTGCCACCCGAGTTCTGGATCGACGTGCGCGTGACGGGCGCGCGCACGCACAGGGTGCCGCCCTGGTAGTTCCCCGCGTGTGGCTGGAAGCCGTAGAAGAGCAGGCCGCTGCGCTGAGCGAGGATCTGGCTCGCGGTCACGAGGAACGGCGCCGAGCCGCCCGTGGACGGCACACCCGAAAAACCGATCGCGGGCAGGCAGAAGGCAGAGCTCAGCTTGCCCGTGCAATAGACCTGCGCCAGCACCGGCTGCGGCACGCGGTAATCCCAGATGCCGCGCCCGTAGGTGCCGTAGCGCACGAGCTCGGCGTCGACGCACTCGACCGACCAGTACAGCGTGATCGGCGCGAGCCCGCCGGAGATCGACGTCCACGCACCCGCGGCGCGGTCGAAGCGGAAGGGCCCTGCCTCGCAGGCCGCATACAGGTCGCCGCTGCCATCCTTGGCGTAGGCCACGTCATACACCATCGTCGAAGGCAGGCCGGCGGAGAGCGCGCTCCAGGTCTGGCCGCCGTCGAGCGTGCGGCGCACTCCGGCGGTGCTGTAGCCCGAGCCACAGATCACAGCCTCGAGCGGGTCGACCGGATGCACCGCGATCGCGTTGCCGTAGAAGTAGTGCTCGTTGGGCGCGTTGCCGCTCGCGAGAGTCCAGCTCACGCCTTGGTTCGAGGACCACCACAGTCGGCCCGAGTCGTCGGCTGCGTAGGCGCGCTGGGGGTCGCCCGGCGCGAACGCGAGCGCCGTCATGTAGTTCGCGGTGCCAGCCGCGAAGTCGTGCGTCGAGTGGAACGAGTGCGTCCACGCCCCCGGCGCGGTCTTGTCGAAGCGGTACAGCTTCTCCGCGCACAGGAAGTAGCTGGTCGCCACGAGCGGGCTCGCCACCACTGGCGGCAGCCACAGGTGGCTCGAGCCCACGGGAAAGTCGACATAGCCCGTCAGAGCCGGGCTCGACTGCCCCTCCTGCACGAGCGTGAAGCCGGGATAGTTCGAGAAGACGGTGGCGTGCGTTCCGTCCTTCGAGCACAGGTGCCCGTAGTCCCCGCTGATCAGTTGATTGAAGTTGGTCGACGGTCCCGCGGCCAGCGGCGCCTGCACCAGCCCGCGCTGGTAGCCCTGGTCCTGGGACCCCGCGAGCACCAGGTTCGGGTTCGTGGCGGAGGTCAGGGTCGAGTAGTACTGGCTCACGCCGAGCCCCGTCAGGCTCCAGTTGAGTGGACTCGCCCCGAGCGCGGAGCTGCGCCAGATGCCGCCGTCCATGCAGAAAAAGAAGCTCTCGCCGCTCGACGACTGCGCGTCGGGCCAAGCGTAGATGCCCATGGTGTCCGCGTGCAGCTTGGTGAGCGGATCGCCGTAGTAGTCGCCCCAGTTGTTGAGCTTGGAGAAGCTCGCGCCGCCGTTGGTGGAGCGGAAGGCCTCGACGCCGCCGTAGAGGACCACCTGCGGGTTGGTGATCGATGCGCACAGCTCGCTCCAGTAATCGCCGGGGCTGTGCACGAGACTTGCGCTGGCTCCCGCGTCGTCGGAGCGATACAGGCGCCAGCCGTTGTTCGCGAGCGCGACATACAGCGTCGGGGCCCCCGCCTCGGAGCCGGTGATCGTCGCATCGCCCGCGGCGGCGTCGATCGTGGCGAGCGGGGTGAACGTGAAGCCCGCGTCGCTGGAGCGGAACACCTGGCCGCGGTGTGCGACGAAGATCGTGTTCGAAGCGAGCGGCCCCGTGCGCGGCACCCACGCATCGGAGTTGCCACCCGTCGTCATCTGAAAGCGCTTGGTGAACGTGCGCGCGGAGTCGTTGGACACGAACAGCGCCGGCACGTTGCCGCCGAGGTTCGTCTGGGCCCAGACGACGACCGTGCGCTGCGCATTGGCGAGCACGCGCAGCTCGCGCACGCTGGTCAGTCCCGCGAGCCCGCTCGGCGTCTCCCAAGTCTGGCCGGAGTCGCGAGTCACGCGCAGGCCGAGCGACGAGTTCGCGCACACGAGGATGTCGGGCGCGCCGCTCGTCTCGCCCGGCAGCACGACGAGCTCGCTGACGCCGCCGTACAGGTTGTCGCCGAGCGGCGTCCAGCCGCTGCCTCCGTAGTTCGCGCGCCACACGCCGCCGAGAGCCGAGCCCGCGTACAGCCGAGTCCCGTCGGGCGAGAGCGTCGCGCACATCATGCGCCCGGCCTGGTTGCGGCTGCCGACCTCGCTCCAGGGGCTGGCGACGAGGAAGTTGGCCCCGCTCGCGGCGAGCGAGTTGCGCCGCTCCATCTCGGCCTCCCCGTTGGCGCGCTCGATCGCCTTCCAGTCGACGTCGGGCGCCGCGCGGTGCAGCTCCGCGAACCAGCGCTTGCGCGCGGCCTTGTTCTCCGCCTCCGTGCCCTCGCCGAGGCGATGCTCCGTCGGCGCGGGAAGCGAACGCCCCGCGATCGCGGGATCGATCAGCAGGCGACCGTCCTTGGCAGAGGCCGGAACACCATCGGGAACGCAGGACGACGCGAGCGCGGCAGCGAGCAACAGCGTGGGAAGACGCATGCCTCCCAGTATGCACTCAAGCGCTCGATCGTGCAGCGTCAGCGCGCTTGGGGAAGACACCCGCGAGGCTCGCCATCAGGACGATCGGCACGAGCTCGCCCCAAATGCGCAGCTCGCTCCACACGCCGGCGAAGAACATGCCCAGCGCGAAGACGGGCGCGACCCACACGACGTCGCGCAGCCACGCGGGCTCGATGCGCCGGCGCACGAAGGGCAGCACCAGCCACAGCCCGCCGAAAGCGAGCAGGTACCAGCGCCACATCAGCGGATCCTGCAGCGACTCCCAGTTCTCGAGCCAGACCGACTGGTAGACGTCGCCCGGCTGGCGGCGGAACAGCGAGCGCAGCCACCACTTGATGCCGAGCCACAGCGCGAGCTGCGCGGCGCAGTGCGCGACAAGGCGCAGCTTCGGTTCGCTGCGCCACCCCGTGAAAAGCAGCGCGAAGGTCAGGAAGCAAGTCGTCTCGCGATTGAACGTGCCGAGCGCGAAGAGCGCGTAGAACGCGGTCCAGCGCCGTTCGAAGAGCAGCACGAGCCCCCACGCGAACACAGCCACCGCGGCCATGTCCCACGCGTACCAGAACGGATATTCCCGCGATGCGACGTAGTGGATCGCGAGCAGCGGGAACAGCCCCCACGCGCTCGCATGCACCATCCAACGCCGCTCGAAGAGCGCGCCCGCGAGCCTGCGCGTCGCGACGAACGCCGCGAACGCGAACAGCGTGTCGAGTGCATGGAACACTGCGCGCGGCTGCGAGCCGACGAGCACGTGCTCGCACAAAAAGCGCACGAGGCGCGGCACGAGCACGCGATGCGCGAACGGCTCGGCAGCACCGCGCGGATCGATGCCCGCCACGTTCTCGAGCGCGCCCGGCAAGTACACCTCGTTGAGCGCGATGCGTGCCCACGAGAGCAAACCTGCGAGCACGAGCGCGCTGCCGAGCGCTGCGAGCTCGAGCGGCAGGCTGCGGCGCTGCGTCGCTTGGGCGCTCACTCGTCGAGGAACGCGCCGAACGCGGGTGCGGGGCGCGGATCGGGGCGGTCCTCGCCTTCCGAGCCGAGGATCGCGAGCACGTCGAGCTCGGCGCACTCGCACGGCGCGCCGACGAGCTCCGCAATGGAAGGCCGCGTCATGCCGCCCTCGCCGCTGATCGCTTCCTTGACGTACGTGCCGTGCTGGGCGCGGATCACGAGCTCGAACTGCGGCGCACCGTCCTCCGTCGCAGGCGCGGGCTCGGCTTTCACGATCTCGATCCAGCGCTCGCGGTCGAGCTCCGCGCGGCGGTGCGCCACGCGCTCGGGCGTCTTTTGCACGATGTCGCGCCGCGGCCCGACGAGCGCCGCGATGCGCGCGGGGTCGAGCGGCGCGCTCGCCTTCACGAGCGCGCGGTACTCCTTGGCGTGCTTCTCCTCTTTCAGCTGGGCCACGCGCGTCTTCTCGGTCCAGTGCAGCCCGAGCACCTCGAGCCGCCCCTCGTTGCGGCGGTTGATCTCGGCCTCGCAGGCCGCGAGGTCGACGTCGAAGCACTTGGGTCCGAGCATCTCGACCACGAACGGCCGTCCCTCGCCGAGCATGCGCACGTTGACGTCCTCGCGCCCGGCGCCGTGAAACTTGTTCTTGCGGGTCTTGAAGGCCGCGCCGAGCACCCAGCCGACGAGCTCCTGCACGGAGTCGCGCGTCAGCTTGCCGAAGCCCTCGCAGCGCACGCAGCCGCGGCGGCGGCGCGGATGGCCCTTGCAGTCCGGGCAGAAGAAGACCGTCTGCGGCAGGTCGCGGGAGAGCTTGCGGTAGCGCCCCTCGACGAACACCTTGGACTTCGGCAGCGACGCATCGGAACCGGCGAACTGGCTCATCACTCGAACCTCTCTTGCGGGTTGGCGGAGCCCCGGCGAGGGCCTCCGGAACGACTCGGACGTTCAGCGGTCGCAGAGGGTACCGAGCGGGCGCGCGCGCTGCCAAGCGCGGGGGCCCGTTTGCCCCTGCCCGGGCGTCGTAGTACGGTTCCCTCCGGCCGCTCCGCCCGCGCGGGAGAGCGCCGCCGTCCTGCCGCCATGACCTCTGCCGCGAGCCCTGCCCGCCCCCCGTCGGTGATCGTCACCCTGCCGACGTGGAACGAGAGCCTGAACGTGCTGCCGCTCGCGCGCGCGCTGCTCGACCTCGGCCCCAACTACGCGGTGCTCGTGGTCGACGACAACTCGCCCGACGGCACGTGGAAGCTCGTCGCCGAGACGGCCGCGAGCGAGCCGCGGCTGCACCTCCTGCACCGCACGAGCGACAAGGGCCGCGGCGCGGCGGGCCGAGCAGGATTCGTGCGCGCGCTCGAGATGGGCGCCGACGTCGTGGTCGAGATGGACGCCGACTTCTCCCACCAGCCGCGCTTCGTGCCCGCGCTGGTCGCGCGCCTCGACGAGCCCGGGCGCGAGGTCGGGCTCGTGCTCGGCTCGCGCGCCGTCTCTGGCGGCAGCGACGACGACCGCGGCGGAGTGCGGCGCCTGATCACGCTGTGCGCGAACCTCTACATCCGCGTGCTGCTCGGCGTGCCCGTCAAGGACTGCAACTCGGGCTTCCGCTGCTGGCGCCGCTCGACGCTCGAACGCATCCGCGTGCAGGACACCTTCTCGAAGGGCCCGGCGATCGTGCAGGAGCTCCTGTTCAAGACGGCGCGCGCGCGGATCGGCATCGCGGAGGTCGGGATCGAGTTCATCGAGCGCCAGCGCGGCGAGTCGACGCTGACGTGGCGCATCCTCATCAAGGGCTACACGACCGTGCTGCAGCTGCGCTGGATGGCGCTCCGCGGAAAGCTCTAGGCCGATGGCGATCTCGCGGCAAGGCTGGCTCGGGCTCGCGCTGGCGCTCGCCGTCTATGCGGCGCTGCGCGCGCTGCTGCTCGGCACGAACTTCGACGAGTTCGCGATGCCGCAGTTCGAGCAGTTCCCGATGGGCACGCTGCCGTTGCTCGCGGGCGTCGAAGGCGGGCTGCCCGTGTCGCGCGTGTACGATAACTCCGCGGGGCAGCTCCTGACCGGCTGGCTCGCGGTGCCGAGCTACGCGCTGTTCGGCGAGACGTACCTCGCGCTCAAGCTCGTGCCGCTGTTCCTCGGCGCGCTCGCGCTCGTGTTCCTGTGGCTCGCGGTGCGCGAGAGCGCGGGTGAGCGCGCCGCACTGCTCGCCGCACTCGTGTTCGCGCTCGGACCGACGACGCTCGTCAAGTACTCGACCTTCGCCTCGGGCAACCACTTCGAGACTCTGGCGTTCAACGCGCTCGCGCTGTGGTGCACGCTGCGCATGCATCGAGCGGGCGTGGCGCCGCTGCGCCTGTTCGCCACCGGTTTCACGTGGGGTTTCGCAGCCTTCGTGTTCCTCGGAGCGCTCTCGACGGTGCTGCTGCTCGCGCTGCTTCACCTCGGCCTGCGCGGTCCGCGCGCGACGCTGCGCGACCTCGCGTGGCTCGGCCCGGGCTTCGCGCTCGGCATCGCGCCGCTCCTCGCGCTCAACGCATGGACGGGCTGGCGCGGCTTCGAGTTCCTGCAGAGCAAGTTCACCAAGGAAGGCTCGGGCACGGACGTCGGACTCGTGCTCGAGCGCCTCGCGGCCTTCGCCGGGGAGCACCTGCTCGCAGCGACGCAGTACCGCGACTTCGCGGGGCTCTCGGGCGTGCTCGCACGCGCGCTGTTCCTCGCGGCGTTCGTCGCGGGCTATCTGCTGCTCGTCCCGGCGGCGTGGCGCGGGCTCTGCGCGCTGCTGCGCGGAGCGTTCGGCAAGCCCGAGCAAAGTGCGACGCGCGTCGAGGACGCGCTGGCGACGTTCCTGTGCGCGTACCTGCCGCTGACCGCAGCCGCCTTCGCGGCGAGCGGGCTCGAGATCGCGCCCAAGGATCCGCCCATGGAGGCCGAGGGCTACCGCTACTTCAACACGCACCTCTTCTACGCGACCTTCGTGATCGCGCTCGGCGCGGTGCGCTTCGCGCAGGGTCGCCGCGCGTGGCTGCTCGCGGCGCCCGCGCTCGCGGCGGGCCTTTCCAACGGCGCCCTCGTCGACTGGAGCTTCTCGAACGCGAACCTCGGCGCGCACTACGACGGCTTCAACGTCAAGCAGACCGCCAACCAGCTGCTCACTCCGCGCAACGGCTACAGCACCGCCGAAGCCTGCGTGATGGCCGAGCGCTATCCGCCGGGCGTGCGCTCGGCGCTGTACCTCGGCATGGGACGCGTGCGCGCCATGCAGCGCGTGCTGAAGAGCCGCGGCGGCGAGCTCGACCTGTGGAGCCTGCTCGACGAGTTCCCGCCCGAGCGCCGTGCGGAGGTCGCCCGCGGCATCGGCGTCGCGTTCCGCAACCTCGCGCGCATGCAGAGCCGCCTCGACACGCGCTTCGTCGACATCGCGGCCGCGCGCCTCGCCGCCGGCGACGAGCTCGCGGGCCTCGCGCTCGAAGGGCTCGCCACGGACTGGGAGGTCGCGATGGCGTGGGACCTACCCAAGCGCCTGCCCGAGCTCGAGGCGCTCGCGCGCGAGCTCGAAGCGCGGCCGGAGCTCCTGCCGCACTTCGTGCGCGGCGTCGGCGGGTTGCTCGGGCGCACGCTGCGGCGCGGCGTGGCGAGCGAGGGACGCGCCATCGCGGCGTTCGCGCCCGCGATGCTCGCCCGCGCGTCGGGACCGTTCTGCGAAGGGCTCGGGGCGGGCCTCGAGGACGGCCTGCGTCCGGGGCAGCTCGAGACGCCGCCGGAGCAGCTCCTCTCCGGCCTCGACTCCGCCGCGCTCGAGCGCGGGCGCGCCCTGCGGCGCGCGGAACTCGCCCGCTAGTTTCGCTGCCGTCGCCCGGCCGCGATCCGTAGAATCCGCCGCCGCGATGCACCCGATCCTGTTCGAGCTGCCTTGGCTGCACTTCCCGATCCGTTCCTTCGGCGTGATGCTCGCGCTGGGGTTCCTGCTCGGCTCGCACCTCTTCCTGCGGCTCGTCACACGCGAGTCGAAGGACCGCGCGCGCGACCTCGAGCGCTACGGCGCGATCCCGATGTGGATCCTGATCGGCGTGGTGGCGGGCGCGCGTCTCCTGTACGTGATCGTCGAGATCGCACGCGGCTCCCCCACCGGCGAGGAATACCTCTCCAACCCGCTCTCGATTCTTGCGGTCTGGGAAGGCGGGCTCGTGATGTACGGCGGCTTCGCTGGTGCGATGGTCGGCGGCATGTGGTGCGCGAAGCGCCATAGCCTGCGCGTGCTGCACGCCACGGACTGCGGCTTCGTCGCCGGCTTCTTCGGTCAAGCGGTCGGACGCGTGGGCTGCCTGCTCGTCGGCGATGACTACGGCTCGCCCGTGCCGGAGCGCTGGCAGCACCTGCCGTTCCCGCTGACGCTGCGCGTGCCCGATCCGCTGCCGGAGCACAGCCTGTTCGGCGCGGAGAACGCTGGAAAGCTGCTGTGGGCCACGCAGCCGATGATGTCGATCAAGGCTCTGATCGTGGCGCTCGTGTGCCTGTGGATGCTGAAGCGGCGGCGCTTCGAAGGCCAAGTCGCGCTCGTCGGCATCGCGCTCTATGCGGCGCTGCGCTTCGTGGTCGAGAACTTCCGCGGCGACTCGATCCGCGGCGTGTGGTTCGACGGACGGCTGTCGACCTCGCAGTTGATCTCGCTCGTCGCCGGCAGCAGCGCCGTGGCGCTGCTGGTCGTGCTGCGCAACCGCCGCGACGCCCCGCGGGTCGCCTGACTCTCGGGCCGTGACGAAGCTGCGGGTCCACGCCGGAGTCGACGAGGCCGGGCTCGGTCCGCTGCTCGGGCCGATGACCTTCGGCTACAGCGTGTTCCGCGCGCCCTGCGGCGCCGACGAGCTCTGGCGCGTCCTCGCTCCCGCCGTCAGCGACGAGCCGGGCGCCGACGGTCGCTCGTTCGTGGTCGCAGACTCCAAGGTGGTGTTCAAGCGCACCGCGCGCTGCCACCGCCGTCTCGAAGCCACCGCACTCGGATTTCTCGCGCTGAAGGCCCCCGGCCGGCGCCCGCACACGGACGCGCGGCGCTACCTGTTCGACAACCCGGACGAGCTCGCCGTCGACGGAGCCTGCGTCGACGCGCACCCGTGGTACCGCTCGCCCGCCCAGCCGCTGCCCCGCCATGTCGACGCCGGCCTGCTCGAGCTGCGCGTCGAGGACCTGCATCGCGCGCTGGTGCGCGCAAACGTGGAGCTCCTCGACCTCGGCGTGCGCGTGGTTCCGGAGGCGGAGCTCAATCGCTCCTTCGCCGAGACGGACAACAAGGCGCGCACGCACTGGCTGCAGTCGCGTCTGATCTTCCGCCGCATCTGGCAGCAGCACGCGCACGACGGCGTCGAGCTGTGGGTCGATCGCCACGGTGGACGCATGCACTACGGCTCGATCCTCGCCGTCGACTTTCCCGAGGCTTCGGTCGAGCTCGTCGACGAGTCGAGCGAGCTCTCTCGCTATCGCCTGACCGAGCGGCGCGGAGGCGCGCGGCGCATGGAGATCGC
>Ga0169931_10007883_pt1 | contig 15685 bp, 9 predicted proteins | sample Kivu_15m_20L_FD_129675 | JGI IMG/M metagenome (GOLD analysis project Ga0169931, IMG submission 129675) | Freshwater microbial communities from Lake Kivu, Western Province, Rwanda to study Microbial Dark Matter (Phase II) - Kivu_15m_20L... | ecosystem: Environmental > Aquatic > Freshwater > Lake ... | reverse complement strand
GGTTCGCTGGACGGAGGCAGGTTGTCCGGCAATGTAAATCTGCAGCTATTGAAGAAGCGATTGGATGAATTCGTGACGCTGCCTCTGGATCGAGTGGACGGGACGGCCGACGGCACGCTGAACTGGGAACGAAGCAGTGATGGAGTGGTCACGGTCACCGGCGATGTGCAAACTACCCCGCTGGTACTGAGAGCTTATGGCAATGAACTTACCGAACCGGCTTGGCGTGCCCAAGGGAATTTGGCGCTGCGTCTGGTAGAGAATCGCTTGAGTCGTTTGGATCGCGGCATGATTCGGCTGCAGTCCAGCAGTGAAGAGGCAACGGTTGAACTGTTTGAGCCCATTGCTATTCCGGCAACGAGCGATCCTGCAGACAAAAAAGTTTTGCCCCCCGCATCGGCTCGCATCAAGTTTGTGGGTGATCTGGCCGCATGGCAGAGAAGATTGTCTTTGATGCAAGCCTGGCAGCCCGACATCGCCATGCGAGGTAAACTCGATTTGGAAGCATCCGCCGTTGTGGATGCATCGCATATCGAGTTGACCAAAGCAAATTGGATGGCCGAACCATTGGAAGTGCAAACATCGCAGTGGAACATCGCTGAACCAAGAATGAAAGGTGAATTTCAAGGGCGTGTGGATAGTCAGAATCTCACCCGACTTGAGATCGCCAGTCTTGAAGTTCAGGCATCGTCCTTTGCGCTGCGAGCCGCCGACAACGTGATTGCCGATGATCCTAATGGTGGAAGGCAAGGAGCTGGGGCTTTCCGAATCAATTTAGCCAACCTGACCACTTCGATGAATGCGCCGATCGCAACCAATTCAACGCCCAACCATTCTCCTCGACCCGGATTGCTCACCTCCAGTCCCAGTCCATCTTCTGCCGCGAACTCTGGCAACACACAACCGTGGCCATTGCGACTGTCGGGCGAAGTTGTAGGTAATGCCAACTGGAATGTTACCAAGACGGGAATTGCATGGCGGGTATCGACCGATGGTTCCAATCTTCTTGCCGAGACGGTGTCTCCCAAGAGTAAAACTCTCTCTCCAGGTTCTTTGGCCTCGACCCAGCGTTCCGTCGATGGCGAAATGCAAAAAAATGACGTCCAAAAAATATGGGAAGAAGCGCGTTTGAAAGCTGGATGCGAAGGGACTTGGGATGCGCAGACGGGCGCGATCACACTGAGTCCTACTGACCTAGCCTCGGATTGGATTGCTTATGCTGGTTCCATCAAAATAGATCCCAAACAAGTGGACACTATGTTGTCGATCGATGGACGTTATACCTACGACGCAGCGAAAGTTACGCAGCGATTGCAGCCCTATATCCATAACTGGGTCACTCTCGAGGGCCAACGCACAGAAAACTTGACCGTCACTCTGCGGAATTCTCAGAAAGGGGAATCGCAACTCGCCGCTCTCAATGTCGATACGCAACTTGGCTGGGAGAAAGCGCGTGCGATTGGTTTGAATATTGGACCGACCGAAGTACCGGTGAAAATCGATCGCGGTATCCTGCAAACCTCGGGTTCCATTCCTGTCAACAAAGGGAAGGTTGAGTTCGATCTCACCTCAGATTTGACAGCCGAACCGTTGATGATTCGTCAAAAGCCTGGCAATATTTTGACCAACGTCGATATCACACCCGAAATGTATCAAGGTTGGCTTCAGTACGTTGCTCCGATGTTAGCTCAAGCAACCAGCGCTGAAGGGGAATTGAGTTTGAATTTGGAGCGAGCTGAGATCGTGCCAGGGGATCTGAAGAAGCAAAATATTGCTGGAAAAGTGATCCTTCATCGGGCGGCGATAGGACCTGGGCCCTTGAGCAGCAGCATCCTGCAATTGGTGCAATATATTCAAGCGATTCGCAAGGGAGACATGGCGGCTGCGACAGCCGCCATGCCGATAGCGGGTAACATTTTGAATACCTTAGCTCCCGGTGCCGTACCCAGTAACGTCTCGCCTGGCGGTATTCTGCCCGGAGCTATTCTGCCCGGAGCTATTCTGCCCGGATCTATTTCACAGGGATCTATTTCACAGGGAGCAAATGCATCTGGAGCGGCATCTGGAGCGGCGGTTGCACCACCGCAACTTGGAAACCAATGGTTGCAACTTCAAGAGCAAACCATCGAATTTCTAGTGCAAGATGGCAATGTGATCCACCGAGAGTTTGTGATGCAAGTCGGTGATGTTCAAGTAAAGTCCAATGGAGTTGTTTCGCTGGATGGAACCGTAGAGATGCTGTTGTCGATCCCGATCCAAGAGGATTGGGTCAAACAACAAGCCTATCTTCAACCGCTGAGTGGCAAGTCCATCGATATTCCAGTCCGCGGTACGCTGAACCAACCGCAAATCGATTGGCGTTCGATCGCAACCCTGACCACCCAATTGGCAACGGGAACGGCCGCACAGGCGGGGCAAAACGCGATCCAACGCGAACTAAATAAGCAGTTGCAGAAACTTCCATTGAATAAGCTTGAGAAACCTTTCGAGACCTTGGATCGATTTTTTGCACCGATGCGACAGCCTTAATCGACCCGCGCCGGAAGGTTTGCGAGCTGCGAATCATCCGGTCCCCTTTTTTCACCGTCGCCCCTTTGGATCACTGGATGTTGCGATGAAGTTGGTTTGCCTTGGAACCTCGGGTTATCAGCCCTCCGAAGCGAGGCATACTTCTTGTTACTTTATTCCCGAACTGGGCGTTCTTTTGGATGCTGGGACTGGTATGTTCCGGGCTCGGCAGCGACTGATGCACCCTCATTTAGACATCTTGCTCTCTCACGCGCATCTCGATCATGTTATAGGCTTATCCTTCGTATTGGGTTGGCGCGAATTGCATGGACTGGAATCGATTCATGTTTATGGACCCAACGCGAAACTGGAGCGAATTCGGCAGCATATTTTTGCGACAGATCTTTTCCCGATCGAGCCGCCGATCCAGTGGTGTCCCCTGCCGGATACCGATCGAGATTTTCTGTTGCGCTGCGGTGCCAAAGTTCGCTGGTGGGATCAGACGCATCCTGGAGGCTCAGTCGGTTATCGACTCGATATCGGTCCACACTCGGTTGCGTACATCACCGATACAACCGCAAGAAAATCCGACCCTTACCTGGACGTGATCCAAGATGTGAGCCTACTGATTCACGAATGCAATTTCGACGACGATCAACAAGAGTTGGCTTTACTGACCGGCCATAGTTGGTTATCCGAGGTGCTCGCGCGAGCCAATAGCTGTCGTGCAAAGAAGTTGGCACTTGTTCATACTAATCCATACGGTAATGTACGACAGCCCATATCGCTGGAGGGTGGATTGTCCCGAGATGGAAAAGTTGTCGTTCCGCAGGACCTGGATGAATTAGAATTCTAATCGCGGAACTTTCTGGCTCTCTCCCTTTTAACCAACCCCAATTCCTTTTAGTTTAACGATAAGTTTTTGACAACGGGCAGGGGCGTTTCCGGGTATCGCTGAACGTATGAAAATTTTGCTAACCGAAAAAGAACTTGAGGCGGGTGTGGCGGCAATGGCCCGTCAGATCTCCCAAGGCTATGGCGATAGACCGCTGACGGTGATCGCAATCATGACCGGATCGTTGATCCTGCTGGCAGACTTGATTCGGTACTTGGATATGCCTCTGCGGGTCGGTTTGATCCAGGCAAGTTCCTATCGCGGCGGAACCTCCTCCGGGCCACTAACGATCCATGAGACCATGCAACTGGATATTAAAGATCGCGATGTGCTGATCATCGATGACATCTTCGATACCGGGAAAACGCTCCGCGAGGTTATGCTGCGGATGGCCGAATTGAAACCGAAGTCTCTGAGATCTGCCGTATTGCTCAATAAGCAGGGGAAGCAGGAAGTTACCATGCAACCGGATTTCGTAGCTTTCAATATTCCCGATGAATTTGTAGTCGGCTATGGTTTGGATTACCGTGATCATTATCGCAATTTACCTTACCTCGCTTGCCTCGAACCGCAGGATCTTCAAAGTCCTTTCCCGCTATGAGTGGTCCTCGCTTCGTTATCGTTTCTCGCACCTTCTGGCCCATCATTGATGATTCGACCTTGCGTCTTCACGCTTGGCTGAAGCAATTCAAAAAGTTGGATGTAACGATTTCTGTGGTGACTGCCCTGTGGAATTATCGATGGCCTTTGCAATGCAGTTTTGACGAGACGGCCATTCAGCGGATTGGGCCACCTCCGCTGGTCGCGCGGAGTTTCAAGAGCTACACCAAATCTGTGGTCGAACATTTGATTCTGCAGCAATCCAGTTACGATGCCATCTTGTTCGATCATGCCCCAGAAGAAGCGATAGCTTGTTGTCAATCCAAAGAACTAGCCGGAAAGCCAAAGCTTTTTTGCTTCGAAAACAAAGAGGCCCATGATGGTAACTTGGGCGTCTCAAGTACCGTACAAGAGGCCTGTCGCCACGCCGATTATGTGCTGGTCTACGGTGCCACAGAGGAAAGAGTCTTGCGGAGTATCGGGATATCGGAAAATAAACTCGAGCGAATTGGACAAGTCAACCTGACACCCCTCTCGCGCGGCTTGTCCGAGCGGAGACGCGCGCGAGCCTTATTGGGTGAGTGCTGTGGGGATTTGGTGGTGCCCTTCGATGGTAGCGTCATCGTCGTTCCCACATCGATGCGATGTCGCGACACACTAGAAATGTTCTTGCAAGCTATTGATCCATTGCTGGATCGTCAACCCGATCTGCGCGTCTGGCTCATCGGCGATGGGCCAGAGCGAGGCTCGATCTATGAAAAGATCCGAGATTTGGAAGGGGCTCGGCAAATCGCTCTGCCCGGTTGCTTCGATTCGATAGACGAAATCTTTCAAGCGGCCGATGTTTGCGTCGTTCCAACCCGAGGCGAAGGGCTCAACTATTTTGCTCCCTTAGCATGGCAGAGTCAGATACCGTGTATCGTGCCCCTCTCCGCAGCGGCGAAAGAGCGAACACCCGAACATGCCCGCTGGGGATTGTTCGCCCCCGATGACCTGATAAAACTCCGCGGACTTTTGCAACGGGCGATCGAAGTTTCGACCGAGTCGGTTCCCAGAACCGCGCCGCGAGATGCTGACGTTGAGGGAGCCGGCGCTGAGGGAGCCTGGAACCTCGAGCGCTGGAGTCGGTGGGGCTTTCGCCAACCAGAGCCCGCATCGCTTCCAACGTCACCAGCGGTGAGCGAACGCCCGACGCTCGAAAGTATTTGGAAGAGACGGAATCGATGAAAGAGAGTTGGATGTGAAGCAGCGAATTGGCCTTATCATTCCTACCTTGGACCAAGGTGGAGCCGAAAAACAGTTGGTGCTTTTGGCCAAGGGACTCGATCGCAGTCGCTTCCAGCCGCATGTCATTTTGCTAACCCGAGAAGGTCCTTATCGCCAAGAATTGGAAGAGGCGGGAGTGCCGGTCACGCTGATCGGTAAACGTTTTAAACTGGATATCGGCTCTTTTTTTCGACTCGTACGTTTTTTGAAACAACAAAACTTCCATGTAGTTCACACCTGGATTTTCGCTGCGAACAGTTATGGACGACTAGCGGCCAAACTCGCTAACATCCCGCATATCATCGGCGGCGAACGCTGCGTCGATCCCTGGAAACGCTGGTGGCATTTCGCGATCGATCGATACCTGGCTCGCTACACCGAACGCATCATCACCAATAGTAGTGGAGTGGTCGACTTCTACGCAGCACACAAAATACAGCGGGTATTGTTTGAGATTATTCCAAACGCTGTTCCCCCTCTCGCACCCGATCCTACCGCACGAATCTCCATACGAGCAAAACTGAATGTCGCTCCCGACTCCATTCTCATTGGAATCGTCGGTAGACTGTGGCCCCAAAAAGGTCTCAAGGATCTTTTGTGGGCGATGGAATTGATGCGGGTTATCCGTGACGATGCCTATTTGGTCGTTGTAGGGGAGGGACCAGAGCGGCAGCGCCTAGAATACTATCGAGATCAAATCGGCTTAGGGCAGCGAGTTCGATTTGTGGGCCATCAAAGCCCTGCCCGACCCTGGATTGAAGCGTTGGACATACTTTGGAACGGCAGTTTGTACGAGGGGCAGTCCAATGTCATTCTGGAGGCGATGCAAGCCGGAGTTCCCGTCGTGGCGACGGATATTGCTGGAAATCGCGATCTCATCGTGCCAGGCGAAACCGGATTTCTGTATCGACGCAGCGACCTCGCTACGCTCGCTCGGCATACCCAGCAATTGTTGACCGATCGGGACCTGTATGTCCGTTTCGCTCAAGCTGCCCAGCAAAGGGTTGCGCAAAAGTTCTCTCTGCAAGCCATGATTTCGGCCCATGAAAAACTCTATGAATCCCTAAAAAGAGGGTGATTTTCTAGTTTTTGGGGGTCGGAAAAGAAAAAATCACCTTGTCTTTGGGGTACAATTCCCAGAAGCATTGAAACAGTTGTTTCAAACTGGTGTTTATTCTCCGGCGAGGCTAACTCCACTGGTGGGGTTTGTGCAACTTGTCATCAGGCTGTTTTAATGCGAGCTGAGGAGCCTGCCTGCCGGATTGCGAATGCTGTGAGTTCGGCAACGCTGTGAGTTCGGCAACGCTGTGCAGAGGTGCACACTTCGGTTCGCTGAATTTGTCGGTGTTTCGCAGGAGTGAGTGTTTCGCAGGAGTGAGTGTTTCGCAGGAGTGAGTGTTTCGCAGGAGATTGTAGAGTGCCAGAGGCGGTTGCCGAATCCACACGACGACGCATAGTGATTGCGGCCGGGGAGATTTTTGCGGATCAAGGATTTGAAGCGGCGACCGTCCGTGAAATTTGTCAGCACGCGCGGACCAATGTGGCGAGCGTCAACTATCATTTCGGGGACAAGCGGCGTTTGTACGAAGTTTGTTTGGACGAGGCACGCCGGCACCGAGACGCCTTATTCCCACTCCCCGAGATTGATGCGGAACTTCCGGTCTTAGTGCGGTTGGTCCGATTCCTGGAGGGCATCGTGTATCGCTTCTTGGCAAGCGATCCGTACGGCTGGGAAGGGAGACTCATTCTTCGCGAACTGTTGCAACCTTCGGCATTGGGGCGTCCACTACTGGAGCAAGGTGTTCGGCCTCAATTTGAATATTTGGCCCAATTGATCGATGAATTAGCACCCACGGCTTCGGCCATCGATCGAAACTATGCCTGCTATTACGTCGTAGGACAGTGCCTTCTTTTTAGGACCGGTGGAGAGTTGGTGAATTATTTGACGCCTGAGGTTGGGCCTTTTTCATCGACCGAAAATCGCGAAGGGGAGATTCAGAAGTTGGCCGTTCGTTTGGGTAAAGGTGTCTGTGCTCTTTTGGGGCCTGACTGCGCCGTATCTTTCGATGCGAACATAGAAAAACTTTTAGTCCGTTCCATTTCCAAAACAAGATAGTCACTCAACGGTGATGAGGTTAACCACAATATTTTATGTCCAGGCCATCGTGGATTAGTGATTTGGTAAAGGGGTTTGTGTTACCCGTTGCTATTGTTGCTGTGGGGATTTTCGGATTCCTGGCACTTGGCGAAGCGAAACCAGAACAAAAGGGAATCGCCGGTGATGATATCGCCTCGCGCGTTGCCGCTTTACCAGAAGCCGAAGTTGCCCGAATTCAATCCTTCGACATATCCAAACAAACGTTAGATATTGAAGCCCAAGGAAATGTGGTCCCATTTCGCGAACTGATGATTGGGGCCGAAGTAACAGGGAGGGTGGCGTACAAGGATCCCAATTGTCGTCAGGGCCGATATGTCAAGACAGGTCAAGTTCTCTATCGAATCGATCCAAAAGACTATGAACTAGAGGTTCAGCGATTAGCCAAAATGCTGGAACAGGATTATGCCAGCTTGCGCGAATTGGATCAGGAGCAGGCCAACATTCAAAAGTCGGTCGAAGTGGTCTTGGATGAACTGGAATTGCATGATGCCGAGATTGCTCGACTGATGCAACTGCGCGATGGGATCGTTAGTGAGACGGAATTGGACGCTGCCAAGCGAGCTCGGCTAGCCAGTGTCAATCAGCAAGTCGCATTGCAAAATCAACTCGATCTTTCCCAAAGACGCCGCACTCGTTTGGAGGCGGCCGAAAAGTTAGCTCAAACACAATTAGAGAAGGCCAAGTTGGACCTCTCGCGGTGCGAAGTTATATCCCCAGTCGATGGAGTGATCGTGCGAGATATGGTGGAGAGTGATTCGTTCGTGCAGCGCGGAAGCACTCTGGCTAGCATCGAAGATACCGGCAATGTCGAAGTAAGCTGCAGCCTACGCATGGACCAGTTGTATTGGATTCTGAATCAAAAAGGGGAACATGATCCGCAGGGGCCTGCAACGGATCCTAGTGCGATGGCAGGACGCTACGCCTTACCGCCGACTCCTGTAACCGTTGAGTTTCAGGTGACCGGACGAGAAAAGCGAATCTATGCTTGGGAGGGAGTGCTCAGCCGTTATGAGGGCAGCGGTATTGATCCACAGAGCAGAACGGTTCCATGTCGCGTGCGAGTGGAAAAGCCCTACGAGTACAAAGTCGATGGGAAAGTTCGCAGCGACGATAGCTTCAGTGGCCCACCGGCTTTAGTCCGAGGGATGTTCGTGAATTTAAAGATTCACACCAAGCCGCAGTCGGAATTGATGCTGGTTCCCAAAATGGCAGTCAAACCGGGTAATGTGGTCTGGCGATTTGAAATGACCGACGATGTAGTGAGGGCTGCTGCGGCGAAGTCCGGCGACGTGGCAAAGACCGATTCTACCGTTGCCAGTGCTGAAGAAACCAAGAAGACATCCGCTGTACCCGCTACAAAAACTGAGGCAAAACCAAATGGACTTACAACTCCCAGCGGTGACGAGTTTCATCTCGAGGATTGGGCACCTGGCAGGATGCTCGTATTGTCCGACTTACAAGTGATTCGACCCTTCTCGCAACCTTTATCCGAAGAGGGTAAAAGCGAAGAGTATTGGGTCTGTGAAGTTGTGCCTAACGCGCTAAAGTCCGGGGATTGGGTCGTTATCACGCCGATGGCTGCCGTTAAAGGAGATGGTACCGACGCGGTTCGAGTCTACTCGCGCAGCATTACCGGTCAACCTTACAAGATGCCCCAGACTGCCAGCCCCCAGACTGCCAGCCCCCAGACTGCCAGACCCCAAACAACAACGCCGAACGCCGATGCGCAGCAGCCGGCCGAAACGACTGCGCGGAAACTCGATTCGACCGATGCTTCTTGATTGAGTGCTTCGCTAGTAGCATCTCCGGCGAATGCAGCTATCGGTACGATAGCCTTTTTCGGATGAGCTCTGAGACTCCTTAGAAAAATATTTCTGGATTGACGCAGTACTGCATTTAATTTCGAAACTTTAATCGCGGACTTTTAGGATATGCGACCCTACATTGAATGGGCAGTAAAGAATACACCTGGCGTGAACATGATTCTCTTGGCCGTTATGGTTGTGGGAGTCGGTTGTTTTTGGACGATGCGCCGCGAAACCTTTCCAGAATTCAAGCTGGAAATAGGATTGGTAACGGTCGTGTATCCTGGCGCTTCGCCGGAAGAAGTCGAACGCGGTATTTGTCAAAAAATCGAAGAAGCAGTGCGAGCGGTCGACGGAATCAAGCAAGTCGTCAGTATCGCCCGTGAAGGTAGTGGATTTACGATCGTTGAAATGAAGAGCACGGTGAAGGATCCGCAGAAAGTGATCAATGATCTCCGCTCCGAAGTCGATCGAATTCCAAGTTTTCCGCTGAGCAGTGAAAAACCGCTCGTGCAACAGATCACGTTTCGCGAACCGGCGATCCGAGTTGCTGTGATTGGACCTAAATCGGATCAAGAAGATGCCGAATGGAAGTTGCGTGAGGTGGCTGAGCAAATCCGCGATGAGATTTTGGAATTACCCGAAGTATCACAAGCCAATGTTTTGGGAGCCAAGCCATTTCAGATCGACGTCGAAATTCCAGAAGACACTTTGCAGACCTATGGTTTGAGCTTGTCGCAAGTTGCCCAAATTTTGCGTCGCGAGAACGTCGAAATTCCCGGTGGACAGTTGAAGGCGGAAGGACAAGAAATCTTGTTGCGAGGCAACAACAAGCGAGAGGTTGGTGAAGAGATTCGTCAATTGCCGCTGATCACCCAACCGGGAGGTTTGGTGCTAACGGTCGGCGATTTGGGGCGAGTGCGAGATGATTTCGAGGATCAATCGATTATCAATGAAGTTAATGGCAAGCCCGCATTGGTGGTCAGTGTCGACAAGACTTCGGAAGAGGACTTATTGGCGATTGCTGATGCCGTCCATCGTTACGTGAAGGATGTCAAAATGCCACCAGGTTATGAAGTAAAAGTCTGGGGCGATACCAGTGTGGATGTTCGAGACCGAATCCGCCTGCTTCGGGACAATGGTCTGCAAAGCTTGGCGCTGGTTTTCATCGTACTCACCTTATTCCTCGAACGGAAATTGGCTTTTTGGGTAGCACTCGGAATACCAATCAGTATTCTTGGTGCGGCTATCGTGCTAATGATATTTGGACAAACGCTCAATATGCTGAGCATGTTTGCGTTCTTGATGGCATTGGGAATTGTGGTCGATGATGCGATTGTTGTTGGTGAGAACATTTATTCGCATCGCATGATGGGTAAGTCACCCTATCAAGCGGCAGTCGATGGAACCTCGGAGGTGATCGTATCGGTGATTTCCAGCGTCGCCACAACGATTATGACCTTCATGCCACTGTTCTATGTGACAGGGGTGATGGGGAAATTCATCGCGGTGATGCCACTGGCTGTGATCGCCATGCTCAGTATTTCCTTAGTGGAATCAACATTTTCTCTCCCCAATCACCTTGCTCATTCTGGCGGTGAGCGCAAAACACTTTTCGGCAGACTATTTGGTTATGTGTTGCTCCCCTTCGCCCCTATGGGAAGATTGACCGATCGAGTCAGCGCTGGATTTAGCTCGGGACTCGAATGGTTTGCTCACAACATTTATCGCCCAACTTTGGAATATTGTTTGCGCTACCCATTTGTGGCTCCTGCTTTTGCGTTGTGCGCTTTGGTGATGACTGCAGGCTTGGTGCGGTCGGGTGTGATTCCTTTTGTTATTTTTCCGAAAAGCGATGGCAATAATCTGATTGCCAGAATTGTTTATCCGGATGGTACACCATTGCCTCTGACCGATGCGTCGACACAGCGACTGGAGGCGGCGGCCCAACGTGTGAGCGAGAAACTTGGGCCAGGGGTGCTCAAGGTGCGGACAGTTTCCACAACGCCTGCTGCGGCCGACGAAGGGAACCGTGGTCCCATCCTGCTCACTTTTCGACAAGTTGGACAGGTGACTGGCGATGGTGCACTGGGATCTGCGGAAAATTCTTCGGGGAGTCATGTCGGACAGGTTTATGTGGAGTTGGTCGATTCAGGCAGCAGGACCATTACCAGCAATGACATCCTGAATATGTGGCGAGAAGAAGCGGGTGACTTCCCTGGCGCCGAACGCATCACCTTCGACTCGGTCAATATCGGACCCGGTGGCCGAGCGATCGAGTTCAAGCTCCTGGCACCTTCCGAAAATCAAGCCGAGTTGGATGATGCTGTCGAACGTTGCAAGGCAAAGCTCTCGTCGTTTGCAGGTGTTTTTGACATTCGAGATGATGCAACACCAGGTAAGCTCGAATTTCAATACAAGGTAAAAGATCGCGCGATCGCCATGGGCATTACGGCTTCCGATTTGGCCGAGACAGTCCGCAACGCGTATTACGGTGCTGAAGTCCAGCGACTGCAGCGCGGGCGTCATGAAGTGAAACTCATGGTACGTTATCCGATGGATCAGCGGCGTTCCTTGGCGGACTTCAAAGAAATCAAAGTCCGTGGTCCCGATGGTATCGAAGTGCCGATCACGGAACTTGCCGAGATCAAAGTTCAGAGAGGTTACTCCGAGATCAATCGATTGAACCAAAAACGCTCCATCACCGTCAGCGCCGATGTGGATGAATCGAGAGCGAATGCGGCTCAAGTGATTGCGGCGCTGAAGGCGACAACACTGCCAGAACTGTATAAACAATACCCAGTGCTCGATGTCGATTGGGAAGGTCAGCAGCAGCAGAGCCAGGAATCGATGGCCAGTCTCGGTGTGGGGTTAGCGGTCGCCCTCATTGCCATCTATATCTTGTTGGTGATCGAATTCAATTCCTATTTCCAGCCGATCATTATTATCATGATTATCCCGTTCGGTTTCGTGGGAGCGATTTGGGGCCATGGATTGCTGGGTATTCCGATCACTCTCTTCAGCGTCTTTGGGATGGTCGCATTGACGGGTGTTGTGGTCAATGACTCGATTGTGCTGGTGGACTTTATCAATTCGAGAGCCCGGAGTGGAATTCCGCTGCGGCAGGCTCTCGCTGAGGCCGGACTGCGACGTATGCGGCCGGTGTTCTTGACCAGTATCACCACCATTGCTGGTCTAGCCCCCATGATTTTAGAAAAATCTTTCCAGGCTCAATTCCTGGTTCCGATGGCGGCCAGCTTAGCCTTCGGTTTGGGGCTGACAACATTCTTAGTGCTGTTTCAAGTTCCCGTGCTGTACCTGTTTTACTGTATGATTTTAGAGTTCTTTGGATTCGATCCAACGCAGGCACTTACGCACAGCGAGGAAGAGGCGGCGGGCGAGTCTACCCAACCCCAGGCCGGTTCGGTAGCGATGCACGCCTAAAGCGAGAATACTGCGTGAGTCAGGCGTTATTCGCTGCCGGATTCCAAAACGGCCATAAAGGCTTTTTGCGGGATATCGACCGAACCGATCGATTTCATACGCTTCTTACCTTCTTTTTGTTTGGCCCACAACTTTCGTTTGCGGGTGATGTCACCACCGTAGCATTTAGCGGTAACATTTTTGCGTAGTGCAGAAACGGTTTCGCGGGCGATCACGCGCGAACCGATCGCTGCCTGTACGGCGATTTCGAACATGTGGCGATCGATTTCCAGTTTGAGTTTTTTGACAACCGCTCGGCCGCGACGCTCCGCATCGCGTCGATCGCAAATTACACTCAGCGCATCGACGCGTTTCCCGTTGACCAGGATATCCATTCGGACCAAGTCGGCTGGCGCGTTGCCGATCACTTCATAGTCCATGGTCCCGTAGCCTCGGGTCGCGCTTTTCAATTTATCATGCAGATCGTAGATCACTTCGGCCAAAGGGAGTTCGTATGACAGCATCGTTCTTGTGGCCGATAAGACTTCGTTAGTTCGCTGCACTCCGCGGCGATCCTGGCACAGTTTCATCACAACGCCAATATAGTCGTTGGGGACCACAAAGTTTACTCGCACGATGGGCTGTCGAAACTCTTCGATATCACCAGAGTCTGGAACTTCCTGTGGACGATGGATATTGAGCAACTCTCCGTTGCGTTTGAGTATCTCATACGTGACATTCGGCGCTGTTTGCACCAGATCGATATCGCACTCGGTTTCCAGTCGCTGCTGGATAATCTCCATATGCAGCAGACCCAGGAAGCCGCAGCGAAATCCGAAGCCGAGCGCTTCGCTGGTTTCTGGTTCAAATTCGAAACTGGGATCGTTGATGCTCAGGCGTTCCAATGCATCACGCAATTCCGAGAAATCCTGGCCATCGCTCGGATATAGTCCGCAGTAGACCATGCGGCGCGGTTCCTGGTAACCTTCAAGCGCTGGAGCTCCATGATCACCCGGAATAGTTACCGTGTCCCCAATATGAACGTCGCTTAGCGACTTGATATTGCAAATAAGATATCCGACCTGCCCTGCGCTGAGCTGGTTGACCGCTTTGCGATTAGGCGCAAACTGCCCGATTTCGAGCGCTTCATAGGTTATGCCGGCTCGCAAGAATCGCACCTTTTGTCCCTTTCGCACCGAACCATCCATGACGCGGACGTAGGTGATCGCACCTCGATAGTCATCGTAATGCGAATCGAACACCATCGCTTGAAGCGGTTTGCTGCTGTCCCCTTTGGGTGGTGGTACTCGCTCCACAATAGCTCGGATCAAATCGGGTACACCCACTCCCGTTTTGCCACTGACTTTGATCACTTCATCGGGATCGATGCCGAGCACCTGATTCATTTCCTCGAGGACTTCAGGGACTCGGGCATGCACCAAATCAATCTTGTTGATTACGGGAATAATTTTTAGATCGTGGTCCATGGCAGCATACGCATTGGCCACCGTTTGAGCTTCGACTCCTTGAAACGCATCGACCAGCAACAACGCTCCTTCGCAGCAAGTGAGCGAACGAGAGACTTCATAGTGGAAGTCGACGTGACCCGGAGTGTCGATCAAATTGAGTTCATACTGGTTGCCATCGAGAATGGTTTGCAGAGAAACGGCCCGGGCCTTAATCGTGATGCCGCGTTCGCGTTCCAATTCCATATCGTCCAGCATTTGAGCTTTGAGTTCGCGTTTGGATACGGTGCCGGTCAATTCCAGCAAACGATCGGCGAGCGTGCTCTTGCCATGATCGATGTGGGCAATGATGCAGAAATTGCGAATTCTCGATACGTCCGTTTCGCTCATATATGTAAAATTATTCCATGTTCAAGGATGTTCGTGCTACCGAACGTTATCCTGGCCTATTTCTTATTTCTTTGGTGTAGCGGCACTCTCTAGTGTAGATGCACTTCTACTTCCCTCCAAGTTTCAAATGATCTTCTCGAGCGATACCGGCGGCCCCCAAATAGCCCGCATCTCCTCCGAGTGTGGCGAAGTCGATCGTCGTTCCGGCGGCCACGTTGGCAAACGTGAGTTGGCAAAATTCTGAACGGATGCGATCCAAAAATCGCCTTCCGACCGCCGAATCATTTCCTCCGAAATCCATCGCCCCACCCAGTACGACCAGTCCAGGGTCGACCATATGGACCATGGAAGTGATGCCAATCGCCAAATAATTAGCTGTCGAATCGATGATTTCTAGTGCAAATCGATCCCCCGCTTCCGCCGCTTCATAAACTCGCCGCGAGGAAATTTTTTCGCCCGCTTGGAAAGGTTTCTGCAGGCTACTGGCGATTCCAGACTTTAAGCCTTCGATGGTGATCGCGGCCACCGCACTGGCACTGGCATAAGCCTCAAGATGCCCACGACCTCCACCCCATACGCACAAGCGAGCGGTGGGAGAGCTGTCCACAATGACGTGACCGCATTCGCTACCAAAACTGTTGACGCCATTGATCAAGTGTCCATCAACAATAATTCCCCCGCCAACACCCGTACCCAGCGTGAGAAGTACCATGCTGCTATGCTTTTCCCCAGTTCCGATCCAAAACTCGCCGAATGCCGCCGCATTGGCGTCGTTGATGAAGGACACTTGGTGCCCTGTCGCCTTCTCCAACGCACCGCGGATCGGGAAATGGTGCCAGTGAGGGTGGTTTGGAGGTTCGATCAGCAACCCGCGCGCGATGTCCATGCTTCCCGGCGTTCCCAAACCGATTCGCGCAATCGTCGAAAAATCGAGCCCTGCCTTCCCGCAGATACTTCGACAGGTGTCCGCTATTCGTGCAACCGCTGGTTGAGGGCCATCTGGTTCGAGGGTGTCTATTTCTTCAAAGCCGAGGGTTTTGCCGCGATTATCCACCAAGCCGATCTTGATATTTGTGCCGCCAACATCAACTCCGCAGAAGAATGGGCCTTCGGCTTCGTGGAAGGCGAGAATAGGTTGATTGGTTGTCATAAGTGTACTCTGTCTAAACCATGC
>Ga0169931_10007882_pt1 | contig 15689 bp, 10 predicted proteins | sample Kivu_15m_20L_FD_129675 | JGI IMG/M metagenome (GOLD analysis project Ga0169931, IMG submission 129675) | Freshwater microbial communities from Lake Kivu, Western Province, Rwanda to study Microbial Dark Matter (Phase II) - Kivu_15m_20L... | ecosystem: Environmental > Aquatic > Freshwater > Lake... | reverse complement strand
GTATCGGTTTTGAAGCCTGTGGCAGAAATAATGAGTAGCGTTGGTGCGTACCTTGCCTCAAACGAAAATTGTCCTTGAGCGTCTGTCGTAAAAAGTGAGGTGCCTCCCAAAATCTGAACAATCGCGCCGGGAATCGCACTTAATTCGTTGTTCTGTCGTCCATTTACCCTTCCTGTAATGGTTTGAGCATTCAGTCCGGCCACTAATGCAACAAAGCAGCAAATGAGCAAAAATGGAACTTTACCTTCAAACCGCTTCAAACCTTTGTCGCAACTCGAATCGTGCATCGGGTTCATCGCTTTTTAGTGTTGATGACGGTCGTACTGGCAGCAATGGTCGAGCTTCTTATAGGCTTCATCGGGTGCGCGAAGTGAATCAACATCATAGCCAATTTTCAAAATTTCGTCGGCAATGGTTTTCAAATCCACTTTTTCGGGTTTGTAAACTACGGTAAGTTCTTTTTTCTCGAGATTGTAGTTGGCGTCTTTCACACCTTTGATATCGGCAGCGAGTTCGATGCGCTTTTTACACATATCGCACATGCCGGGAACACGCAACACGGCTTTTGTTTGCGCATTGATGTCAACATTGAGGAAAGGAGCGGAAAAGCATGCCGCTAAAAATAATTTTTTCATGATTCAGAAATGTTAAATGGTTAAACAGAAGAGGAATTCAGGATTCAACTTCGGTCTAAATCAAAAATGTTCTGAACAAAATTATACGTTGGGGTGGTGGTAAATCAAATGCACAATACCTAAGCCTCGCAGAAATCGGCAAGGTCTTGTTTGAGGCCGATAAATAAGTAAGATTTGGCGAAACCAGTGCTGCGTCGATATAAAATGTAATCGAATTTCCTGCAGTATGCGAATCATCCGACGCCTTGATGTAAATGCCTTCATCGCTGCAGCAGCCTGGTTCTTCTTCATCCGGACAAGCACAGCAATCATCTTCCACCCAAAGGCTAACGCAATTCAACTCACCCCCACAATAATGAAGGTTCAGCGCCCAGCCCGATACCGAGCCAATGTAAAGCAATGCGAAGATTATGGCAACTATACGTTTCATGACATCGGTTATGCTTCAAACCCCAACTCGGCAAGCGCTTCTTCAATATCCGAAATCTGAAGCGAATCGCTCGTAACGGTAAGCAATTTATCCGGAGATTCGATTCGAACGTCCCATGCTTCAATGCCCGGCAATCCATCCAAAACCGGACGAACCATCCTTACGCAAGAGGCACAGTTAATATTCGATTTGAAAAGAAACGACTTCATTTCTTTACAAAAATAAACAAGTTTTTGTTGTTGAACAATCTGACTTGCTTGAATAATTTTTGAGACGGTTTCATACCTAAAATCAAAAAGATTCGTTAATCTTTCTAACTTTCGTTAATCTTGCATTGAATAAACAGAACTATGAACTGGTACGATAATCTCTTTGAACTGCTTAAATACATTGTGCCAATTGGCGTTGTGTTTGCTTTTATTTATTTCATCCTGAACAATTACCTGGAAGAGAACTTTAAGCTACGTTCGCTCGATTTAAAGCTTCAAAATCAACAATCCATTTCGCCTTTGCGCATGCAGGCTTACGAACGAATTGTGGTGTATCTCGAACGGATTACGCCCAGTGCACTGATTACGCGGATTCATAAAACCGGCATGAGTTCAAAATTGCTCCATATTGAGATGATAAAAAGTATTCGTAGCGAATACGAGCACAACATTGCGCAGCAGATTTACATGTCGAATGCCTCATGGGAACTCGTAAAAAGCGCTAAGGAGGAAATGATAAAATTAATCAATACATCGGCGCACAAAGTAAGCGATAACTCTGATGGCATCGAGCTGTGTAAGGTTTTGCTCGACGTAACCATGAACGTTGAGAAACTACCTACGCAAATCGCTTTGGATTACGTGAAGAAGGAGATACGGCAATCGTTCTAAGTATTCTAAATCGAACAAAAAAAAGACGCCTTAAGCGTCTTTTTTCATGAAGTTAATTTTTGTTAAACCAACATCATCACAGGATTCTCGAGATTTGCTTTCAGCGTTTTGAGGAACTCTGCACCAGCAACTCCGTCCACAACGCGATGGTCGCAACTTAGCGTAACTTTCATCACATTGCCCGGAACAACCGCACCATTTTTTACCACAGGTTTTTGTTGGATGCTTCCCACTGCGAGAATGCATGCATCAGGCGGGTTAATAATGGCCGTAAATTGATCAATATCGAACATGCCCAAATTGCTGATGGTAAAGGTGTTTCCTTCCCAGTCTGATGGCTGCAGTTTCTTTGCTTTTGCCTTCGCTGCATAGTCTTTTACCTCTGCAGAAATTTGCTGTAATCCTTTCTGGTCGGCAAAACGCACAACGGGAACGAGCAATCCATCTTCGACCGAAATGGCAACGCCAATGTGAATATGGTGATTTGTGCGGATAGTATCGCCTAACCAGGCCGAGTTAATGCTCGGATGCTTGCGCAAAGCCATCGAACAAGCCTTCACCACGAAATCGTTGAACGATACTTTTACATCGCCTGCAGCATTAATTGCCGCGCGTGCCTCCATCGCATTGTCCATGTCGATCTCTACCGTAAGGTAAAAATGCGGTGCAGAGAATTTGCTTTCGGCCAAACGACGTGCAATAACTTTACGCATTTGGCTTACCGGTGTATCGGTGTAGCTCTCTTTTCCGGCCGGAACGAATACCGGAGCCGGTTTGGCTGGTGTTGCGGCAGGGCTGAATTGCTCCACATCGCGTTTCACGATTCGACCTCCATCGCCAGAGCCGGTAATTTGCGAGATGTCTATTCCTTTGTCGGAAGCAATTTTCTTCGCAAGCGGAGATGCTTTCAATCGGCTGTCAGAATCAGTGGCCACAGGTGCAGCAACAGGACTTGGAGCGGCACTAGGTGCAACCGGTGCTTTCGGTGCTTCTACCGCTGCTGCTTCCCCTTTCGCCGGAGCTGCGGAACCGCCTGCAAGTAATGCCTTGTAATCTTCTCCCTCCTTACCAAGAATGGCCAACACCGAATCAACCGGTGCGCCTTTTCCTTCCTCAACGCCAATATACAACAACACACCATCCTGGAACGATTCAAAGTCCATCGTGGCCTTGTCGGTTTCAATTTCTGCGAGCAAATCGCCCGATTTAACCTTATCGCCAACTTTTTTATGCCATTTCGAAACCACACCTTCGGTCATGGTATCGCTCAACTTGGGCATCTTTACAATTTCAGCCATCTTGCTTTGCGTTCTTTAGTTTTCAATAATGTATGGATAATCTTCCTGCACGTAAACGTCGCGGTACAATTCGGATGGATCCGGGTAAGGAGATTCTTCAGCGAAACGAACCGACTCTTCCACCACAGCCTTGATGCGCTCGTCGATGGCTTCAATTTCGGCCTCGGTTATCCATTTCTTCTTTTTCAAGGTTGCTAATACCTGCTCGATTGGATCTTGCTTTTTGTATTCTTCAACTTCTTCCTTCGTGCGGTATTTACCCGGATCAGACATCGAATGGCCACGGAAGCGATATGTTTTAATTTCGAGCAAAACAGGACCTTTTCCGCTGCGGGCATGATTCACTGCCCATTCGGTTGCTTCGTGCACATCTTCAACGCGCATTCCGTTCACCGGCTTCGATGGCATTTCGTACGAAAGACCAATTTTATGCAATTCGGTAACGTTCGTGGTACGTTCAACCGATGTTCCCATCGCGTAATTGTTGTTTTCGATGATGAAAACTACCGGCAGTTTCCAGAGCATGGCCATGTTGAATGCTTCATGCAATGCGCCTTGACGAACGGCTCCGTCGCCCATGTAACAAAGCGTTACGCGATCGTTTCCATTGTACTTGTCGGCGAATGCAATACCGGCTCCGAGTGGAATTTGTCCGCCCACAATGCCATGTCCGCCAAAGAAGCGGTGCTCTGCCGAGAACATGTGCATCGAGCCGCCTTTTCCTTTTGAACAGCCTGTTTCCTTCGCCATCAACTCGGCCATAATTGCGTTTGGATGCACGCCTTTGGCAATCGGGTGAACGTGGTCGCGGTAGGCCGAAATCATATTATCATCTTCGCGGATAACGCTAATTGCACCAGCTACAACAGCTTCTTGACCGATGTATAAGTGACAAAACCCTCTGATTTTTTGTTGGATGTAGAGCTGGCTCGCTTTCTCTTCAAATCGCCTCCACAGAAGCATTTCTTCGTACCATTTCAGATATTGTTCCTTGGTAAAACCGGTTTTTGCCATAGTTTAATGAATTGCGTTGCAAATTTAAGTGAAAACACTTTACAGGGCAATAAATTGCGAATAATTTTATTTATGACGCTTTAAATTATCAGCATCGAAAGCAACAGGTAAAATATTTATCAATCCGTTAACTGCATGCGTTTTTCCGGTTGCGGCTACCATGATGATGCGGATTGCTTGACCGCCAATTCGTTCGTATTCAGACATCACCTGCCTGCACGAGCCGCAGGGATAAACCGGCGTTTCTACGATAAAATCCTCAGACTGGGCATAAATGGCCATCTTCACAATGGCTTTTCCGGGATAATTCGCACCCGCCCAAAACATAGCAGTTCGCTCGGCGCAAATGCCTGATGGGAAGGCTACATTTTCCTGATTACTGCCCGACACAACGGTTCCATCATTGAGCAGAATTGCGGCCCCTACGAAAAAACCTGAGTAGGGAGCATAAGCAGCCACAGCCACCTTTTGCGCTGCATGAACGAGTTGTTTTTCATCCAAAGCCAATTCGTTAAAGTGTTGATATTCCTCAACCTCCGCTACGATTCGAATGTGCTGCATGCCTTTTTGTTTTTGGCTAAATTAAATTATTGAGAAGGAAGTTCAAATCTCAAGTCCCGAATTCGGCAAACTATATTCAAAATTGAGAACTTCGTTTATATTGGATTAAATTAAGGTCTGCTGAAAAAAAACCGAAATGGCGTTAACGCAAGGTGAGCATACCATAAATTCAGAAACATTCTAGGTTGTAGATAGTGAATAAATGGAGCGTATTCGAACCGCCCCTAGAAACGTTAGTATAAACAATAGTGGGTTAGGTTGAAATAACGTGCAGTTGACAAATAATTTCGACACATTGTGTAAATTGCCGGCATGCGTAAATACATCGGATTATACATTTCGGCCATCGTATTGGCCTGTATATCCGTTTATTTCATTCTTAAGTCGGGGAAATCGCTCGAATCGGTTGTTTTTCCGGTAAACACCATCGATCATTCCATTGCCGGCTACATCCGCGAAATTCAGGAATTGCTCAAAGAAAGCATCACGCACGACCTGTCGATTCTCATCATTCAAATCGTTACCATTTTGGCTGTTTCACGTGCAATCGGTTTGTTGTTCGCGCGCATCGGTCAACCCACAGTAATCGGCGAAATCCTCGCTGGCATTTTGTTAGGGCCAACCTTACTTGGATCGTGGCAACCAGAGTTTTCGCAATTCCTGTTTCCCGCAGAATCACTACCCAATCTTAAATTCATAAGTCAAATTGGACTAATTCTGTTCATGTTTGTGATAGGCATGGAGCTCGATATGGGCGTTTTACGCAGTCGTTTTAAGGATGCCATTTTCATTTCGCATGTAGGCATTTTGTTCCCGTTTACTTTCGGTGTTGGCCTGGCGTATTACCTCTACACCAATTTTGCGCCCGCTGATGTTCCTTTTCTTGGCTTCGGCCTCTTTATGGGTATATCGATGAGCGTTACGGCATTTCCGGTGCTTGCTCGTATAATTCAGGAACGGCGGCTATCGCGCACCCGGCTTGGCATTTTAGCCATCACCACAGCAGCAATCGACGACATTACCGCTTGGTGTATCCTCGCCATTGTGATCGCCATTGTGAAGGCAGGCTCTTTGGCATCGGCACTTGTAACCATTTCGCTATCTGTAGTCTACGTCCTATTCATGTTGTTTGTGCTGAGACCCTTTATGATTCGGTTGGGCAATATTTATTCGAACCGAGAAAGTGTATCGCGGGGCATTATTGCCATGGTTTTTATTACGATGCTCGGATCGGCCTGGGCTACCGAAATCATTGGAATTCACGCATTGTTCGGCGCTTTTTTGGCTGGTGTGGTGATGCCTCCGAACATGAATTTCAGAAAGATTCTGGTTGAAAAAACCGAAGATGTAGCTTTGGTGCTGCTGCTGCCCTTGTTTTTCGTGTTTACCGGATTGCGAACACAAATTAACCTACTCTCGGATGCGTCCCTGTGGAAAGTGTGTGCGCTGGTTGTAGCCGTAGCTATTGCCGGAAAATTTATGGGTGCAACCACCGCAGCTAAGCTCACAGGACAATCGTGGCGCGACAGTTTTTCGCTTGGAGCACTTATGAATACACGCGGTTTGATGGAACTCATCGTGCTCAACATCGGTTTCGATTTGGGAATTTTAAGTCCCGAGATTTTTGCCATGCTCGTGGTGATGGCATTGTTCACAACGTTTATTACCGGTCCAGGATTGAGCTTCATCGATTTTGTGTATCGTAAATCTGATGCACTCAAACACAATGCAGAGAAACAAGAAGCTGGTATTTACCGTGTGCTGATTTCGTTTGGGTTGGCATCATCGGGACGTAAATTATTGCGCCTCGCCACGCAAATGCTGGGGCATAAAAACAAGGCGGTCGAATACAAGGCCATTCACGTTACCTTAGGTGCGGATGTGAGCCTGTTGAATGTCGAAGATTTTGAGCGGCAGAGCTTCCGACTGATAATAGCCGAAGCCGAAAAGCTCGAAGTGCCGCTTCGCAGAGAGTATAAGTTCGCTGCCGATTTATTTAAAGAAGTTGACGCGCAGGTGCAGGAAGATAATACTAACCTGCTTTTACTTGGTGCCGGAAAATCGCTTTACACAGGTTCGCTATTAGGAAATATTGTTGGGGTAACCAAATCGTTTGCGCCCGAAAACCTGATTGATACCATCACCGGTCAACGGCCAATTTTACCGGTCAACGATTTGATTGATGAAAAAGCGCGCAGTTTTATTCAGGATAGCGACTGCGACGTAGCCGTATTAATTGACCGAAGTTTTTCGGATGCCGATAGTATTTTCATTCCGGTTTTTAGAGTAGAGGATGCCATATTGCTTAAATATGCTGCGAATTTCGCACGCAATTCAGGTTCCGAAATTACGGTAAGCGATCAACAGGGATTTGCTGAAGTAGATCGTGAAATTGCCTATTTTAATACCGAATTGCCCGGTAAACTGAAGCGTTTCGAGGATAAACTCATACAGAAAAGTTTCCTAGAGCAACAGGATTTGATGCTCATAACTTATGATAGTTGGCGCATGCTGCTCGAAAGCAAGAGCACTTGGCTCGATTACCTGCCAAGCGTGTTAATTATTCGGAATAAAAAGATATAATGCGCGCTTCAAACCTTCCATTATTAGGATTACTTGCATTGGTGTTCTTGCAAACTGGCGGTTTGTGGATGGGAATAAAATCGCTGCAAGCCTTGCGTGTTTGGCAACAAGAAATTCGCATCCAATCCAATCCATCAAATACAATTCATTTTATATTGAGTCGAAACGAATTTGACCTGTATTCAATCGACGATGGAAAAGAATTAAAAATCAATGGGAACATGTTCGATGTTGTTTCAATTGAAATAAAGGATGATTCGGTGCTTGTTACTGCATTAGAAGATTATTTCGAAGCACGCTTGATCGCGGTGCTTATTGAAACAGCACATTCGAAAGCGAAAAATCCTTCCAAAGATGCATTCCTCTTAGCCTTGATGCACCTCCAATTCCTTTCGCCCGAGGAAAATGAGATTCATTTTAATGCTGATATTCCAAAAATCAATTCAGATTTCAGGGATATAAATAAGCATTGGAATTCTACCTGGCATGCCGATTTAGAGCAGCCACCCGAAAACAAAAGAAACATTAATTTGATATTTTCTTTTGTTTAATCCTGCACCCGAATATCGATTTGGGTGAACCTATTCCTTTTTTCATGAAAACCAAATTACTGGCACTGGCATGTATTGCAGGCTTCAGTACATGTACCTTTTCACAAATTGCGGAAGACACCATTCGCAGCATCGACCTCAAACAATACGTTATCTCGGCCAGTCGCGATTATGAGCCCGAGAAAAACGTAAGCCAACAAATCACCATCATTTCATCCAATCGCATTAAAAACCTACAAGTACAAACCACAGCCGATGCCTTAGCATCAACGCCGGGCGTGTTTGTTCAAAAAAGCCAGATGGGTGGCGGAAGTCCGGTAATACGTGGCTTCGAGGCCAGCCGCATTGTATTGGTGGTGGATGGTGTACGGATGAATAACCTCATTTTCCGCGCCGGTCACCTGCAAAACGTAATCACGGCCGATAATTTCGCACTCGAACGCATCGAAGTGCTTTCGGGACCGGCATCGAGCGTTTACGGAACTGATGCGCTCGGCGGGGTGGTACATTTGCTTACGAGAAATCCTAAATTCGCTCATAACGAAAAACTCCTTGTTGAAAGCAATATTGCATCCCGTTACTGCAGTGCAAACACCGAAAAAACGCTGCACGGAGATCTAAACCTGGGATGGAAAAACTTTAGTTCTTTCACTTCATTTACACTTTCCGATTTCGGAGATTTACGCGGCGGAGCATCCATTAATCCCTTTTATGGAAAAGCATTTGGCGAGCGTAATTTTTACGTAGAACGCATCAACAACAAAGACTCTTTAATTGCCAATTCAGACCCCGCATTGCAGATTGGAAGCGCCTACACGCAATACGATGCGGTGCAGAAGTTTGCTTTGAAAACGGGGCAATCGGGATTTCATAAACTCAATCTCCAGTATTCCACCAGCAGCGATGTGCCCCGATACGACCGCCTCACCGACCCTACTGCAAGCGGATTGAAATATGCCGAATGGAATTATGGTCCTCAAAAACGCCAGCTTGCGGCGTACGATTACAGCCAAAATCTGAAGCAGGGCTTTTTCAACCGTATCAAAGCCGGCGTAAATTTTCAGAATATTGAAGAAAGTCGTATTGATCGAAAATTTGGCAACCCAATCCGAACGAGCCGGATCGAAAACGTGCAGGTAGCCGGGGCATCTTTAGAAATAGTGGGCGAAACCGAAAAATACACACTGCGCTTGGGCACCGATGCACAGTGGAATACGTTGAAATCGACTGCCAATGCTTACGACCTCGATGCAGGAACAAGTACTCTAACAGACACGCGCTATCCCGACGGCGAAAACACGATGCTAAATATTGGCATGTATGCACTTCATGGGTGGAACATCTGCAAGGACTTGCGCTTGAATAGTTCATTGCGTGTGGGTTATTCGATGCTTAACTCAAGCATTGCAGACACTTCATTTTTCCGTTTGCCGTATTCCTCCATTGAGCAAAATGTGCCCGTATTTTCTGCTTCAACAGGCCTTGTGAAACAGTATGGTGAATATGCAACACTGCGTTTGGGCATTTCGAGCGGCTATCGTGTGCCGAATGTGGATGATTTGAGCAAGATTTTCGACTCGGCTCCCGGCCGAATCATTGTGCCCAATTCATCCATAAAACCCGAAACAACGATAAGTCCCGAACTGGGCTTTACATACAGCAATCCGAGCGGAGTTCGTTGGGAAAATACGGTGTTTTATACCCGATTTACAAATGCCATCGTTGTTTCGCCGTATCAATGGAATGGGGCCGACAGCATTGTTTACAATGGAGAAACCTCGGCCGTGGTTGCCCCACAAAACAAGCAGAAAGCATTTATTCAGGGTTTTAGCTCGAATTTGCGCATCGAACCTGTTGAACACTTTTCGCTGGCGGCTGGGATTAATTACACCTATGGACGTATCGAGACCGATTCGACCAACATTCCGCTCGATCATATTCCACCGCTTAATGCGCGTTTTGAATTGGATTACGATAATGAGCGGTTGCACGCAGGATTTTTTGCGGTATACAACGGTTGGAAGCGCATAGCCGATTACAATCCCGGTGGCGAAGACAACCCACAGTATGCCACACCCGATGGCATGCCGACTTGGTACACGCTCAACCTGCGTTTGAGTTATAAAGTGGCGAGCTGGCTTACATTGCAAGGCGGCATCGACAACCTACTCGACACGCAGTACCGTACCTTTTCGAGCGGAATCAATGCGCCGGGAAGGAATTTTATTGTAACACTGCGGCTGCATACGAAGGAAAAATAGCATACTCCTGAAATCATAGCCTCAAATGCCAGGCCTACAGCCCTTGTTTATCGTTCGAATGAATGTTTCTACGAAGATGCCGGGGTGATGCCCTTAGCAACATAGCATGCTCTATAATGATGAGGGGCATCGCCCTGAAATCATTGTAGATCTAATTCAATACCACCAGGCGCTGTATGCCATTGTTAACCCGTAATAAATACGTGCCCGATTTGAGCTGAAGGGCCAGATTATTTACGCCGGGGTTTAATAATATCGTCTCGATGTATTTACCCGATACACTGTAAATTTCCATGGCTGAGCGTTCGGCTCCTTTTAAATTAACGATTGCCTGCGAACGAATTGGATTTTGCACCAATTCAAATCCGGTTGAAGTTTGTGGTGTTGAAATAGAAACCGTTAGCGGATTAACAGCCTCCGAAATGGCACTCGAACATCCGTTAAATGAAATAATCTGAACGGTATAGTCTCCATTTTCGCTCGGGTAAATGAATGAGCTTACCGAATCTTGCAAAACACTTCCATTCAAATACCAGATATGAAAATACGGACCTGTAACATTCGTTTGCAGTGCTCCGGCTGAGCTATTGAATTCAATGATTGGAGTTGGTGGTGGGGTTTCAAACGACAGATTGAAAGGCAAAGATGTGGATGTACCGCAAGCATTGGTAACCGAAACCTGATAGTCGCCCGGCTGGCTAACATCAATGCTTTGCGTGGTTTGATTTCCGGGGCTCCATACGATACCATCCGTATAATTTGTGAAAAGGTTGGCAATGGTTCCTTCACACACCACATTGTTACCAAAAATAGTGGGTGCTTCGGGCGCAACTCCTTCAAAAATGGTAAGGTTCGAATTGAAAATCAAGTCGCCCGAGTTGGCATTGTTGTTATTCGTCGCATTAAATGCGGCATAAAAGGTAACATTCCCCGAACCGGCCGCCGGAGCAACCCAGTCGAAGGTCCAAACCCGTGTATTTGGACTGCTCTCTATAGTGCCTGCAGCTGTGTGGGTAAGGTAACGACCTCCTCCGTTGATTTGGGTTCCAGCCGAAGCAATCATGCTCCCGGCAGTTGCGCCCCCATCCAGCTGCGGAGAAACACTGAAACCAAATTCGCTTCGTCCCGGGGAAGAAATCGTTAACGTTACGGTGTAGGTCTCTCCTGCTATGTAGCCACAATCGGGAACGTTTACAGAAATCATGTTACTCTGAAACGTAGTCCCCGTTCCACCATGGCAACCACCATTCTGACTCGCACAGGTGCGGCTGTTGTTTTCGTTGGGCGATCCGGTATAACCGGCTTGAGCTCCTGCATTATTCGAATGGGCAGATTCGATATCCATCCCGGCAAACATCAAAATCATCAGAAATATTCCTGTACAAGCTAAAATTCTTTTCATAGCTTAAAAGTGTAATGTAGCTTGTTTTAGTAGAGCAAAATTGTTGATGCGAAACTAATGGGATTGAATTCTGAAAACACGCCAATATCGGCCATCTTCTTACGAGTAAATGAAAAAAGGGGCCCCCTGCAGAAGGAGTCCCCTTTTTTAAAATTTAACTATAGTTAATGTTTAACAACTTTTACTACTTCGCGTCCTGTAGTAGTTTCTACAGTAATGAAATAAATTCCTGATTTAAGTCCAGAGAAATTAACGTAATGATTGATTTCGCTTGAAGTATCAATATATCATAATGAATGGACGATTAAATATCAATCTAATACCTATATAGTATTACTACGATGTCGATTAGTTATGTAATTTATATCGACTTTTTTAAAGTTCAATACATTATAATTTAAAATTGCATTTAATAATTAAAGCAATTTTTATACTTTTGTGCTTTGATAACCTAACCTTTATTCCACATGGTATACGCATGAATTAAGCTTAGTAGTTTGCGCAATTTTGTATACATAATTTCAGTTTTTTACGATTGGGTTCGATTGGGGTGTAACCTTGTTTCCGACTCGCCGTAACAGACAATCGAAATAATTTCACCACACATGAAAAATTATTCCTTACCTAACATTCTATTGCATACGTTCCTCCCTAAAAGTTACACCAATGGAGCCTTGCGATCAAATTCATTGCTAGTTAAACTTTGCTTGCCGTTCTTCCTGTTTGTAGGAATAAACCTGAGCGCACAACAAAGCGTATTCTGGCGAACCGAGGCCGCTAATGGCAATTGGGAAAATGGTAATTGCAATTCTATCGGAACAGCCAACAGCCAATGGTGGTATGCTGGGTTTACACCCAACAACGCGCGTAACAGGCCCGATTGCAGTGATGGTTCAACAACGCGTCACAACGTTGAAATTGGAAACAACCATCAGACAACGATGACGTTGAATTCAGCGTTTTGGGGCTTAAGATCATTAACGTTAACCAACGCTGCAACGAGCAACCGCACCTTCAATGGTTCGCCCGATGATGTTACACGAGGAATAAGTTTAACCAACGGATTGTACAACAATTCAAATTCGGGAGTAACGCACAACTTTAATGTGCGCATCGGTATCGATGCCACGTCGGTAACTCTTCGAACACTTACTTCGGGTGCGACAACCAATTTTGCCCGCGAAATTTTCGGTAATGCCAATACTGTTGTTTTCGATGGTAGTGGAGCAACCAATGTAACGTCTTTCATTTCTGGCGCCGGAGCTACGGTTTCGAAGCAGGGATCAGGAACCCTCACCCTTTCGGGAGCCAATACATACACCGGCAATACGTCTATTGTTGCCGGAATTTTGCGTTTGGGGGCTGCCAATGTAATCAGCAACTCGAGCAATATGGTGCTTGCCGGCGGAACATTCAGCACAGGAGCTGCGGCAGGTTTCGCTGAAACCTTAGGAACGCTTACGGTAAGTGCCAATTCGACATTGGCATTTGGAACTGGCGGACATACTATCAATTTTGCAAATTCTAACGCTACCACCTGGGGCGGATTTCTATTTGTTACCGGTTGGACCGGCTCTTTTAACGGGACTGCAGGAACAGCAGGTCGCTTTTTTGCCGGCAATTCAACAACAGGCCTAACTGCAGAACAATTGCAGCGTGTTCTGTTTTTAAATGGAAGCAATTATCATACGGCAACCATACTCGCTTCGGGCGAAGTAGTTCCAACGGCTAGTGTTGCCATGTTCTGGAACGGTGGCGGTGTAGCATCCTGGACAGCATCAAACGCCTGGAGTCAAAATCCTGCTGGTCCTTACAATCAAACATGGACCACCGGACGAACTGCATATTTTAATCTTGCAACCAATACCATTACCGGTGCAACAACTAACGTTGCCGGAATTGTTGCATTGGGGAATGTTACCTTATCAAACACAGGAACTCTGGGATTTGGTGCATCAGGTGGTGCGATTGCACCTATTTATGTGGCCTCGGGCGCAACCTTCACCTCAACACAAGACTTTTCAACTGCAGCCGGTACCGGTCTTATTAAAAATGGCCCCGGTGTTTTCTCAAGTTCTAATTCAAACAATACAGTCTTGCCTGCCGGCATTACCCTAAATGACGGCGCTCTTGTTTGGGCCGGAGTTAATGGCTTTGGCAGCGGTACTTTAACCATTAATGGCGGCGTACTTTCGAACAATAATGCTACGGCAAAAGCGCTCAATATTTCGTCGATTGTGGCCAATGCCAATTTTGCATTTGGTAGCACTGCACTTGTTCCGGCTGGTACGGGTAATTTGACCTTTGCTGCGGTTAATCTAGGCGCAAGCACAACACGCACTATAACATTGGCCCAACCGGCAACCTATGCAATTAATGGTGTTATCAGCGGTAGCGGCTCAAATCTCGTTTTAAATGCTTCGGCGGCAGGAACCTTGTCGCTGGGCGGAGCCAGCACCTATGGCGGCAGCACTACCATCAACGGCGGAACGCTATTGCTCAGCACAGGAAACAACCGACTGCCTGTAACAACCAATTTAACATTAGCCAATACGGCGGGTGCAACGTTTAATTTGGGCGACCGAGCCCAGACCATAGCTTCTTTGAGCGGCGGTGGTGCAAGCGGTGGTAATATTATAACAGGCGGCTCATCGGGCGACCTTACTGTAAACCAAACTACATCTACTACCTATGCCGGTGTTATGAGTGGTACCGGCGATTTAATAAAAACGGGTAATGGTGTGCTTACGTTAAGTGGAGCAAACACGTACTCGGGTGTTACAACGCTTAGTGCAGGTACATTGCTTGTTAACGGAAGCACTGCATCAACAAGTGCAGTTACGGTTGCTGCTGGTGCTACGCTGGGTGGAAGCGGTACATCAGCCGGAACGGTAGCCCTTAACGGAACGGTAGCGCCTGGAAGTGCGGCAACTACCGTTGGCACGCTGAACACAGGCGCATTTACCTTCAACACAGCATCTTCATATCGATTCGATATAAGCAACGTAAGCGGAACAGCAGGTACCAACTGGGATTTGCTTGCATCAAGCGGTCAAATTGGCGTTAACTCCAGTTCGGGTAGCCCTGCAACCATTTTTTTAACCGGTAATCCGGCTGGCTTTAGTTCATGTACACCATACACCTGGCGCATTGCACAAGGTTCCAGTATATCGTCGTTCGATGCAACGAAGTTTACCATCAACACCGCATCGTTTATTCCTGCCTTTGCTGGTACATTCTCTATACAACAAAGCGGCAATGCACTTAATCTGGTATATTCGGGCGCTTCGCTTACGCTAACATCTGCTGCCGGCACCAATGCGCAACTACGTTGCATCAACACAGCCATTACCAACATTACCTATGCTACCACAGGGGCTACCGGAGCCACAGTAGCCGGCTTGCCTGCTGGCGTTACAAGCAACTGGGCTTCGAATGTGCTTACCATAAGCGGAACTCCAACTGCTTATGGGTTTTACACATACACCATCACGCTTACGGGTTCTTGTTCTTCGGTAAGTACTACCGGAACCATCAATGTGAACGGCGTAGATTGGTCCAATTTACAATTCCCCGCATCTACGATTATCTGTCAGGGCAGTACCACAACAGTTTATGGCCGTGTTTTCGAACCGGGTATTACAGAGGCTGCGGGCGCGAATGCCGTTATTGAAGCTCAAATTGGATACAACAATAGCAATACAAACCCTTCTGGTTGGGCAGCGGGCAATTGGGCAAATGCAACATTTAATGTGCAGGCGGGAAATAATGATGAATACCAGGCAACGTTTGGTTCGGCCTTAACTGCCGGTACATATTACTATACGTTTCGTTTTCGAATTAACGGTTGTGCGTGGCAATATGGCGGCTACAACAGTGGCGGAGGCGGTTTTTGGAATGGTACAACTAACGTAAGCGGTGTATTAACGGTTAATCCGCCAACACCTGCCCAACCAGCAGCAATAACAGGCACAGCGGTAAAATGCCCTGGGTTAACGGGACAAGTTTACAGTATAGCAGCAGTCACTAACGCAACAACTTACAACTGGACAGTGCCAACAGGATGGACCATC
>Ga0169931_10007881_pt1 | contig 15690 bp, 11 predicted proteins | sample Kivu_15m_20L_FD_129675 | JGI IMG/M metagenome (GOLD analysis project Ga0169931, IMG submission 129675) | Freshwater microbial communities from Lake Kivu, Western Province, Rwanda to study Microbial Dark Matter (Phase II) - Kivu_15m_20L... | ecosystem: Environmental > Aquatic > Freshwater > Lake... | reverse complement strand
CGGCGTTGCTCCGGTTCGGCGACCTATTCAGGTCGCCTGGAATCCTCGCGCCTTGCGGGGAGCGCCGAACCACCTGACATCTGCAGCGGACTTTCGAATCAACCCACTAGTCCCCGGTGACACCAACAACGTCTCTGACATTTTTGTCCACGATCGCCTTACGAAATCGACTCTGCGTGTGAACCTCTCCGCTTCCGGGCAGCAGGCGAACGGCCTGTTGAACCTGGACGGCTTCCTGCTCGGCGACGGTTCGCGCGTGCTGTTTTCGAGTTTGGCCACCAACCTCGTTCCGGGCGACACCAACGGCGTGTCGGACGTGTTCGAGCGCACCAACTGTTTCCCGTACGCCGCCGATCTCGACGGGGACGGCTATGGATCGGGTGCGATGAGCGTGATGTGTTTCCCGGTCGCCCCCGGCTTCGTTCTCAACACGCTCGACTGCGACGACACCGACCCGGCGCGTTCGCCGGGCGCCCCCGAAGTGTGCAACGGAGTCGACGACGACTGCGACGGCGTGGTCGACGAGGGCTTCCAAGGCGCTGCCTACTGCGCCACCTCGACGATTTCCAACGGCTGCGTGCCGCAGATCGAGGCGCTCGGCAGTCCGCGCGCGAGCGCAACTTCGGGCTTCACCGTGCGCGTCACGCAGATGGATGGCCAGCGCGCCGGCGTGCTGTTCTACGGACTTGTGCCGACCGCGCTCCCGTGGGCGACGCACAATCCCAGCACGTTGTGCGTTGCGGGAGCGCGTCAACGCATGCGTCCCACCACGATTTCGGGGACTCCCAACCTGTGCGACGGAGTGATCGCGCGCGACGTGCTCCCCCTGGCGGCCGCGACGCCCGGCGCCTTGGCGACGCCGCTCAGCTCCGGAACCACGCTCTACTTCCAGGGCTGGCCGCGCGACTCGCTCATGTCGAGCGGGAGCACCCTCACCCGCGGCTGGAGCACCACTCTCTGCCCGTAGCCGCGGCCCCGCGCAGGTTCCCGGCTCGTCACTCGTACACCAGCAGCGACGGGCCGGGGAACAGCCACGACAAGCCTTCGCGCAGCTTGTCGCGCCAGTTCTCCCAGTTGTGGCCGTCGCGCGCTTCGGTGAAGCGCACGTTCATGCCCGTCGACTGCAAGAGCGGCACGATCGAGCGGTTGTAGTAGATCAGGCCTTCGTAGATGCCGCAGGAGAGGTACACGTGCTCCGCCGGACGGCCGGGGCGCGCGCGGAACTCGTTCATGAAGCGCACGACGGGGTCGAACACCGGCCCGCGATCGTGGTCGCCCAGGTCGGTGAACACGAACGAACCCGACTGCAGCAGCAGCCGGCCGAACGTGCCCGGGAAGCGCCACGCGCTCGAGAGCGATGCGACGCCGCCGAAGCTGGCGCCCATCAGGCAGCGCGCCTCGGGATCGCGGATCAGCGAATAGCGCGACTCGAGGGCAGGCAACACGTCGTGCGCCAGAAAGCTCGCATGGCGCTCGTCGTTGGCGTACTCCGTCAAACGGTTGGGCGACTGGGTCATCGCCACGACCATCGGCTGCACGTCGAGGCGGTGGATCAAGTTGTCCAGCGCCGTGCGCAGCTGCGCGAACTTCATGTAGTCGGGGCCGTCGTGCGCGATGAGCAGCGGATAGCGACGTGTAGGGCGGTAGCGCGCAGGCAGGTACACCAGCAGGTTGCGCTTGTCGCCGAAGCTCTTGGCGTCGATCTCCATCTCCTGGATCTCGCCCAAGCGCGCTTCGGGATCGTGCCGCGCCCACTCCGGATCCTCGTAGCCCGCGCCGCGCACCACCGAGTTCGCGCCGTACGGATCGCGCGCGTAGTTCTCGTTGAGCGGGTCGGTGATCAGTTGCCGATGGCCGCCGCGGTAGACCTCGAGCTTGTACTCGACGCGCGAGCGCTCGGGGATGTCGATCGTCAGGCGCCACACCGGCGTGTGGCCGATGCGCTGGAACTGCAGCGAGTTCGGCAGGCCGTGCAGCCAGTGGCGCAGGTGCACCGAGTCGGCCGCGCCGATGTAGACGAAGGTCACCGTGCGGCCGTCGACCAGCGGAAAACGGTTCGAGCGCAGGAACTCGTCCAGGGCGTGCGGCCCGGAGTTCGCGCGCGACTCGAGATCTTGCACGGTGGCGCTCATGCGGCGCTGACCTCGTCGAGTTCGCCGTGCTGCGAGAGCGCACGCGCGCCCCAGGGCGCGCTCCAGCGCTCGAGTTGGTAGTCCATGCGCATGCGCGGATCGAGCGCGGCGCAGATGCAGGGCGCGAAGCGGCGCGCGAAAAGCGCGATGCGCGTGCGGTCGTCGCAGCGCAGGCGTTTGGTCGCGTGCGGCAAGGCCACGACGCCGCGCACGGCGCCGAGCCCGGTTTCGAGCACCTCCGGGTCGCCCGAGCCGGTGGGTGTGCGATCGTCGAACACGACCACGCGTTCGGCGACGGCCATCGCGCCCGCGGACCAGGCGAACACCGGCTGTTCGCGCAGCAAGTCGACGACGCCGAACATGCGCAGGCGGTCGAGCAGGATGGCGACGTGACCGCCGGCGATGCACAGGGCCGAGCAACCGTCGAGCAACTCGGCCAGCTCGCGGCGGTGCCGCGCCACGTGCTCGCGTTGGTGCGGCTTCCAGCGCAGCTCGAACTCGACGTGCGTCTCGCGGATGCGCTGCGTGTGCTCGTCGTCCAAGCGACGCACTGCGTCGATCGCGCCGCGCACTTCCGGCTCTATCAAGCCTGCGTAGCCCGGCAGCGATTCACGCCGCAGGAGTTCGCGCGCCGCCTCCATGAGGTGGCTGAGGCGCACGCGGTAGAGCTCCTGCAACTTGCGCAGGCGGTCGTGCCGCGCGCGGATCGCGCCCAGCAGTTCGGGATCGCGCTGGTGGACGTCCTCGCTGCGGCCGTACAGGTGCAGGTTGACCGTGCGGCCGCCCAGGTGCGCCGAGAGCTCCTGGTCCTCGCCCTCGCGCTCTTCCCAGCCGGCGGTGACCGCGGCGATGCGGCCGCGGATCCCGAGCGAATCGACGGCGTCCTTGAGCGTCGGCTCGAGCCGCTGGGGCCCGAGCAGCACGACGTGGCTGCGCACCATGGGCGTGGGTCAGTCCGCGTAGATGTTGAGCTTGGAGCCGAAATCGTCCGCCATGCGCGTGGTGTACGCGAGGTCGGGATTGCGGCACGCGATCCAGCCGTCGCCGACGAGCACCTTGCGGTAGTCGCGCCGCGGCTCGCCGAGCTTCACGAGCTCGAGGTTGACCACGTCGCGTCCGTAGCGCGCCATCAGTTGTTCGAGCCCTTCGATGCGCGTCACGATCTGACCACCGCCGCTGGCGCGCTTGAAGATCATCGCGGCGTTGTACTTCTTCGAGGTGTCCTGCGAGATGCGGCCGTGGCAGACCGCCTCGGCCCAACCGACGAACAGGTCGATGTCGCAGGAGTAGTTCATCATGTGCACCAGGCGCGCGCCGGGCGCGCGTGCGCCGATCTCGCCGAAGACTGCTTCGCCGCCCGGCGTGTAGAACCACTCCATGTGCGAAAAGCCCGAGCGGAAGCCCAGGGCGCGCAGCACCTGACGGCCCAGTTCGCGGCCCTTGCGCACGTGCGGCGCCTCGAGGTCGCGCAGGCAGATGCACTGCGGGCTGATCCAGTCGTTGAGGCGCGCTTCGAGCGGCTTGGGGCGGTACCAGCCGACGTTCTCGAACAGGATCTCACCCTCGGTGCAGACCGTGTCGTAGGTGAACTCCTCGCCCTCGACGTACTCCTCGATCGTCACCTCGGGCACGTGCCGCGTGAGCGCGATCGCGTTCGTCAGCTCGGCCTCGTCGCGGCAGGTGTAGGTGTCAGCCGAACCGGCGCCGGCGATCGGCTTGATGATCAGCGGGAAGCCCGTGTGGCGCGCGACCGAGCGCGCTTCTTCTGCGCTGCGCGCGCGGCCGTAGCGCGGAATGCGCACGCCGGCTTGCTCGAGCACTTCCTTCATGCGCACCTTGTCGCGGAAGGGAATGGTCTGCTCGACGCCCAGGCCGGGGACGCCCAGCGCTTCGCGGATGCGCGCCGCGAGCACCATGCCCGGCTCCCACAGGCACTCGACGTGGTGGATCTTCTGCCCGCGCACGCGGTCGACGACTGCGTTCACGACTGCGACCTCGTCCCACAGGTTCGGCGTCTGCAGGTACGCGTCGAGGCTGGCGCGCGCCATCGGGTCCAGGCCCGCGAGCGGCTGGTCGCCGATCCCGAGCACGCTGGCGCCGACTGTCTTGAGGCCGCGCGCAAAGTGCGGCATTTCCGCCGGGAAACCCGGGCTGATCATCACGACGTTGAGCATCGCTGCAGTTCTCCGTGCCTTGACTGGGCAGGCGCCTATCCGAGCTTGACGCGCACCGTGTTGACGATGCGTTGGAGCGCCGCTTGGACGACTTCGGTCTCGCGGTGGCGCACGATCACGTAGCCGTCGCCTTCGTAGCTCGACGACGGCGCCGCTCCGAGCGTGGGGAGCTTGGCTTCGACCACCAGGCCGCCGATCTCGCGCTGGCACTGTTCAAGGCCCTCAAGCGCGACGATCTTGCCTTCGCCCTGTCCGCGCAGGTACGCGGCGCCGCAGGCGAACTTGCGTTCGGGCCGGTCGAACTGCTCGAACACGAGCAGCCGCGCCCAGGCGCGGTACAGGTCGAACTCGTGGGCGTACGAGATGAGCGTGCTGAATTGCGCGCCGGGCGGACGCGCGGCGACTTCGGAGATGGCGATGCGGCCGTCGGAGCGCAGGAACCACTCCATGTGCGTCACGCCGGTGAACATGCCGAGCGCGGCGAGCGCCTTGGGGCCGGCGTCGAAGATCGGCGCGAAGCGTGGCTCGTCGATGCTGCGCGGCGTGATCACGCACCACTGGATCCAGGGGTTCTGGATCACCACCAGCGGCGCCGGCCGGTAGATGTTGATCGAGTGCAGCAGGTGCTGGCCGTGCAGCGTGACCGTGTCGAAGGAGAACTCCTCGCCAGTGATGAACTCCTCGAGCAGCACCGGCGCCTGCGCGCTGGGCGGCGCCGAGCGAAGGTAGCCCTCGAGCTGGTCGGGTCCGTCGACGCGGAAGGTGTTGCGTGCGCCGGCGCCGGCGGGCGGCTTGACCACCAGCGGATAACCGACGCTGAGCGCGAAGCGCACCGCTTCGGGCGCGCTGGAGCACAACTTGTGCTGGGCGCAGGGGAGCCCCGCGGCGCGCAGCACGTCCTTCATGCGCGACTTGTCGCGGAAGTTCTGCGACTCGTGCGTGTCCATGCCGCGGATCGAGAGCCGCTCGCGCACCTGGGCCAGGGGCGTCTGCAACTGCTCGAGCACGCCGATGATGCGTTCGGGCTTGCCGCCCCAGCTCGCGCCGAGCGCCTGGGTGGCGGTCACGAGCTCGTCGACGTCCATGGCGTCGTGGACGCGCTGGTATCCCGCGAGGCGGCGGCGCACGTCCTCGGGGAAGCGCTCGAGCGGTTCCTGCGTCACCAGGCCCAGCCGCACGCCCTCGAGCTCGGCCGCGGCGCGGGTGAAGCGAAAGGTGGCGTCTGCAGCGTAGGGCGCGACGAAGACAACGGTCGGCATTGGCGGAGCATAGCCAGCGCCGCGGTCCGGCGGCTACCCGTCGCACGGCGTAGCTTGCTCCAAGCTTCGAGCTTCGAGCGCGAGCGAGGAACGTCTCACACGCGCCGCGCCGCGCCGCTATCTTCCCTGCGCGGCGCTCGGAGAGCGCGCAGAATCGACTCCTCTAATGGATCCGCTGAAAATCCTGCTCGTCTCGTCCGAAGTCACGCCCTTCGCCAAGACCGGCGGCCTGGCCGACGTGGTCGCCGCGCTCGCCCGCCAGCTCGGCAAGCTCGGACACGACGTGCGCGTCGTGATGCCCTACTACGGACGCCTGCGCAAATCCGAGTACGTGTTCGAGAGCGTCGAGCGCGTCCAGGACGTGCCGATGCGCTGCGGCGAGAAGCGCTACTGGTTCTCGGTTTCGCGCTCTCGGCTGCCCAAGAGCCATCTCGACGTGTACTTCGTGCGCTGCCCCGAGCTCTTCGACCGCGAGGGCATCTACACCCAAGACCCCGACGAGCACCTGCGCTTCGCGCTGCTCTCGCGCGCCGCGCTCGAGCTGTGCCAGTGGACGCAGTGGGCCCCCGATATCGTGCACGCCAACGACTGGCACACCGCGTTGATGCCGCTGTACCTGCGCACGGTGTACGCGTGGGACAAGCTGTTCGCGCGCACGCGCACGGTGCTGACGATCCACAACATCGGTTACCAGGGCGTGGTGAGCGCCGAGACGCTGCGCGACCTCGAGCTCCAGAACGAGCGGCGCTTGCTCTACCAAGAGGACCTCGACCAGGGCCGCATCAACTTCCTCAAGACCGGCATCTTGTACGCCAACGCGCTCACCACGGTCAGCAAGACCTACGCGCGCGAGATCCAGGGCGACGAACACGGCATGGGGCTGCAAGGTCTGCTGCGCCAGCGCGACGACTCGCTGTTCGGCATCGTCAACGGCGTCGACCACGAGGAGTGGAATCCGCGCAAGGACCCGCTCATTCCGCACAAGTTCTCCGAGCGCGACCTGCGCGGCAAAGAGGCGAACAAGAAGGCCCTGTGCGAAAAGTTCGGGCTCGACCACGACCCGCGCGCCGCGCTGATCGGCTGCGTGTCGCGGCTCACGGCGCAAAAGGGCTTCGAACTGCTCCCCGACATCCTGCCGGTGCTGCTCCACCGCGAGAACGTGCGCCTGGTCGTGCTGGGTTCGGGCGAAGAGCGCTACGAGAACTACTTCAACTGGCTCGCCGGCGCGTTCCCGACCAAGGTCGCCTTCAAGGCCGGCTTCGACAATCCGCTCGCGCACTGGATCGAAGCGGCGTCCGACATGTTCGTGATGCCCTCGCGCTACGAACCGTGCGGCCTCAACCAGATGTACAGCCTGCGCTACGGCTCGATCCCGATCGTGCGCCGCACCGGCGGCCTGGCGGACACCGTGAAGCCCTTCGACGCGACGACGGGCGAAGGCACGGGCTTTTTGTTCGACGAATTCACGCCCGAAGCGCTGTACGGCGCGCTCCAGCGCGCGCTCGCCGCGTGGCGCGACGAATCCGCTTGGCGCCGACTCGTGCAGAACGCGATGCGGGAGAACTTCTCGTGGGAACGGCAGGTCGAGCACTACCTCGCGCTCTACCGCCGCCTCGCACCCGCCCAACGCTGACCGTCGAGCCCCCAACCATGGCCGCGCTCGCGCGGCCCACGCCACCGACCGCTCCGCACCGTCCCACCCCAGGAGTCCGAACCATGCACGTGTTGTTCGTCGAGCCCGGTTTTCCCCGCAACCAGCGCGAGTTCGTCCGCGCGCTCCACTCGGTCGGCGCCCGCGTGACCGGCATCGGCGAGTCCTCGCCGGACGCGCTCGACAACGAGCTCAAACACTGGCTCTACCGCTACGAGCAGGTGCGCTCGGTCACGGACTCGGCGGCGTTGCTGGGCGTCGTGCGCCGCTGCCAGTCGCGCGAGTGGGTCGATCGCCTGGAGGCGACCGTCGAGGCGCACATCGAGCCCGTCGCGCACGTGCGCGAGGCGTGCCAGATCCCCGGCACGAGCACGCGCACGGCCTTCCTGTGCCGCGACAAGCCGGCGATGAAGGAGGCTCTGCGCACCGCGGGTGTGCCCTGCGCGCAGTCGCTCGGCACGAGCGAGGCCGAAGAGGTGCGCGAGTTCGCGGCCAAGGTCGGCTACCCGCTGATCTTGAAGCCGCGCAACGCCGCAGGCGCCGCGGGCACGTACCGCGCGAACAACGCCGAAGAGCTCGAGAACGCCATCCGCGAATCGCGCGTTCACAAGGGCGCGCCGGTGGCGGTGGAGGAGTTCATCGAAGGCCACGAGGGCTTCTACGACACGCTCTCGATTGAAGGCGCGGTGCAGCACGAGTTCGTGTCGCACTACTACCCCGGCGTGCTCGAGGCGATGCGCACGCGCTGGATCTCACCGCAGATCTGCGCCACCAACCGCATCGACGCGCCGGACTACGCCGAACTCAAGGCCATGGGGCAGAAGGTGATCGACGTGCTCGGCATCGGCACCTCGGCCACGCACATGGAGTGGTTCTTCGGCCCCAAGGGTCTCAAGTTCTCGGAGATCGGTTGCCGGCCGCCGGGCGTGCGCGTGTGGGACCTCTACAGCGCGGCCAACGACTTCGACCTGTACCGCGAGTGGGCCTTCGCGATCGTCAATGGCCGCACGGAGCGCAAGCCTTCGCGCTCGCACGCCGCGGGCATGATCGCGCTGCGCCCCGAGTGCGACGGCCGCATCACCGGCTACGACGGCTTCGAACTCGTTCAGAACCGCGTCGGCCCGTGGATCATCGACTGCCACATGCCGCCCCCGGGATCGGCGACGCAGCCGGTTTCGTCGGGCTACATGGGCAACGCCTGGGTGCGGATGAAGCACCCCGACTACGACGAGTTGCGCCGCATCATGAACTTCGTCGGCGAGAACCTGAAGGTGCGGGCGCGGCCCGCGTGATGCGACAGGCGAGCGCCGCGCGTTGGTGCGGCGCTCGTCGCGTTGGTTGTGCGCTGCGCGAGACGTTGGTTGTGCGCTGCGCGTCAACGCGACGCGCGCATCCGCAGCACCCAGGAATCGAAGCGCGCCGGGTTGTTCGTCGGCCCGGCCGCGAGACGATTCCAGGCCAGCACGAGCGGCGAGAGTGCGCCGCCCAGGCGCGTGTCGGAGAAGTGGGCGAGCTGTGGCGCTGGCCAGCTGAGCTGGTAACCCGCGCTGGCTTCGAGCGTGAAGCCGCGTTGCTCGAGTTCGGCCAGCGCCTGCGCGGCGACCAGTCCGTTGAGTTCGCGCGCGGGCAGCAGCGGCCGTTCGGCGCGGCGCTTGACCATGCCCTTGGACTCGCGGTGGATGTCGCCGATCACCAGCGTGCCGCCCGGCGCCACGCTGCTCGCCAATCCGTCGAACCAGCGCTTGCGATCGGGCGAGAAGCTCACCACGCCGGACGAAAGCACGCAGTCGAAGCGCGTTTCGCCCGCGGCGGGGAAGGGCGGCGCCTCGCCGAAGCCGGTGCGGCCCTGGAACTTCGCGACGCCGTTTGCACGAGCGTTCTCTTCGGCGAGCTTCACCATCTGCGGCGAAGGGTCGAAGGCGCACAGCTCCGCACCCGGGGCCGCGAGCGCGGCCTCGATGCCGACCCAGCCCGCGCCGCAGCCGAAGTCGAGGATGCGCTTGGCGCCTGCGGGTTGGGCGAACAGCGCGACGTACTTGCGCATCCAGCGAAAGTGCGCGTAACCGGGCTTGCCCGGCTCGCCGTTCCAGCCGCCCGCGTTCGTGTCGAACTTCTGCACCGTGGCGTCGGGCGAGAGCACGCGCTCACGGCGTTGCGCAGCGATCATCACTCCGTTCTTCGCGATCGCACCGGCGAGTTCGCGCCGACCTTGCAGCGTCTCGCGTTCACAGCGGCCGTTCGCGATGCGGTAGAGCGCGACGACGTGCAGCCACGGCCACAGCGCGTTGCGCCAGCGCGCGAGCTCTTCGTCGCGGCGCGCGTCCTTGAGGAAGAACAGCGCCCACGCGTCGGCGGGGAGCGAAGCGTCGCTGCGCTCGCGGAACAGCGTCGCGGCGCGCGGGATGTCGAGCCCGGTTCCGATCTGACCGTAGATCAAGTGCGTGCGCGGCACCGGCGGCGGCGCTTTGCCTTCGCTGGGCGGAGGCGGCGCTGGATCGACGACGGAGAACTGCGCCGGCTCCAGTCCGAGGTCGGCGAGCAACGGAGCGAACTCGTCCGGAGTGAGGTTTTGAAGTTTGGCCAAGCACTGCAGAGCGTAGCGAGCGCGAGGGCGGCGGACAGCTCGCACCGCAGCGCTCCTCGCCGGTGCGCGCGCCGCCCACGCTCGAGCAGTTGTTATCCTCCGCACCGACCTTCGCGTCCTGGACCCCAAATCGGTCCCCTCGCCATGACCCCTGACGAACCGCTCGCCGCCTGGCGCCTGATGCAGGTCGAAATCCCGCTCGACGCGAGCGAGGAGCAGCTGCGCACGCAGGCCGCGCAGGAACTGGGATTCGACGCGCGCCAGCTGCGCGGCTTTCGCATCGCGCGCAAAGCGCTGGACGCGCGCGTCCGCAGCGGCTCGCGGCGCCTGCGTTGGGTGTGCCACGTCGACCTTCTCGTCGACGCTCGCCGGCGTCCGCAGCGGCTCGAGCAGGCGTTGCGCACGGGGCGCGCCAAACCCGCGCCGCCGCAGCCGACGCTGCGCGCCGAGCACGTGGATCCGGCCTGGCGCGCGAGCGGCAGCGCGCCGGTCGTCGTGGTGGGCGCGGGCCCCGGCGGGCTGTTCGCCGCGCACGTGCTCGCGCTCAACGGAGCGCGCGTCGTGCTGCTCGAGCGCGGTCCGCAGGTCGAACAGCGCGGCCGCCATGTCGTGCGTTTCCACCGCACACGCGTCGTCGATCCCGAGCGCAACTTGCTCTTCGGTGAGGGCGGCGCGGGCACTTACTCTGACGGCAAGATCTACACGCGCGTCGACGATCCGCTCGAGGTTCCGTTGCTCGAGGAACTCGTCACCTGCGGCGCGCCGCCGGCGATCGTGTACGACTCGAGCGCGCACATCGGCACCGACAAGCTGCACCGCATCCTGCCGCGGCTGCGCGCGCGGCTCGTCGAGCTCGGCGTCGAGTTCCGCTTCGAAACACGGCTGGAAGATCTTGTGCTGCGCGACGGCCGCGTGCACGCCGTGCGCACGAGCAGCGGCGAGGTCGAGGCCGCGGCCGTGGTTCTCGCCCCCGGCCACAGCGCGCGCGACACTTGGAGCGCACTGCACGCGCGCGGCGTCGCCTTCGACTCCAAGCCGTTCCAGCTCGGCGTGCGCATCGAACACCCCCAGGAGCTGATCGACCGCGCGCGGTTCGGCGCGCGCATCCCCGAACTGGGCGCCGCGAGCTACAACCTCGTGTGCCGTGCGTCGCCGAACACTCCGTCGGCGTTCTCCTTCTGCATGTGTCCCGGCGGCAAGATCGTGGCCAGCGTCAGCGAGCCCGGGCTCCTGTGCACCAACGGCATGAGCAACTCCAAGCACTCGTCCGCCTGGGCGACGTCGGCGCTCGTGACGACCTTTGGACCCGAACACTTCGGCGCTGGGCCTTTCGCGGGCGTGGCCTTCCAGCGCGAGCTTGAGCAGCGTTTCTTCGCGGCCGGCGGCGGCGATTACACCGCTCCGGCGCAGGGCGCGCGCGACTTCCTCGAGGGCCGCGAGCCCGCGCACGTGCGCCGCTCGACGTACACCTTCGGCGAACGGCCCGGTCGCATCGACGAGCTGCTCCCGCCGCTGGCGCGCGACGCGATCCGGCGCGCGCTCGCGCATTTCGAAGGCCAGATCGCGCATTTCTCGAGCAACGAAGGCCTGCTCGTGGGCCTGGAGTCCCGCAGCTCGGGCCCGGTGCGCATGCTGCGCGACCCCGCATCGCGCCGTGCGCTGGGCATCGAAAATCTCTATCCCGTCGGAGAGGGCGCGGGCTACGCCGGCGGCATCATGAGCGCCGCGCTCGACGGCGCGAACAGCGCGCTGGCGCTGCTCGCGAGTTCGCCCGCTTCCCGCCCGCTCGCACCCTGAACGAACGACGTCACCGACCTCAAACCGCGCATGTCGACCCAACCTCGCTCCGAATCCGCCAAGTCGCGCAAGGTCACCACACGTTCGCTGCGCCAGATGAAGGAGCGCGGCGATCCGATCGCGGCGCTGACGGCCTACGACTTTCTGACGGCCGAGTTGCTCGACCGCGCCGGCATCGACGTGATCCTGGTGGGAGACTCGGCCGGGATGGTGGTGCAGGGACTCGACACGACGGTGGGCGTGACGATGGAGCAGATGCTCTACCACTGCCAAGTCGTCGCCCGCGGCGTCGAGCGCGCGCTGGTGGTCGGCGACATGCCGTTCATGAGCTACCAGGTGAACGCCGACGAAGCGCTGCGCAACGCGGGCCGCATGGTGAAGGAGGCCGGCGTCGAAGCGGTCAAGCTCGAGGGCGGTCAGTCGATCTGCGGCACGGTGCGGCGCATCGTCGACGTCGGAATCCCGGTGATGGGGCACCTGGGCCTCACGCCGCAGTCGATCCACAAGTTCGGCACCTACCAAGTGCGCGCGACCGAGCCCGAAGAAGCGGACGAAGTGCGCCGCGACGCGCTCGCGCTCGCCGAGGCCGGCGCGTTCGCGCTCGTGATCGAGAAGGTGCCCGCGCAGCTGGCGAGCGAGGTCGCGCGCAGCGTCGACATCCCGGTGATCGGCATCGGCGCCGGCGCGGGCTGCGACGGACAGATCCTCGTCACCCAGGACATGCTCGGCCTCTACACGCGCTTCCATCCGCGCTTCGTGCGGCGCTACGCGGAGCTGGGCAACGCGATGCTCGGCGCCTTCGAGAGCTACCAGCGCGACGTGAAGGCGCGCAAGTTCCCGAGCGCGGACGAGAGCTACTGACGCGCGGGGCGCCTCGGCGCTCGCGCTCCGTCGCCCCAGCGCTCTCCCACAGTCGCCGCAGCGCCGCGGACGGCGCCAAGTCGCCGTGGCGCATCTTGTGCATGTCACGCCGAAGGTTCACGCGCGTGTCGTGGCGCCGCGTCTCGCCGCCGCGCCGTCGCCACGTGGTGCACGGTCGAAGTGCCCTCGGCGTTGCGAAGGCGCCCCGCGCCGCGGTGCGGTCCTGCGCAGGGGAAAACCAGCGGACTGGAAGGCGTTTCCGACTCGTGCGGGAGACACTTCACGGCGTTGTCACGCGCCGCATCTCGAGGCGGCCTTGGAAGTTGCATTGCCGGTGAAGTGGGGGTCCACTTCTTCTCCAATTGACCTTCCCGAACGGGAGTTCTTCGCGACCCACACCATGAACATGAACAAGTTTCTGATCCCCCTCGCCGCCGCCTGCCTGGCCGACGCCGCTTCTGCCGACACCCCCAACTTCGTCGACGCGCAGGGCAACGGTTTTCCGGTGAGCGTGATCACTCTGCCGGTCCAAGGGCCGAGCTACACCCAGGACATGTGGATCTCGCCGAGCCCGGACGTCTTCGCCGCGCTCGACAGCACGATTCCCTCGGGCATCTACTACTTCCAACTGCTCGACCTGGACTTCAACAACCTGTCCGAACTCGCCCTGGGCGACCGCATGTTCGAGGTCATCAACAACGGCGGCGCCTTGACGGTCACCCGCATGGGCGGCACGCCTGGTCTGCCCGTTCCGGGCGCCGGCGCCGGCGGCGTGGGGCAGAGCATCCCGCTCTTCCCGTTCGTCAGCGCGCCGTACTACCCCAATCGCCCTGACCTCCTGTGCGCGCACAAGGCGATCATCTTCGAATTGCTGCCGGACGGCTCGAACCGCATCGTGCGCAGCGGCTTCTTCCGCGTCGGCGACGGCCAACTGGCTTCGATCTCTGGGATCGTGTTCAACGACGTCGACCGCGACGGCGCGCGCGACGCGGGTGAGGCGGGCATCGCCGCACGCACGGTCAAGCTGATCTCGAACAACCCCGCGACCGCCGGTCAGGTTGTCGCGACCAAGACCACCGGGGCCGCCGGCGAGTACATCTTCGAAGGCGTCAACCCCGGTGACTGCAGCGTCGTGCTCGAAATCGACGCCGCGCAGCTCCTCGCGACGACGCCCATGGACGTGCGCCTGGGCAACTGCGGCTGCGGCTCGCAGATCGTCGACTTCGGCGCCGTGCCGCTGGCCGTCCAGTGCGAAGGACGCACTCCCGGCTTCTGGCGCAACAACAACGGCATCGCGCAGATCAACGCCGGTCAGTGGTGGGACGAACTGCGCGACCTCAAGCTCGTGAACGCGATCGGCTGGAACTTCGATCCCAGCGGCAACGTGTGGCAGTGGAAGAGCTACATGAGCGGCTCGAACGCCTACAACATGGCCTACAAGCTCTCGTCGCAACTCGCGGCGATGAAGCTCAACGTCCTCTCGGGCCGCGTCTCGGAGAACTGCCGCGTGCAGACGCCGTGGGGCCAGAAGACGATTCTTCAGCTGATCCAGATGGCCAACGACGCGCTCATCGACGACCCGTTCACGCCGCCCTGCGACGATGACCGGGCCTATCAAGAGCAGCTCAAGAACGTGCTCGACAAGGCCAACAACAACCTGAACTGGCTCTGAGCGTGAAGGTGCGGCGGGTTCGCCTCGGGCGAGCCGGCGCGCAACACGAACAGCCGCCAACAGAAACAGCCGCGGGGCGGCCCGGAGCAATCCGGGCCGCCCCGCGGCTGTTTTCCGTTCGCGCGGTTCTCGCGCTCCCAGACGTTGCTCGCTCAGGGCTTGTTGTCGCCCAGCGCCTTCTTGAACAGCGAGCCGAGGTTCGTGCTCGCCTTCGAGCCCGAGTTGCGCTGCAGCATCTCGTCGATCAGGCCGCTCTCGACCGAATCCTCGGAGCCGATCAGCGCGCCGCGCTCGTCGAAGCGCGTCAGCGACACGCGCCGCTGCTTGGTGTCGACGTTTTGCACGCGCACCGTGATCTGCTGGCCCATCTGCACCACGTCCTGCGGCCGGCGCACGCGCTCCTTGCTCATTTGCGAGACGTGGAGCAAGCCTTCGATGCCGGGGAGCAACTCGACGAAGGCGCCGAACTCGGTGAGGCGCACGATCTTGCCGGTCAGCGTCTGACCGGTCGCGACGCGCGAGCCGACTTCGTCCCAGGGATCGGCCTCGAGCTGCTTCATGCCCAGTCCGATGCGTTTGCCGCCCTCCTTGATGTCGAGGATCATCACGCGCACGGTGTCGCCTTTCTTGACGGCTTCCGCGGCGTTCTCGACGCGCTTGCGCGAGATGTTCGACACGTGCAGCAGGCCTTCGACGCCGCCGCCGATGTCGACGAATGCTCCGAAGGGTTCGACGCGCGCGACCTTGCCCTGGACGACCTGACCGGGCTGCAGCGAGCCGACTGCGTCCTTGCGCGCCGCCTCGCGCTCGACCTCGAGCACCTTGCGGCGCGACACGAGCACGCGCTTGCGGCCGGGATCGATCTCGAGCACTTCGCACTCGAGCGTGCGGTTCAAGTACTGCGCGAGGTTGTCCTCGCGACCCAGGCCGACCTGCGAGGCGGGCATGAAGGCCGCGATCGGTCCGATGCGCAGTTCGAGCCCGCCGGTGTTCTGGCCGCTGACGCGCGCTTCGACGCGGGCGCCGACCGCGAGCTCGTTCCACGCGGCGAGCGCCTTGGCTTCCTTGCGCGAGAGCACGTGCAGGCCGTCTTCCATGCCGTGCATCGAGAACTCGAACACCGCGCCGACCGCCGGGAGCTCTTCGAACTCCGAGCGCTTGATCACGCCCTGCGCGCGCGGGCCGAGCTCGACGATCACGTCGTCGCCGCTCACGCCCACGACCACGCCCTTGATCAGGCGCGAGGCCGCCGCGCTGCCGCCCTTGGCGGGCGGGCGGCCGCTCTCGTCGAACTCCTGGAGGTTCACGCCGTCGAGGGCGGCGTCGATTTCGGAGGCGAGGGGATCGTTGCGGGAGGCGTTCGGCTTGGTCATATGGGTTTCGCGCAAGCCGAGCAGGATACCTCAGGGTTCCGTCGCCGTCAGCGCCCGCGACCAGCGGCTAGTGGGTTGATTCGAAAGTCCGCTGCAGATGTCAGGTGGTTCGGCGCTCCCCGCAAGGCGCGAGGATTCCAGGCGACCTGAATAGGTCGCCGAACCGGAGCAACGCCGCGGGGGGCGG
>Ga0169931_10007880_pt1 | contig 15690 bp, 12 predicted proteins | sample Kivu_15m_20L_FD_129675 | JGI IMG/M metagenome (GOLD analysis project Ga0169931, IMG submission 129675) | Freshwater microbial communities from Lake Kivu, Western Province, Rwanda to study Microbial Dark Matter (Phase II) - Kivu_15m_20L... | ecosystem: Environmental > Aquatic > Freshwater > Lake... | reverse complement strand
GTTGAATGTCAAATGCCACAAGTATATCTACTTTATGCAAGCGCTGGAAACTCGATTTGGATTAAATGAGGGTAATTTTGATGCTGCAATCAATGCGGCATATACTTATGTTCTTGGTATTCCGACCGTAACTAATGCCTCATGGATGCAAAATTTGATTGCCACCCATACAAATTCTAAGACATGGTTGGTTCGTCCTGGAATAGAAAAAAGTATTTTTCGAAATGTGTCATCTCGCAAAAATCATGACTTCACAGTATTGGTCGAGGGGAATGCCTCCACACAAGCCAAAATAGTTCCACAATCTTTAGAAGTTTGCGCGCTTGCAAAAGTGCCAAGATTGATTCATGTCTCGCCTGTGCCTCGTCGCAAATCTAAAGCATATGAGGTTTATTCTAAAGTTCCATACATTGAGATGCCCCGCTATTACAGCCAAACTGATGTTTTACTTAAGTTGACTCGAAGCGAAGGTGTGTTTGGTCCCCCTATTGAAGCTTTTCACTGCGGTGCTACCTCGATAGTTTCAAAAGTAACTGGTTATGATGAATATATTGTCGATGGTGTAAATGGGATGGTTATCGACGTAGATGATTTTGAGAGAGCCCGAGAATTGCTTTTAGAGTTACAGACAAACAACGAGCTTCTCCAATCCCTTAAAAAGGGGGCTGCTATTACTGCTTCAAATTGGCCATCTATTCATGAGTCAGGTCAGGTGTTTTCAAAAATTTGCTCCTTAGTCTTGGACTCTTCTCGCACACATATAAATAGGGTTAATGCAATTAAGCAACTGCAAAATGCAATTAAGAGCTTCAAAGTGAACCCCGATGAAGTTTCTTGGGCAATCAAATGACACAAGGTACACTTAAAATAAAGTGGTCAGGAACCTTAACGGTCTTTTTTCTTTCATTGATTTTTGCTGTTCTGTTTGTTAATGTTCGAACCATCTACATGGATCACAAACCCACAAGTATCTCAATAGAAGATTACTCGGCAAAATCATACTTGGACATTGGGAGGATAGATCTTGCATTAGACTTTTTAGGAAGCTCGTCTGTCACGCTAAGCAACTTTAGGAATCCCTTTGGCGTGATTCCCCTTAAAGAAATAGTTTTCAATATTGACGATTTTGATAACATTGACGAGTCTTCTATCATCTCTAAAGAGCCATCATTTACGCTTCATTTGAAGAATAGCTCAGTATTTGTTCTTAACTTTGATGTTAGTTCTGAAAACGCGTTGTTGATGAGGAGCGGAGAGAAACAACTCACTATTACGGAACCAACTACATTGCGAATAACTCCTGACACACAAATTAGCATAATAGCAGATAACCTGCTCAGTCCACCTGAGGGGAATCTGACTAAACCTGAGGATGCTACCACTTTTTATGGCAAACATAGAGTTACTAGTTACTCGTCTTCCCCCCATTCTTACTTATTTGAGATATCCATGATTGTCGCTAAAGCAATAGTTTTTTTTCTCTTGCTTCTGGCTTTGTTTGTGTTTGTCATATTTGCATGCGCGCAAATAGGGAGAAATCTACTAAGGCTATTTGCTTTAAAATCCAATAATGTTTCTGCAGAACTTGCTTCTTTGTTGGGCTTCTTCTCTCTTGCCTTACTTGTTGGGTCCCTAAATTACTTTCTCCCGGGCTCTATAGTGCGTCAATTGTTTTGGATTACTCTATTTGCCATTTCTGCAATTTCTTACATTAAGCAAAAGCATCAAGTTGCTTTAGACTTGAGAAAACTTCTAAATATATTCATGTCAGGTGGGGCACTTTTAGGTACTTTAATCATTAGTGCCGTTACGTCTTTCATCTACAAATTCTGGAATATTGGTCTAATTAATACAGATACTAATGGATACTACTTTCAAATTCTTGATTCTCTTGAAAAACCATATCTTGGACAACCTTATGAGGAATATCGGGGAAACTTTACTGGGTACGGAATGCGCACTCTTGATCATTCCGTAAGGATGCTTTTTCATTTTGGTAATTCAAATCAAACTATTGTGACATCGTCCATATTTATGGTTATTCTGGCAATGTCAGCGGTTTGGGACTACTCGCACATCGATAATTCTAAAAATCACAGAGAGGTCCTTCTTTTCTTGGTCCCTTCTTCAGGCTTGCTTGCAGGTCTATGGATGGAGGGTTACCAAACTCGCTGGTTTGGGGCTGTGCTGGGAATCATTTGTATAACAATACTTGCCTCGCTTATCTTTGAAATTGATCAAACAGCATCAATCATCAAGTTCGTTCTCATTATTCTTCTATCTGTTGCTCAACTTAGTCTTAATCCGACTTTTTTTGTAGTACCTTTTTTTGCAACTACTTTAAGTTTTTACCTGATTTATCTCAAGAAGGTTAAATGTAAGATCTCATTAAAAGTTAAGTTTATTATTGCTGCTTATATCTTGCTGGTTTCTTTAAATCTCTTATGGATTAGAGATATCGCATATACTATTGAGCAAGGTACCAATCGTTACTTAGACCAACTTGCGAATAATTTTGTTTTGCCTTTCTGGAACACGCTGTTCATCCTTCCACTCAGCTTCGGAGTTGTGCCTTGGCACAATAATATGAGTTCAATTTACAATATTGGAACCGATAAAATCTCGATAATTTTTCACAACTCCTTTTTTGGGATTTTACTTGAAAAATTGTTGGCAATCGAAATTGTCCCAAAGAATTCTCTTTGGTCATCTAGTTTCATCATATATCTTGTAATTTTGAGTCTGATATTGTTTATAGCTGTTACTTCAACGATTCTTCAGATTCGAACTTTTCCGTCATGTTTAGTTTCGCAGGACCCAAGAATTCAAATTCGGGGACTGTGGAATGTCTTTAGATTGTTAAGTGTAATACTTTTCTTACAAATGTTTATTCAGTTTCTGTTCAGTTCATCTCGCTTGTACGTGAACTCCATGACAGTCTTAAGTCAGATGCCCATTGTTATTTTCTTTGCTTGCCTATTGCTTACAAAAATTATATTTGCGTATTCGGGTAGCTTTTTTGCACTTAAAAGAATTTCGAGTTTTCTAGCTCTAGTCACTTTCGCATGTTCTTCTACTGTAACGAGTGTTTTGGAGTATGGGCGCTGGAATAGTGGATACAAAACGGGACAAGGATTCTCTTATTGGTCTTATCATGATCTTTTAATAGGCGATGTTTCTTTGTCACCCAAATCCAATTCTATTTTCCTACGTTTAAATCCAGTTCTGTCAGATTGGGATGAATATTTAGTCTCAAATCTAACTTATCGCACCTTGTATAGTAAAGGAGGATTAAAATGCCTTAACTGTCAATTGCGAAACAACGAGGTAGTTATTTTAAGTGATAAATCTGAGCTAAATTACATTCACCCAAACTCTCCTAAATGCTCTGTTGATGAGGGAACCCGCTTTGTAGAAGTCTGTATAATAGACATGCGCACACAAAAAAGTAACGAGTGAACTACAAGGAATAGCAGTAAGGGATATCATTGTGTTATGAATAATGTCAGCAAAAAACTTGTCTCAATCTGTAGCCCGGTATTCAACGAGATTGAGGTGCTCCCTCAATTTTATAGGCAACTTTCTGATACACTTTCATTTCTTTCTGATTATCATTTTGAAATAGTCTTTGTCTTGGACCCATCAACAGACGGTTCAGAAGAATACCTTCGTCGTCTTTGTTCTACCGACTCTAGAGTTAAATTGATCTGCTTAAGTAGAAGATTTGGACAAGCAGCCGCGGTGCGTGCCGGCATCGATCACGCCGAGGGCGATGCTGTGATTGTTCTAGACTCAGATCTTCAAGACCCCCCTGAGGTTATTCCAGAAATGGTGTTCGCGTGGGAACAGGGAAGCAAAGTTGTCATTGCTTCAAGAAGTGAAACAAAAGAATCCTCAATAAGGAAAAGGCTCTCAACTCTTTGGTATTTGTACTTAAATCGTTTTGGAACAGTCCCGATTCCAAGAGCTTCAGGAGATTATCGTTTACTGGACAGACAGGTTGTTCTAGAACTTGGAAAGTTCACCGAGAGTCATTCGTTCTTGAGAGGTTTGGTAGCTTATCTTGGTTTCCCTACGACATTTGTGAACTACAAACGTCCTGAAAGAGTGTTGGGAAAGACAAAGTACAGCAAAACTCTTGGATCAATGAAAATAGTATTATCAGGAGCTCTTGGGTTTTCGGTTGCTCCGCTTTACTCAATGTTTTTGATTTCGCTAGTTTTGGTCTCCTTGTCAACCATATGTGCGGTTACTTACCTTGGCCTCAAATTGCTCGGAACAGACTTTCCTGAAGGAAATGTTACTCTCTTTATCTTGATAAGTGTAAGTAGCTCTCTAAATTACCTCTTTCTTGGGGTACTCTCCTTGTATATCGCGTACATCGGCGAAGAAGTGAAGCGCCGACCATTGTATGTCGTAGAGAAAACAAAGTGAATGTCGTTGTCAAGAACGTGGCCTCTAAGGCTCTCTTCGCCTTTACAATTACGGCCTTAGCGCACACTTCCTTTGTCGCGGTCTCTAACAGGCTGAACACAGACTGGTCATATTGGCATACAATTTTACTCGATGGGGTCCAAGTATGGAATCCAGGTGGAGTGTATGGTGACAATTGGAATTCATTTCAATTCAATCCCTTTCCCTTTTCTAATCTAGTATCAACACTAATAACATGTACTGCGACTCTATTAATAACAGTCTCGATAGGCTCAAGAATTGCTCCGTTGCTTCAACTGTCAGACTTGATTGGGCGAGCGAGGAATCCAAGTAAATTCATCTTGTATTTCCTGCCTGGCTACATATTTTTGAGTTTCCTAATGAGGCTGGGAACGCTATTCGTTGGCTCTAAAACTACTTCTTTTACAATAATCTTGTTAACTTTTTTTTTATTGATTCAACAAATTAGGAAATCTTATCCTTTTGAAAGAAACTTTAAACCACACTTCTTTCAAATCACTCAAAGATTCTTGTCAACTCTATTTCCGACGACTTTGTTTTTGTTTTTTCTCATTTTCTCGCTGCAGAATGGTCGCAATTTTATGGTTAATGATTCAAATATACTATTTATATCTGACGCCGTAAGCAACTTTCAGATTAGGATGAGTAGCTCAATTCCATTATTTGGTAAACAAAGCGATGAGTATTTCTACAACTTATTTCCAGCCTCTATCCAGAGCAACGTTGAAAATGTCTTACTTTGGTATTGGATTACTAATGCCTTCGGAAAACTGTCTGCTTTTTTCTGGATTGTGGCTTTGTCGAACTTCTTAGTGCAGACGATGATTGGTTTTCGCCGAAATCTTCATGCATACGAGAGGGGCATTAGCTTCTTAGTTGCAAGTTTTGTTTTTTTCGGGACAATGACGCTAGATCCATCGCAGTATTCGGAGTTATGGGGAGGTAGTAATCCACTTATTCGAACCGGTCATATCGGTAGATACTTCATCTTTATCATTCCTCTCTGGGTTATTCGCACATTGATGTTAACTAATCGTCGAGAAAAGGCAGTTTCATTGTGCCTGGGATTTATTCTGTTATCCGGTACTTCAATTACAAATCTCTACTTTGCTATAGTTATTGTTGTTTTAGCTTTTCTAACCTTTGAACTGAAATTATCATCTTTGTTACATCAGAATTTTGGTAGAAGTAGGTTAACAAAAAGTCTTTATCTGACTTTTTTAAGTCAAACTCTTCCAGTATTCTATCTTTACCATTATGGAAATAAATCTATGATACCGTTCTTGTTCTTTGTCTCTACTTCACTGCTTATAATGATTTTGATCTCATTGCGCTCGTTTGCATCAGTAACTGCCGGTGGATCAACCTGGAAACTAGATACTCAGAGATTTCGACATGAATCTACGAAGGAGAATGCAAATTCTGATTTGCTACTAGTCTTCATAAGTACTGTTCTAGGTCTTATAGTTGGTGCGTTCCTATGGGGCAACTCGCATGGGGTTAAATTCTTCATGAATATTTATGAGTTTTCCCAAATATTGAGCGGAGATATGGCTTTCTCTCAATTCCCAATCTTTAGTGATTTCGCGGTGAATCTTAAACTTGGAAATTGGAGTACGTGTCCACCAGTTACTCCCGCATGCTCTACAGTAAGTGGATTCTTGAGTTTCTTTGGCTTTTTCATTTTTATCAATTTAGTGATGGCTGCCAGTAGTCGATTTTTCAATAATGGTCCAACTTCATTAATTCATTTCCTTGTTCTTTGCATTCAGTTTTTTTGGGTTCTATTTGTAAGTTTTCTGTGGCTGTATGGTTCTCCGCTGATGATTGATTACTGGATTCTTGCGCGACTTCTAGAAATTCCTATCTACTTTTCAATCATTTTTTTGGGAATTATTCTGAGCCAATTGTTTAACCAGAAGCATTACATTGCATCTGTAACATTAGCAACTCTACTACTTACATGGATTCTTGTTTATATAGAGAATACTTTCATCTTAGCCCAGTTTTTTTCCAACATCTCTTTTTTGATAGACAATTGGATTTCTTAGTTCAGACACTTATCTAATCAAGTTAAGAGGATCGTAATATCCGGTTAGGCTCAAAAGAAGTGAGGTGGTGCATCCAATTGAGGCCAAGACCATTAAAGTTAATTTTTTTGACTTGGAAGTTCTTTGCTGCATTCCTTCTTTAGGTCTGCGCTTGCTTGGATTTTTTGATCTTAAAACCTGCTTATCGATAACGAAGTTGTTACTATAAATATGTCTAGACAATAATAACATGGTGCCCAGAGCAATAAGGATTGAGCCATCCAGAATGTATCTAAATGATGTTGATCCGATGAGTAACGTAGTTATCAGAAGGTTAATGTTGCCTGAAAGTATGCACATTAGACCAATTTTTTCACCTGGATCCGTCTTTTCTAGGGTCAAATCTAAGTACCTACTACTAAAAATTAGCAAGTAAGCGGGGCAAATCCAAATGAGTCCTATTGTTGGTTCGTAAACATAAGTTGATGGATAGGGGTTTATTGGACTGGGGTCCAAGGCTAGAAATGGGAATTGGGAAAGGAATCTTGGCGTACCTATTAAATACTGAGCGAAGGACCGAATGGTCCACTCGATTGAAGGACCACCTAGCGAATCATTGCTGATAACTGCTATTTGGTACTTATGACCAATCTCCCATGGATCGTTGAATCTTGACTGATTGTATGCGAAGAAGAATAGTCCAACCGGTATGCAACCTATCAGCAATGAGACGACATTAGCGATTTTTTCTTTAATTCTTCCCTCCAGCCAGAAGGCTAACACGACGAGTACAACAATCATCGTTCCCACATAACTGGGTCGACACCAGATGGCCATAGATAGCAGAGTTCCAATCAGAATCAGCTTTCGAGATGAAATGCCTTTTTGAGTATTGCTCACGCCTTTGTATAAAATAAAAATTGCCAACAAAGACAACAGCGCGGCAAAGAGTATAGGTATTTCGTATGTCGCAGGCCGTCTCAAAGCGATTAGTATCCCTGAAGATACAACAAATAGAGCAGTCAAAGAGAATCTAGATGACCTAAGTCTCCGAGTTACTGACCTCGATTCGCTATTTTGAAATGCAAAGAAAAGTACGGAGATACAAATTAGACAGATTAGGGCTGCCACCTTACTATTTATTGGAAACCCGGCAATAGTAAAAGGCAAATAGATTAATGCAGGTAACGGGCTCCAATAGAGCCAATAGCGGCCGTCATAGAAACTGAGATCGTGAATTGCCCACTGGAGTGACGCTGGCGAGTACGGGTCTTTTAAAAGAAGAAGTGTGGGATTTGGTTTTTCCGGGTAAAATAAATTTAAGTTTACAAAAGATTCTGAAAGACCTCTAAAGTAATCATTTTCAATTACGGAAGTTGAAACTGTCCAATATCCAACTAGACAAATTATCACAAATCTCGCTAACAATTCACGCTCTTTGAAAAAGTGAAGTTTTGAACCAAGTATTTTGCCTAACAATTGCACAATCTCGAGACCTCCGCTTCAGAGTTCATAAATAGCACTCTCAAGATCCTTCCTCTTAAAGAATCTCAAAAACCAGAGCTTGACAAGAAATTGCAATAATTTCATACCATAAATCCACACTCTAAGTCCGTCTGAGCTTGTTGCATCTTTCCATTTGAGAGCAAATATCTCTAGCCTGAATTTTCGTGCGGCGAAAATCAAATTTAACTCTGGATGAAAATGATAACTTTGATTAAGTTTGGCAAAATCTATATCTTTACATTTCTCTAATCTATAGCCCCCAATAGCGGCACCTGGGTCACTCAGTCTCGCCCCAGTAAAGAAGTATGTTGCAAAAATAAAAAATCTGTTTCCAAACTTTCTCAGTGCGCTGTACTCCTCCGTCAAATCCTTTGATAGGAATCTTGAACCTAAAATTATATCTGTGCGGTCCTTTAGTAAATGCATCTTTATGGTGTTTATAGTCACTTTCCAATCGGTTTGATCGTCACTATGGACAATAATCATCCACTCATAATTCTGTTTAATCCCATATTGGAATGCTTTGGATATAGATCCTCCATAACCAATGTCCCTAGAATTGTAAATAGTCTCCAGCTTTGTATCTCTTAAACTTAAGCTGTTTGAAACTAGGTTTACAGCGTGGCCTAATGAATCATCATGGCTTGCATTATCGATAAACAGAAGATGACAATCTTTGATATCGCTCTCAGAAATCTGTTGAATCACCGTATCTAGCATCTTTGATGAATTTCTCATAGGAACCACAATTAGGATTTTTTGGGCTCCCTTACTAGACATGAATATCCGCCTCTCCTTAGCAGCTTATTGTGACACAGATAAAAATGCTAGACATACGGAAATTCTACATGTTTAAGCGTCGCCTTAACTATTTCTTCCTCACTAAATTGCCGAAAAGACACTGAGTGCTCTCGTTGCCAATCGTCCATTTTTATTGCAACTTGTGGAATCTCATGGGAATAAGAAATTCCCGTAGTTCTATCTTCGCCGTATCCTAAGTGACTGCAAAAGCTGTTCACTAATCTAGGCAGTGATATGCTCTTACCGGAACCTAGAACAATGACACGTCTATTGGTAAACGACTTTTCTTTAACTCGTTTATTAATCTTATTCATTGCTTCAGTTACATCTTCGTGGTAAATGAAATCCCGAGATTCACCCAGAATAAGTTTATTTTTTGGATTTTTCTCCAATAGGTGGTTTAGGATCCGGCTAGGTATAGAACTAGAATCCTTAAAGTTGATAACATTCGACAACCTCAGTATTACAAGGCTATTTGTACCCTGGTTTTCACACAAAAATTTTTCTAATTGCTTTTTCTCGGCACCATAACTAGTCTTTGGCTTAATCTTGGTTGTAGAGTCAATCAATGAACAGTTGTGGCCGAATACAGCAATGCTTGATAAAAAAAACACTACCTCTGTTCTACCTTGAAGTAGAGACCTTAGCAAGGTGTATCTGGAAGAGCGATCTTCAGCGTTGAGTAGGTCCATTCTTGTGCTTACAATCAACTGCTCAAATTCTACGGTAGCATAATTTTCTTCAAGCCACTCGTAGTTTCTTACCTCAATCCCATTATCCATAACCTTGATTAATTTATTCGTTACAATCAGGCTTGAGCCTGTTAGGTCTTCTAGCTTCTCAGAGGTAAGAAGACCACTTAAGGATTTTCCAGGATTTCCATAGAACAATTTTCTAAACTTCAACACTAATACCCAATCAGATTTTGAATCTCAATTAAGGCGTTTTGATTGTTTGATGGTATTTCACTCGATACAGCGTGAAGACCCATGGTCTTGGTAAACTTGATATCCCAGTACTTTTCAGAAGCTTGAAAATAATTTTCTGTATCTGAAATCAAGTCTTCATGTAGTTTCTCGCCAGGTTTTACACCAACAATTTCAATCTTAGATTCACTCTCATAGAAATAGATTAGTCTTTGCGCAAGTTCTAAAATACTTATCGGGTTTCCCATCTTTAGAACTCTAATACCCTCAAAATCCTCTACTCCCATTCCGATTGTTAGCATACTCGCATCACATAAGTCCATGAAATAGCGCGTCATCTCTGGCGAGGTAACTGTTAGGTCTTCTCCTCGTTTAATTTGGCCCAAGAATGTGTCTATGACCGATCCTCTAGAGAGGAAAACGTTCCCGAACCGAACTACGCCAGAACTTATAGGCTTGCTTCCTAAAGTCGATACTTGTCCACTAGCTAGATTTGCGGTGAGACGCTCGCCAATCAACTTAGTCTTACCGAGAACACTTTTTGGATTTGCCGCCTTGTCGCTGGACACAAAGATGAATCGGCCACACTCAGATGATTCGAGTGCTCTAAGAATGTTTCTAGTTCCTATCACATTTGTAAGGTACGCTTCCCGAGGTTGTTGTTCAAGGACGGGAACATGCTTCAATGCTGCGGCATGAATCACAAGGTCCCATGATTTTTTTCTAACTGTCTCCAAGACAGATACTTCATCTCGGATATCGCATACAAAGGTGTCAAGTCTACTTTTCAACCCTAAAGGTAGCGATGCTTTGACATCATGAAGTCGACTTTCGTCCGAATCAGCGACGGTGGTGTTCCAAATTGTATTATTACAAATCAATCTTACAATTTCACTACCGATTGATCCGGCTCCACCTAGGACTAAGACATTTTTTGCGTGCTTGGCATGTTGTCCAAAATCAAATTCTCCCATTCTCTGTCCTAGTTCAGGGAAAAGGTCCCTTATTGATAAATTTTCACCTTGCAATCTATTCATTATCCGTGAACTCTTTCACTGCTACAAAATACTTTGCTTGCCTCTTTTGGGAATATTCAGTTATGTATAGTTCATTTTTTCCACTATACATAACATCTCCATAAAATAGGGTCAGAAAACATGAATCGCCTTCTGGCAAAGTCCCAAGTATATTCGAGTAACTGCTGAAAATCAATTATAGCGTGTTGAAACGGCTTACTCAACAAAACTCGAGTGACACATTGGAGTTTAAAGATGACAATTGAGCCCGTACCTCCGCTTCATATCCAGCAATCGAACCTACAACCATTTGCACTTTTCCTTGTATTAGCTTTTCTTCTGGTTTGTATGAAACAAGCGGAGTCCCATATAGGCGTTTGCCTCTTTTAGAACTAGAGTTGTCAAGACAATAAGTAAGACGTTGTGTGTCTAAGCCAAATGCAATCAAGAACTGTGTGAAAATATGACTACCAAACACATAAATTTCACCCTTAAACCTAGACATAGCCTGATTTAGCCTGTTTACCTTGATTTCACACTGATTAACATAGTTTAAAATTAGTTGTCTTTCTACGATCAGGTTTTGCTCACGATTTGTCACAAATCCATTGATATTTTTCGAATCAAGAACGGCCGCTATAAAGATACTGTGTGATCTAAAGTCGTCTTCGCAAAGAATTCGATATCCGGTTTCCTGCAGAATTTGATGGACTCGATATCGAGTCAAAAAATAATTATGTTCAAAATTAAGAAAATTCAAGTCGGCTCTCTTCACCATCAAATCCATATTTGGGATAGACAGAATCTGAATATCTCCTATATTTTGACTTAGAGATATTTCTCGCATAAATCCATAAGGATCATTTACATGTTCAAGAGTGTGGGAATGCACAATCGTAGAATAGTCTTTAGATATCTGCTGATTAGCTCTAAATTTACCATGGACGACTTCGCCCTTGTACTGCTCTAATGGCCTGGGATTAATGTCATGAATGCACCATTTGATGCTTTCTGTCTTATTCGCTTCAATACTAAGTAAGCCATGCGCGCCTCCAACCTCATAAATTGACTCCCCAAGTTTATTTTTTAACACGAAACTAGCAAACTCTTGGTGATGTGCTGCCCATGTTTCACCAACAACCTCATTGTGATTGTCAAGGTAAACCAAGCTGCTGTCTAGAATTGGACGTACGACAATCGCATCATTCTCAATTTTCCAATACATGGGTGAAAAAACATCTTCTTTTGGGGGGGTTTCTACACACCCCATGAATACTGGGAAGGAAGAAAAAGAAACAATCGCGTCTTGTTCATTCTTGCTCTCCATAAGTGCAGATTGCACGCTGAACTTGTCAAATCCGTGAAAACTAGAGTTCGCCATGGCTTCCATCTCTATTCATAGGTGTGTGATTTGAAGTTAAATCTACCGAATGTGCTTCATTCTACCATCCCTATAGTTTAGTAAAACTAGAAAAATGTTTGCTTTCTAGATTCTGTTCTTGATGATTTCTATCAGCCTAAAAACTCATTTAATTTTTAGGTTTGAGAGCTTCGGGTTCACTCGAATAAATTCATCAAAAGCCACCCTAACTAGATTCTCGAGTGATATCCCATCCATTAGGCCATGTTTGCCTGCTAACCACGCACGACCTTCCTTCAGTAACAGAATCGCATTCCTTGACGCCTCTTCTGTAACGATCAAGTCGTGATGATTTTGTAGATGACTCTCATTTTCATTGAAGGAAATGAGATCGGTACCGAGCATACAGAAATGATTTGCATATATTCTTAGGGCCAGATCAACAAATGATAGGTAGCCGCGGAAATTGTCTGAGTCAAACACTTCCCTCCCACACCTTTTTTGATGTCTTATGAATTTTTTGCTCAAGATTATTGGTCCTTCGTTGAAGTGCCATCCAAGGCCTATTCTTCCTGGGGGCAATATTTTTTTGTAGGGGCTATCCGCAGGAAGTGGAACTATTGCTGCAACCGGCAATTTTTCATTTAAGGCAGCGATTAGTTCTTGTACTCTCATCTCCACCAATACTGTGTCGTTTGGTAGCAAGAGCAAATAGTCTGACTGGCTTGATTGGTTCATCCACCAGGAGATTGCTAGGTTATAGCCCCTGTTAATGCGGAGTCCGTATGCTTGAACGGGGAGGGAATCTGATCGAACCACGGTATGTTCAGAAATTTCATCATCTCGAGAACCTCCATCAACAACTCCTACAGTTCGAAAGTACTTGGAAGACTCTAGTTCGCGAATCAAAAGATTGGTCACGGACTTTAGGTTTCTGTTAATGACAAGTGCATCAATATCAAAACTACCCATAGTACCCAAAGTATCTCAAGTAATGAGTAATAGATTTACGTATTGCTCTCCGCCGAGTTGTATCAACATCAATGCCTTTAGATTGAACGTTTGATTCTAATTTTTGAATCGCTTCTTGTATTTCCTGGTCAGAGAAATGATAGTGCCCGGCAATCTCGATTTTGTCTCGCTCAGTTGCTGTACTGTCGGGCATCAACCATTTCTGCCAACGATTACCACCTATAACTTTTTCACCAAACACATCAATGAACCAATTCTCGTTAGCATCCGCGGCTATTTTCAAAAGTGAGCGAGTCTCTACGACCCCGAACTCTGGGGCAACGTTCGCCGCCGGGATTCCGAATAACCTATGCCAACGTAGACTATCCTCCGGCAAGTAGTCAGCGTTGTGTTCTTTCAACAAAACACCATACTTATCACAAATCTTTAAGATTTCTGGAATTTGAAATGAAGGCGACAACATATCTTTGACTGGAATATGTGTAGCAAAAGACCCGATGTTCCTAGTCTCTTTTACTTTGGTGCCTGTTTGGAGAACATAAAACTGCGGTAAGGGAAGATGTTGAGACCTTAGTTGATCTGCAATCTGTTGAAACTTTGCTTCAGCAATGCTTGGTAAATCTGGGACCATAGACTGTTCGTCTGCGCCTACTTCATAAGTAATTTTGTGCCCGCCTTTCTGCCCAAAACAAAATGAATACAGCTCAATTAAATCCTCCTGTACTCCAATTTCATTTCTTCCTAAATTCAGTCCCAAGCTCGGATCTAGATGTAAAACATCAAACCCCAATGAAATATCTACAGCAAGAGAGGCTTTGGCCTCTTCCATGGCGATGTCATGAGTAATAATTTGTTGTGAATCATCGACTACTTTAAATTGCCAGGGTCCTGAGTGGTCACGCGAAAGAATAGTAAAATTTCCATGATCTCTATCTCTAACAAACTTCACAAAATCTTCAGTTGACCAAGATTCGACATAGCCTCCTCCCAAATCCCCACATTCAATTTGGCGACGCGACGGAATCAACGAGATTGGCAATTTAAGTTCGTTTGCCAAGAGAATTGTTTCTTCCACAATACGTTTTGACATAGGACCGACGCCAAGCATCGTTATACGTTCTTCCCTTATAAAAGGAAAGAGAGACTTGAACCTACTCAAGTGATTCAAACCCTTTCTCGCCTCTCAGAGCATACTTGATAATCATGAGCATTTCAGCCACAACGCCACGACCACCTTCGGTACAAAGTGTTAAATCAACTTTCTCATGAACAGAAAGAAATGCGTCCTTTGGGCAAAAAGCGAAATCTGCCATTTCAAGTGCGGGAATATCACTTAGGGAGTCTCCCACGAAGACAACTTTCCTCTTTTTCATTTTAAGATTATGAATAAAGCTTGCTCGATTCTCAGCACTTACTATCTCGAGGTTGAGCCCAATATCTGAGATCCGTCTCACTGATATCTCCTCTCCCCGAACATCGGCAGATATGATTTTTACTTCAAAATATTTTCTCAGCACAAGAAGCGCCTCAGCGTCATGAGGTCCAAAACGTTTCAATACCTTTCCCTCTTTACCGTACCAAAAAGTACCGTCAGTCAGCACTCCATCTAGATCGAAAACAAAGGTTAAAGACCTCGCGTTCTTTCGAAGCGCTCTAAAGAGAAAGACTCTTCTAAGGCGCACGATTATCCCATTCTGACTTAATGGAATTCACAACATGTTCAGGTAACTCTCGATCGGTATAGATTGAAAATTGCGCCTTAAAAACATTTAGGTAAAAGTCCATTCCTGAAAAATACGGAATTTCGTGTCTTGTAGCTAAGTTCTCAAGTTTTTTTGCATTTAATACCAAGTCAACAAGGAACTTTACTCCATCAAGCGATTCTGTCGGAGAAGATTTCCCATCCATTCCGATTGAAGTGCAATTTATAATATTGTCGACTTCCATTTCCCTTTGGTGCCAATTCCCTTTCTTCCGGGAAAAAACTTGGTGCGATCTAGATGTTGCAGCTAAGATAACAGAAAAGAGTTTACCCATGGCACCGTCTCCGTATACTGCAATCTCACCGGGAGCTAAAAGAGATATCGCAGAATAAACACCTTGCAAATCAGTATTGAAGCCTTTTACTCTTCCTGCTTCATCTATTTTCAGTGTATTGATGAATTCACCATTAAATGTACTTGCGTCAAGATCGGTACATAGTGTGTGAACTTGATTTTTAAAGGGCATGGAAACGCTTATACCGGAATAGAATCCAGACCGTACTAGCTGATGAATCTCCTGCAAGTCTCTGCATTGGAGCGCAGTATAGGTAGAGTCGATTTCTAATGATCGGAAAGCATTTGTGTAAAAAAAGGTACCGGTTTTGCCGGGATTACTAGAAACGCTACAAAAATTCACTTAGAAGTTTCTGTTCTCTTTATAGAGCTGTTCTAATGAGTGGAAGAATAGTAAGTCAGCGAAGGGCCTTGAATGGAGTGGGCTCATATTTAAATAGATAATTGCAACCAGTAGATTAATCTTTTCCCAGTCATATCCATTCTTCATGCAAAAACTTTCGAGAGCGCTCTCTAAACCTTCTCGATTATTACAAGTAGGAAAACTATACTGAATACTATTATTGG
>Ga0169931_10007879_pt1 | contig 15690 bp, 14 predicted proteins | sample Kivu_15m_20L_FD_129675 | JGI IMG/M metagenome (GOLD analysis project Ga0169931, IMG submission 129675) | Freshwater microbial communities from Lake Kivu, Western Province, Rwanda to study Microbial Dark Matter (Phase II) - Kivu_15m_20L... | ecosystem: Environmental > Aquatic > Freshwater > Lake... | reverse complement strand
TGGGGACTCCTGAGCGGTATAAGCGGTCCGTCTAGCGTTCCGCGACGAGATGATCTGGACGGCGGAGAGGTCCGCGACCGCAAAAAGCGTCTACAGGCCAATCTGGCGCCTCTGGCGATGGTCGGATGATTTTTGCAGGGCCGACTAGGTACTCATGAACCGGGGCTCCCGGACGGGATGGGAAAAGTACGATTGAATCCGCGAAGGGGCCTTCAACAGAAAACTCATGAAGTCTTCAGCCTTTTTGAGAAGACCGCTCTTCGTTTTCGATGGTTCGGATGCCTTTTTCGGACGCAGGTTCAATTCCCAAATCCGGAACTGAACTGACTCCGTCACTTCAACCCATACCACACACCGCGTCCGCTGCCGTGCCGCTCCAGATGGTTGCGCTCGGTCAGGTCACGGAAGTGTTGCTTCAGGGTGTTGCGGCTGGCTCCGGTCAGTTTGATAGCGTCCATCATCGTGACGCGTCCGTGCTCGCGGGCGAATTCCACGATCTGCAGTGACAGTTCAGGCAGCGCGGCCAGCACGATCTTTTCGCGCTCAACCTTCTTCTCCAGACGCCTGACCTGCTCGGCCAGTGAGCGCAAGAAGAACACCAGCCATGGCTGCCAGTTAGGAGCCTCAGTGCGGATGGTGCCTTGGGTCTGGCGCAGGCCCAGGTAATAGGCTTCCTTGTTCCGCTCGATCACGCTCTCCAGCGAGCTGTACGGCACATAGGCGTAACCGGACTGGATCAGCAGCAGGGTCGTCAGCACCCGGCTCAAGCGCCCGTTGCCATCCTGGAAGGGGTGTATTTCCAGAAACACCACCACGAAGATCGCGATGATCAACAAGGGGTGCAGATACCCACGATCTCTCTCGTTGTTCACCCAGGACACCAATTCGGTCATCAGTCGTGGCGTGTCAAACGGCGTAGCGGTCTCAAAGACAATGCCGATCTGTGTCCCGCTTTCATCGAAGGCGGCGACGCTGTTCGAGTTGGTCTTGTACGCCCCCCGGTGGCGCACGTCCTTTTCGCTGTGGCGCAACAGGATCTGGTGCAGCTGCTTGATGTGGTTTTCGTTGAACGGAATGTCCTGCCACGAACTGAACACCAAATCCATCAGCTCGGCGTAACCGGCAACTTCCTGTTCGTCGCGGGTATCGAAAGACTGAATGGCTAGGTTGGAGAGCAGGCGCTCTACCTCCCGGTCAGTCAACTTGCTGCCCTCGATGCGGGTCGAAGATCCGATGCTTTCGATGGTCGCCACCCGCCGCAGCGCTGAAAGACGCTCGGGCGCGAGCGTGCCCAAGGCCCGCCACGCGCCTTTGAACTCGTCGATGCGGGCAATCAGGCTCAGGATCTCGGGGGTGATCTGGAGCGTGTCTGAACGTAGCATGCAACCAATACTACACCCGTTAACACCCATTTAAAGCCACACGGCCTTGAAATGGGTGTTAACGGGTGGTTTTTTGGTTTGATCGGGATCGAACGCGCCAGACCCACACAACACCTTTGACCAGGATGTTGTCGCCGCTGAAAGGCTTGTCGGGGTCTTGATCCATGCCGACATTGCCTTCGACCGGGATCTCCCAAAACTCGCGGCAGTCCTTCAGCGCCTCCTCGGGCTCAGTCGCCTCGAGGTAGGCCCCTTCGAAATAGGCGTTCGTATTGGCGGCCGCGTCGGTCAGCAGCACAGTCTGATGCTGCAGTTGCTGCAGTTCGGGCAGCAGGTCGTACTCGGCCGCGGCTGCCGCGCAGTTGGCATAGGCCTGTGCAGGCGTGTTACGCACCATGGCCCGGCAGGTCGATCCGAATCAAGCGATAACCCTGTCGGGCAAGTGCGAGTTGCGGCCCCCAGAGGTTTACGTCGGTACCGAGCGCTGGTAGCAGTACCAGCGGTAGGCCGTCGGCGGGGCCATCGATCACGACATGCCAGCACCGTCCCGTTGCGACCTCGATCAGCGAGCCGCTGTCCTCGTTGGGAAGGACCGCCCTTGCGGCCGTCCCGGAACGTACAGGTGCCTGAGTCTGCGCATCGTTCATGGCCAGTCTGCGCCCATGATCAGATCGGTGATTACTCGATCCGAATGCCCATTTTGCGGATCGCCTGCTCCCAGTACGCTGCATATTCGCGAATCAGCGTGCCCAGGTCAACCTCGGGCATGGGGATCGTGCCCAGCTTCTTCAGTCCCTCTGCGATACGCGGTTCCGACAGACTGTCCTTCAAGGCCTGTTTCAGCTTGGCGATGACCGGCGCCGGCGGTCATTATCCCGAGTGCGACGAACAGCACTTTTACGCTGACGCAGGCCGAGGTGGGTAAGGCCATCACGGTGACCGCTACCTACACTGACTTGCAGGGAACGCCTGAGACGGTGACGAGCGATGCCACTTCGACTGTTGTCAATGGCAACGACCCGGTATCTGGATCGGTGGTCATTACAGGTCAGGCGCGGCAGGGAAAAATCCTGAGCCCGGCCGCAAGCGTCAGCGATCCTGACGGCCTGCCAGAAAGTGACTTCGACTACCAATATCAATGGTTCGCGGGGTGGGCTGCGATTGAGGGGGGCCACATCGTTAACGCTGCAGCTTTCACCGGACCTCGTGGGATCCGCGATCTCGGTGCGTGTATCGTTTGTCGACCGAGGTGGATCGCTCGAATCGTTGGTCAGCGATCCCACGACGTCCGTTGTTTCGGCGGTGATTGCCGGTCAGGTCCAAAGTTGGAATGGTACCGGGGTGATCGCTGGCGTAACTGTGGCCGCCCATGACCCCGTCGACACCGGTGATTGGCCAATGATCGACGCGATAGTCTCGGACACGAACGGTGAATGGCGGTTCGATGGGCTCGATTTTGATCAGTATGCCATTCGGGCGGCCAGGGTTGCGGGCGTCGATGACTTGCTTGCCATCACATCGGCTGATGCGATGGCTGCCCTCAAACTCACCTTGGGCCGAAATCCCAATCCGGATCCGGACGGACCGGGGCCTTTGCTGCCCGCACCCATTTCGCCGCACCAGTTGATTGCGGCGGATATCGATCAGGACGGGAGGCTCACCCGCGATGATGCGCAGGCGAATTTGCGTCTGTCACAGGGCGTTGGCGCCAGCAGCTGGGTTTTCTTGCAGGAGGCTCAGCCAATCCCGCCGGGCTCATACACGGACGTACCGGCCAGCACAGAAATTTTTGCCTACGCCGACCTCCTGAGCGACGTGCAGTTAACCGGTGTCTTACTGGGCGACGTGAACGGCAGCTGGCCCCCCGTCGTCTAGCGACAGCCCTTGCAGGCAAGCCCCCTCTAGCGAAGCCGACAGCCCCCGCCTATCCCTCATACCCAGCGACCACCAGAACGTAGCCGCTGGCATTCTGCAGGCGACTCTGCAAGATGGCCTGATAGGCCTCGGAGCGGTACCAGTCCTGCGCAGCCTGGACGCTCGGGAACTCGATCACGACATTGCGCGGTCCGGATGCTTGGCCATCGAGCACCACCGTTTCGCCGCCCCGGACGATGAATCGCCCTCCGAACGGAACGAGGGTGGGCTGCACCTGACTGCTGTAGGCGGTGTAGCCCTCCGGGTTGTGTACGTGCAGCTGCCCGATCACATAGCCTTTGCTCATCGCTGTCTCCGTGGTGGTGTCTCAGGCTGACCAGGCGTCAGCCGGGTACTCTGGAAGGCTGAACCGGATCCGGTTGCCCGAATCAATCCGGCTTCATGCCCGCCTTGCGAGCCACCTCGCCCCACTTGCGGAAGTTGTCCTCGACCAGCGCTTGAGCCTCTTTCGGGGTGGTATTCCCACCTGGTTTGACGCCTGCCTTGAGGAGTTTGGCGCGCACGTCGGACCGCGCAAGCGCTGCGTTCAGCGCCTTGTTCAAGGTGGCGATGGCGCTTGCCGGCGTGCCGGCAGGCGCCTGCAGCACATGCCAGCCCGTCACGTTGACGGCCAGCCCCTGCTCGATCAGGGTGGGCACCGTTGGTGCGGTGTCCTCGCGCTGTGCGCTGGTGACGCCCAACAGTTTGACGCGGCCGTCTGCCGCATAAGGAACAGCCAGCGATAGCGGTGCGACCATCGCCTCGACTTGCCCGCCGATCAGCGCCATGATGGCCGGCGCCGAGCCCTTGAAGGGGATGTGAACCAGGTCGATCCCGGCCGACTGCTTGAGTTGTTCCATCGCGACCTGAGACAGACTGCCATTGCCCCAGGAGCTGAAGTTCAGCTTGCCGGGGTTCTGTTTCGCATAGGCGACAAAGCCCGCCACATCGTTGGCCGGGAACTTGGGGGCCAGTACCAGGGCAAACGCAAAGGTGTCGACCACGCCGATGCTGGTGAAGTCCTTGATCGGGTTATAGGGCAGTGACTTGCGCAGCACCGGATTGAGCGCATGGGTCTCGGTCACTGAAACAAAAAGCGTATGACCATCGGGCGCGGCGCGCGCCACGAATTCCGCGCCAATGGCACCGTTCGCGCCCGCGCGGTTGTCGATGATGACGCTTTGCTTCAATTCTTCGCCCATCGCCTGACCGACGATACGGTTGATGATGTCGACGTTGCCCCCGGGTGCGAAACCGATGACGATGCGCACGGGTTTGTCGGGAAAGGCGAGAGCAGGACCTGCGACCCCTGCGCAAACCAGAGCCGCGATGGCGAACAGTTTATTGAGTGTCATGATTGATCCTCCTTATTGAGCGAGCAGCCTGCCGTAGCCTGCGATCCTGGCGCTTGACCCGGCCACGCGCAGCGCGTTCCACATACTGGCCGATGCGCTGGAGATCACCGGCTTGCCGAGTTCGCTTTCGAGTTTGCCCAGCACATCGATGGTTGGCATCCCCAGACCACTCATGAACGCGGCTTGCGCGGCGGGGCTGTCGACCTGGCGTGCGAGCGCTTCCGCGCGTTCGGGGGTTTCCTCGTAGATATTCTTGACATCGGGAAGGTTGCCCCACGAGGCGACCTCGATACCGTTTGCCTCCAGGAATGCCTTTGATTTCAAGGTGGCCTCGGCACTATACGGCGTGCCCAATGCGATGCGCTGCGCGCCCAGGTGCTGCAGCGCAAGCAGCACGCTGCCGAATGCGGTAATGAAGGGGATGCCGCTTGCACGCGTCAGGCGCTCGATCAAGGCCGCTTCACCTGCCTTGCCCAGGGTATAGCTGGTTGCGGTGTGCGCCATCACGATTACCGCAGGCTTCACCAGCGCCATCAGTTCGACGTTCTCGTCCAGGTGCGCGATCTGGCTGAGATTGCGCTCTTCCTGGCCTTCATGAGAACCCGTCACACCGCCTGCAGTCATGCGATGAAAATGGACGCTGACGCCCGGTGGCGCGAGGCGGATCATCTCGCCCTCTACAACAGGGTTACCAGGGGGGACAAGAAAGCCGAGGCGAATGGAAGCGGTCACCAGTACTCACCCGAAAAATCGATTCGGGTGAATATCACGTTGCGACCAGGGGCGTCAATGTCGCCCGTCAGGCGAGACGCCCCCAGCGGCGCCCCCCATCAGCCGAGGCTACCCCCCGCACGCAGGATCGCCTGAGCCTGGGCTTCGTCGATGATGACCCTCGAGTCGGGTGCCTGGGCCCCCGGTTCGATCCGCACCGATTCGATCCGCCCCGAGTAGGCAAAGCGTCCACGGTTGGCGTATCGCTCGCTGACCGCCTGGCGGCGTGACACGCCAATGTTGAGTCCGCCGGACGGCACTCTCAGCAGCGTGGGCGACATGTCCAGCGCGCTACAGACCAGCGAGCCGTTCAGCGCGATGTGCGCTTCGCCCCGGCGTGCGCCCACGGCCCGATAGTCAAGCTCGAAAAATTGCGCGCCGGGCTGGAGTGCGACCGGCGCCAGTTCCGTCGGTCGGAACCACCACTGGTGCACGTAGTGCAGGTGAGCATCCCGGACATAAAGCGCCACCCCGGAAAATCGGTCGCCGACCGAGTAGATCAGCCCCTCGCCACCGGCCTGCCAGTCGAAGCGTGCGCTCAGACGGTAGCTTCGATCGCCACCAATCAGCGGGCCCATCACGGTCGTCGGGATCGCCTGGCCGCCCGGCAGAAACGTCCGCGGCCGGGCGATCCGGTCCAGCACATAGGGCGGGTACATGGTGGTGCGCTGCTCGTCACGGGTATCGATCGGATACACGTAGTGTGTGCTCGCTTCTGCCTCAAACCCCTTGATCATTTGCTCAAGTACTGCCGGCTCATCCTGTGCCCAATCGATTGTTTCGCTCGGGTCGGCTTCGATATCGAAGAGCATCCATTGGTCTTTCAGCGCCTGTCGGGGCGTCTGCAGCGAGACGATCTTCCAGCGTCCCTCGATGTAGCCGCGGTTGCCCGCCAGTTCGTAGTACTGGCGGGTCCGTGCCGATGCGGCGTCTGGGTTCGCCACCGTCTGAGCAAAACTGACGCCATCGAGCGGGCGGGTCCGACAGTCGTTGAACGTGTCGGGTCGCTGGGCACCAGTCCATTCAAGCACCGTCGGGACGATATCGGTCACATGCACCCACTGGCTTCGCACTTGTCCGGCTTCGCCTGGCGGGGTCGCAGCGGGCCAGGACAGGACCAGGGGCACCCGGATGCCGCCCGCCATCGGTGTGCGCTTGTAGTATCGATAGGGCGTGTTGCTCAGTTGCGTCCAACCAGTGGGGTAGGCGAGCCAGGTGTCGTGGTCGCCGACCCGGTTTTCCTCGAGCATCTTTCGACGCACCTCAGGGCGCTCGGGCATCCCGGCCCGGTGATCCTGCAGGTTCAGTAAGCCCTGGGGCCCGCCCACCGCATTGGCGCCATTGTCCGAGGTGATCAGGATCAGCGTGTTGTCGAATCGTCCGCTCGCCTTGAGGAAGTCAACTACGCGACCGATGTTGCGGTCGGCGTTGGACACGAGCGCGCTGTACACCTCCATGCATCGCACGTGCCAGGCGCGTTCCTCCGGGCTCAGCTGTTCCCAGTCCGGCACATTCGGATTGAGAGGGGGCAGCACGGCCTTGGCATCGATCACGCCCAGTTCCCTTTGGCGAGCCAGGCGCGCCTGCCGCAGGCGTTCCCAGCCGGCATCGTAGCGACCCCGTACCCGCGCAATGTCCTCCTGCCGGGCGTGCAGCGGCGCATGCGGCGTCTGAAAGGCGAGGTACAGGAAGAAGGGCTTGTCAGGTGCGCTGGCGTGATGCTCGGCCATCCAGCCGATGGCGCGCGAGGTGTAATCGTCGGGCGCGAAGTAGTTGGCGGGGTACTGATCCACCTGCGTCAGCTGGTTGCCCTCCATCATCCGCTCGGGGTGAAAGTAGCTGGTCTCAGCACCGAGAAAACCGTAGAAGCGGTCAAAGCCCCGCTGAACCGGCCACGAGCGGGTGTCTCCGCCGATATGCGTGTTCTGGTCGTAGGTGTTGTGCCATTTGCCCGCCGCCATCGTCGAATAGCCCGACGCGCGCAGGATCTCGGCCAGCGTCGGGGTGTCCAGGCTCATCTCCCCCTTGTAGCCCGGATAGCCCGGATCGTTATGGGTGAGCCAGCCACAACCCACGCTATGCGGGTTCTTGCCGGTCAGGAGCGCGGCCCGGGCCGGCGTGCACATCGGCACAGTGGTGTACCGGGTGTAGCGCAGTCCACCCGCCGCCAGGGCATCGACGGCGGGTGTATCGATCTCGCCCCCGAAGCACCCGAAGTCTGAAAAGCCGAGATCGTCGAGCAGGATCACGACCACATCGGGCGCACCGCGTGGCGCCTGGGGTGGCGTTCGCCATTGCGGCATGGATTGGGCGAGGGTGCGGCCGATCTGGCCCCCGAAAGCGGCATTGGGTGTGTTCGGTGCAGTCGGCGTCGAGGCGTCGTTCATGGTTCGATCTCTCCCTGGATGGGCTCCGATGTTAAACAGCGCCGTGCCTCGCGTCGCATGAAGAGTTGCATTCATGTGATCACTGAAACGACTCGTTCGATCACATTTGATCACTATTCGGCGTCTGGACGGCACGCTAGGATTCCCGGGAAATCACGATACTGAGGAGCACCTTGATGAATCGACCGGACCTCGCGTATTCCGTCAGCGCGGTCGAAATCCTGAAGGCCTACCGCCAGGCAGGAATCGACTGGGTGGTCACCGTTCCGGACCTCCTGCAACTTGCCGTACACGACCGACTCAGTCGGGGTGACTCCGGCCTGGGTTACACCGCTTGCTCAAACGAAAACCAGGCCCTGCAAACGGCCGCAGGTCTGTGGATCGGCGGACACCGGCCGGTCGTCATCATGCAGAACCAGGGCTTCTACAACTGCATGAACGCCCTTCGGGCCTTGGGGCTCGATGCAGGGCTGCCGCTCCTGATGGCGGTCGGTCAGTTTGGGCGCGAATTCAGCAATCTGGGCCATGACCCCCGAACCTCGCGGCGCAAGATGGTCAGCCTTCTCGAGCCCACCATGGATGCGTTCGAAATGCCCTACTTCAGACTCGAGTCGCCCGCTGATTTGCCCAATGTGGCTCGGGCGGTTTCGTCCGCATTCGATCGGCCGGGGCCGGCCGCGCTTCTGATCGGCCACTACACAGGGTGGGAGTGAACGCATGAGTCTCAATCCGCAAAACGTCTGTGCGGCCATCCAGGCTGCACGAGAGCAGGCGATCGTTGTCTGCACAATGAGTGCAATGAATGCCTTCGATGCCGCGGGTCCCTTCCCGGCGCTCACCTTGTCCTCGGTGCCCTTGATGGGCGGCGCGGCATCGATTGCACTGGGCATTGCCCTCGCGCGACCCGACCGGACGGTCATTGTTCTGGACGGCGATTCGAGCCTGTTGATGGAACTCGGCGGGCTTGCCAACATTGCGGGTTCGCATCCGCGCAATCTGCATCACTTCGTCTATGCCAACCGCGTGCAGTTCAACGGCAATTTTTGCCTGGATCTGCCTGATCGGGGTCGCGCCGATTTTGCAGGGCTGGCGCGGGCGGCAGGCTATGCATCGGCTGAAACCTGGTCGGATGCAGCCGATCTGGCGAAGCTGCCCGCATCATTGAAGCGCGAGGGCCCTTGCTTCATTCAACTCGACATGCCGGCGACGCCTTCACGCTTGTCGGCGGCCAATCCGGGGCCCGAGATGACCGATCTGCGCTTTACCCGAATGGGCGATGAGGCGCGAGCGGTTCGCGCCGCCATTGCTCCTGCACGCTGAGTCCACCATGAACGGCGAGGCCTTTGACTATATCGTGGTCGGTGCAGGCTCTGCGGGCGCGACGCTGGCTGCACGGCTGAGCGAGGATCCCTCCTGCCGAGTGCTCCTGCTCGAGGCCGGCGAGGACGATCGATGGATCTGGCTGCGCATTCCGGCGGGCCTGTTCTACGTGTTGCGGGGTGACCGGGCGATCTGGCGCTTTCAGACCGAACCCGATTCGATGATGCACGGTCGGCGCATCTTCTGGCCTCGAGGCAAGGTGCTGGGCGGCTCGTCCGGCATCAATGGCATGATCTGGGTGCACGGCGACCCCAAGGAATTCGATCATTGGCGCGATGCCTACGGTCTGACAGGGTGGGGGTTCGACGACCTCAAGCCCTTCTTCAAATCCATTGAACGTTATCCAGGCGGGGATCCGCACGCGCGCGGACACGACGGCCCGATTCGCATTTCCGAGTTCGGGCCGCGCGAGCCACTGATGGAGGCCTTCATCGATGCCTGCGAGGCATCGGGCGTCCCGCGGGTCGTTGACTATAACAACGGTGCGTACCACGGCGTCGGTATGCTGCAGTTCAATACCTCGAGGGGGTTGCGGGTCAGCACGCGCGAAGCCTATCTGCGGCCCATCCAGGGCCGGGCCAATCTGGTTATTCGTACCGGCGCACTGGCCGAGCGCCTCCACTTCGAGGGGCGGCGTGCCAGCGGGATCACGTGGCGGGAAAATGGTCAGCGGCATCAGGCAAGCGCGAAAGGCGAAGTGATCCTCTGCGCCGGAGCCTTGCAGTCGCCGCAGTTGCTCGAATTGTCGGGTATCGGTGACCCCGAGGTGCTCGCCGCTCAAGGCGTTCCGCTGGTGCATGCCCAACCCGCGGTCGGAACCAACTTGCGTGATCATCCGCATACCCGGATCAGCTATCGCATTCGGGAGGATGTCCAGACCCTCAATGCGCTCTATCCCCGCTTGCTCGGCAAGGCACGCATGGCGCTTCGCCTGCTGCTTGCGGGCAATGGACTGATGAGTTGCAGCGGACAAATCGCTCACGCCCTGGCCAGGTCCTTACCCCACCTGCAGCAAGCCGATATCAAGATTCAGTTGCACTGGTTATCCAGCCCTGACGCACGCGATCCGCGCAATCTTGTTCTTGATCAGCATGCGGGGATCTCGATTGGCACCTTCATGCTGCGTCCTCAGTCGCGCGGGACCATTCATATCCAGTCGGCCGACGCGGCCGTTGCCCCGAAAATTCATTCAAATTATTTCACCGATCCCGAGGATCGCCGGACCGCAATCGCCGCGGTGCGTCTCGCCCGACAGGTGGCCATGCAGCCCGCGCTCGCGGCCTATCGGTTAGCCGAAACCCGGCCGGGCGCCGATGCCCAAAGCGACGATGAGATCTTCGAATTCATCACTCGCACTGCCCAGACCTCATATCACCCGATCGGGTCCTGTCGGATGGGGGGCGATGCGGCATCGGTGGTGGACGAGCGCCTGCGCGTTCGCGGGGTGGAGGGGCTTCGCGTGGCAGACGCCTCGGTGATGCCCACCATGTGTTCGGCCAATACCAATGCGCCGTCGATCGTGATTGGTGAAAAGGCGGCCCGGATGATCATCCAGGACGCCCGAGGCTAGTGACCGAACCGGCTTCAGACGGTTCGCAGTTTCAGCCGTTTCATCATCTCGATCGTACGGGTGACCTCGTCGTTGACGAATGAGCGAAGTTCCGCTGGCGATTCGGTGGAGCGCGGCTCGCTGCCTGCCTTGATCAGTGCTGCCTGAAATTCAGCGTCCCGTGCGACCTCCCGATTGGCACGCTCCAGGCGGTTGACGATCGGCTGAGGCAGGCCAGCGGGCCCGAAGAGTGCGCCCCAGGAAACGTGTACATAACGCGGCAGCCTGGCCGCCTCGGCCACGGTGGGCACCTCGGGCAACTGGCTGGAGCGCTGGGCCCCGGTCACGGCAAGAATCCGGACCTTGCCACTTCGGTGCAGCGGAAGTGCGGTCGAAAATAAGCCGCTCAAAAAGTCGATCTGTCCCTGGGCAACAGCCAGGATGGACTCCACGGCCGCCTTGAACGGAACCTGGGTGGCATCCAGAGCGCCGCCCGCTTCCAGCACGAGTTTTTCCCAGGCGATATGGCCGGGCGATCCATTGCCGCCGGCACCGTAGTTCAACTTTCCGGGTGCCTTGCGAATGGCGTCAAGGAGATCATTGAGGGTGCCATAGGCGGACTGCTGGGCCACGGCGATGCAGAACTGCGAGCCCGAGAACATGCCGATCGGCGTGAAATCACGCAGCATGTCGAGCTTGTCGGCCATCGCCTGATGGACTACATGTCCGGAATGCAGATAACCCAGGGTGTAACCGTCTGGACGCGCTGCACGCAATTGTTGACCCGCGACAAGGCCGGCCGCTGACGGTTGATTGAGGCAGGTGACCGCGACATTGAGACGTTTTGACAAGCCCTCGGCAAGCCGACGGCCCGTCAGATCGACACCGCCTCCGGGCGGCACGGGCAGGATCAGCTGAATGGTCCGGCTGGGCCATTCGCTGCCTTGCGCAGCCGCGTCCGAGGCAGTCAGCCAGGCGGGAGCGATCAGTGCGGCCGAGCCACGTGCGCCCGCACACAGCAGACGCCGACGCGCGGGCTGGGTCGGTAGCGCACCCTCGCAGATCGGGTTTGCACGGCCGGCCTCGCTCGAGGCACCGGCTTGGGCGTTCTGTTGAAAAGGGACTGGAATCGGTCGCATCGTCACGGTCTCCCTGTTGATCTTCAAAACATCTGGGCGATCGGCTGATTGCCATCGGGGTCGAAATTAGCTGCACAATCCATATCCGTAAAACGATGATTTTTGATAAGGTGATCAGGCTTTGGAATGTCACCCAAAGAGTGATGACAACGTGCGCGGGCTTTCGGGGAGAGGAAACACATGAGTGACCGTGCGGATCTCTTGTATCGGCGTCTGCGGGTTCGACACCTGCAACTCATCGTCACGCTGAGTCAGACACGCTCGGTGAGGGGAGCAGCCACGCAGCTTCATCTGTCGCAGCCCGCTGTCTCGAAAATGCTTCAAGAGGTCGAGGAAGCGTTCGGCGAGCAACTGTTCGTCCGCAGCCGGCGAGGGGTCGACTTGCTGCCTATGGGACAGATTGCCTTGCGCAGAGCGCAGGTCGTCCTGCATGAACTGCGCAGCGCAGCCCTTGAGTTCGACGCAGGGCGGCACAGTGGTTTGCTGCGGCTGGGCACCTTGCCAGTCATTGATCTGTTGCCCGCAGCAATCGTCGCCTTGCTGGCTGACTTTCCAGACGTGTCGGTCCAGTTGTCCGAAGCGGGCGTCCAGCACCTGATCACCATGCTTCTGGATGGCGCACTGGACTGCGTGTGTGCCGCGCTTCCGCCTGATCAGCTTGAACGGGTGGCAGAGCTTCAAGTCGAACCCGTCTCGGGCGATCGCTTGTACGGTCTGGTGTCTCCGCAACATCCGCTCGCACGCCGGGGCAAGCTCGACTGGGACAGCCTGCAGAATTTGCGTTGGGTGACCAATATGCGCAGATCGATGATCCGGCAGGTGTTCGAGGCCGCGTTCGTGCAGCGTGGATTGGTGCCGCCTCGTCCAGTGGTTGAGACCCAGTCGCCGATTACGCTCAACACACTGGTGGCTCAGGATCCGTCCTTGATCGGCCTGGCCCGATACGGAGCCGCGCGCATGGCGCGACGGACTGAAAAGCTGGTGGTGATCGAGCTTGATCCGCCCGTCGAGTTGCCCGCGCTCTGCCTGATTACACGACGGGATGTGTCAGCCGTCTCGCCCGCGCTCGATGCGTTTCGCGCACACGTGCGTCGGCTCGCCAAGCAGTTGGGCTCGCCGCGCCAGTCACGCGCTCGTCGGTCCGCCTCGCAGGCTCGTCGATAGTGCACGCACCGCGCGCGCCCGCTCGAAGCCTTCTTCGATCATCCGGGCTGCATCGGTGACATCGAAACCAGGGCTGAGCGCCAGGACCGACGACAGCACCCATTGCAGCGCCTCATCCAGCCCCAGTCGCCAGGTCGAGCGGTCGGCGAGTGCATCGCCCAGCTCGAAGAGCGCCTGCAGCGCCCGCGCAGACGAGGCGTGATCGATGTCCGAACCCCGCGTCGCACCCAGCTCTGCGTACTCGATCTCGACCGTCAACGCGGTCTTATCCCAGGGGTTGGCCCCAATCCTTGCGCGCAGACCGTCCTCGGTGTCGATCATCAGACCGGGTGCATTGGCGGGCATCGACGTGGCCTCGAGTCCGCAGGCCTGTGCCAGCGCTTCGATCGCCTGCCGTACCGCAGTGACCGGCGGGGTATTCATGAGGTCGGTCATGCCTGCACTCCTGACGGCTGTTGTGCGACCGCAGCCTGGAGCGAAGGGTGCGAAAGCAGGCGCTCGTACTGCGCGCGCGAGTAATCGCGATCCATCCACTCAAGCGCGCTGAAACCCGGCCGCATGGTATCGGCTGCCTCCAGGCAGAGTCGAGCAAGGTTGTAAGGTGAGTCAGGCTTACCGAATTCGGCAAGGATTCGGTTTGCCTGGTTGCGTATTCCCTGACTCGATTTCGGGTGCCGGCTGAGGGTGACGAGATCCAGTTGCAGCTGCGAATAGCTGACCGATCGGCTCGCCGATTGATCGCCCCGCTTGCTGGCCAGCCTCCAGAGCAATTCGGGTTCGAGCATCAGCAGCATCGTGATTCCCCATGTGTGCAAATCGATTTGTGTCCCCACGCCCTGAGTGATGTGCGGGTGAATGAAGGTGGGGGTACCCAGAAATCGTCTGGGCAGGCTCGCGAGGCTGGGCGCCTCGCCCGGCTGCGGCTTACGCACCTTGTACATCATGCCCCAGTCGATCAGCTTCAGTTGATCGCCCTCACGCATGATGTTTTCAACCTTGATGTCACGATGCACGATGCCGCGATCGTTCAGGTCGCGCAGGGTCGTCAGAAACGAGTGCGCAAGCAGCGGCATGTTTTGCCGGATGGCGTCTCGATTACGCTTTTCAGGAGTGCCTTGCAGCGCCTCGAACAAGTCGTTGCCCTGGACGGCCGGCGCGAGTTGCGCGACGCACTCGAGCGAGCCGCCTGGGGCCGCTCGCGCCCGAGCCTTCAGGTCAGCGGCGGCAATCAGTTCCAGGTGCCGAGAGCCGACTCTTCCGACTGCGACGACGTGGTGAGACGGCGCGACCATCGTACTGGACGGCCGCCAGGTGGGTTGGCTTCCCGATCGGCTCAGATAGCTCGCCATCGCCTCGTTCGGGCCATCCGATCGAATGGGATCGAACCGGAGTGCTTGCGGCTTGATGTCGCTTCCTCTTCCCTCGACCAGATACTTGAGCACCAGCGCTTCCCCGTCTGGCCCCTTCAGCTTGATGACTTCGCCAAATGACCCGGCCCCGATCTTTGTGCCCGGCTCGAAACCGCGAGCCTTCAGCACCGTGTTGATATCGTTTCGCTCAGGGGGCCAGTTTGAAAGAACTGGCGCATTCGCTTGATGGCTGGAGGGCTTCAGGGCTGGGCCCAGCAAGGGCGCATCCGTTTCGACCGAGGACTCGAATCCGGTGTCGGTGTCCTGGGCAGCCTGGTCCCGGATCGTGACGATGTCCTGCCCCTTGGCCACCCGATAGCGATTGTGCTGCGCGTCGAACAACAAGCCATCGACGATGTCCGCCGCACGGCTTGGCGGAACACCATCGGCCTCGAGTGTGTGCGAAATTCAGCGCGGCTCGCAGCGGGGTCATGTCACGATTTACGGTAGCAAGCGACCTGTCTCGAGTGACTTGCTTCGCTGGGTTCGCATGCGGGTTGATCAAGACCATCTCCTTAGACAGCCTCCGACGCCATTGCTCAACATGGTTGATCGTCAGCATCGGCAATTGGACCTTGGCAATCGGGTCGCTAAATACCCGTCTCTTGAACCTTGCCTCGATCTCCTTCACCTTCCGATCTGCCTCGTCTCTTGCATCCAAGCTATTGCGAATGTGATCGAGGTAAAACTTGCACGCATCCTCAACCGTCCGGACCACCCTCCCCTCAGTTGAGCTGCCAACAGAGTTGAACCATTGATTGGCACGCTGTACCGCAACTGTGTACCTCTCCCCCTTTGGAACCTCATCAATCGAGCCGAGTGTGTGCTTGTGATACCCAACACCGTTGCTCTTAACACAACGCACAAGCCATGTCCCATCGGAGTCGGATGTCATCTTCCGGAACCCAATGGCTAAGCCTGTCCGCAAGGTCATGTAGTAAGGCTCCCGCCGAGGCTCCAGTCGCTCCCGGCCAGTAACAGTTGCAAGATTCATTTATCTCTAAATTTGTAGGAAGTCACTAGGAAGACCTTACGCGGACATCTGAAGACAAACAAGTTCATTTCTCCAATGGAATCATGTCCTTAAAGATCCACAAGCGTCTAAGAGCACTGCCTTCACACGGCAGGGATCACAGGTTCGAACCCTGTGCCGCCCACCAAAATCCCAAGGTAAACAGAGCTCCTCCCCATCAACGGGGGCGGGCACTCATCAGACACGGGTGATCAACCCGTTCCAGCC
>Ga0169931_10007878_pt1 | contig 15691 bp, 14 predicted proteins | sample Kivu_15m_20L_FD_129675 | JGI IMG/M metagenome (GOLD analysis project Ga0169931, IMG submission 129675) | Freshwater microbial communities from Lake Kivu, Western Province, Rwanda to study Microbial Dark Matter (Phase II) - Kivu_15m_20L... | ecosystem: Environmental > Aquatic > Freshwater > Lake... | reverse complement strand
TCGGGCAACAAGCTCGTGACGATTCTGGCGATAGTGAACGTCCTTGCCACCTTTGCCATCGCAGGGGTCCTTGTTGTGTCTTTTCAACGTGAGTCGAAGCAGGAGTCTGTTGCTGACATCGCGGTGGAGGGTGGCGGCGAGCATGCGGCTGATGGTGGGGAGCATGGAGAAGCTAAGGGTGAGGCTGCTGGGAGCCACGGAGACGCCAAGGGTGGCGCACACGGTGGAGCTAAGAACCCTGAGTTTGGTCGAATGATTACGCTGGAACAGTTTACAGTGAACCTCTCTACCCCAGGTTCTGCTACGCCTAAGTTTGTACGGGTGAATATCTCGATCGAGGTTCAAACAGAGGAGTCTGAGGGCGAGGTGACTCAGAAAATGCCTCAGGTTCGCAATACGATCATTGATTTATTTAATAGCAAGCGTCCTTCCGACCTGGCAACGGCAGAGGGGCGTGATTACCTCAAAGAGGAAATCAAGAATGCTCTGAATGGATTTATGATTACTGGAAAAGTTAAGGGTGTTTTCTTTACGAACTTTGCATTGACAACTTGATAAGCAACGTCTGATTAGAATTTTGATCATGTATCAAACAAGGAGTCAGGATGGCTCCGGGATGACCTAAGATGGGAACGATTCTATCTCAAGCAGAAGTCGATGCGCTGCTGAATGCCGTCAATGACGGTAACGTGGATTTTGGTGCCATAGCAGAAGCGGGTCAGAAGCCAGCGGCCCCTGCGGGAGCTGGCGGTTCGGCTGGAGGCAAGGGGTCGGGTGGGGGAGGAGCGACTGCTTTTGGCGGTCCCGCGACTCCAGGCGGAACTGAGGTTGAGGTCACTCCCTATGATCTGACCAACCAGGATCGGGTGATTCGGGGTCGGATGCCGACCTTGGACATCATTTACGAACGATTTATCCGTTTGTATCGAATGTCACTCTCGAACTCACTTCGAAAAATTGCCTCAATTTCTGTCATTTCGACCGACCTCCTGAAGTTTGGAGAGTTTGTGAATACTCTGCCCATTCCAAGCTGCATGTGTATCATGCGGTTTGAGGCTCTCCGTGGGCCTGCTATTCTGGTCTTTGAGACTAAACTCGCTTACGCCCTTGTGGATAGCTACTTCGGGGGGACGGACCGACCGTATACCAAGATTGAAGGCAAGGAATTTACCAAAATTGAACTATCCATCATGAGGAAAGTGATGGGGTTGGCTATCCACGATCTAGAGGAAGCATGGGCACCGGTTCATAAATCGGAGATCACCTACTTACGCACCGAGGTGAATCCTCAGTTTGTCGGTGTGGTTCCTCCGTCAGATGTCATCATTTCGACGACATTTGAGGTAGAACTCGAGAACGCGAGCGGTACGATCGCAGTAGTAATACCGTACTCGACGATTGAGCCCATCAAAAACAAGCTGAGTAACTCGTTCCAAACCGAGGCCGATCGGCAAGATCGGGAGTGGATTGCCAAGATGGAAGAGCATATTCGCCAAACCTCTGCACACGTTCGGGTAAATTTGGGAAGTTCGGAGATCACTGTAGGTGACTTGGTGAACCTCAGTGTTGGGGATATCATACCATTGACCCAGGATGCGGACGGTGAGTTAGAGCTTCTAGTTGAAGGGGTACCTAAGTATAAGTGTTTTTTTGGAGTCTCCAGAGGAAACCGTGCCGTTCAGGTAACTCGAAATGCGGAAGAGGAGTAATAGAATATGAGCGATCCACTAGGTCAGTCCGGCGGTTTCGCCGATATTAGCAGTGCATTTGCCAATGCTGAGGGTGCCGGAATTCCGGGAGCGATGGGAGGTGGAGGAGGGGCAGAATCCAGCCGCTCTCAGTCTTCCTCAGGCATGCAGTCCCTGGATTTTATTTTGGATATTCCCCTCAAAGTGACTGCAGAGCTGGGTCGCACACGGATGTCGATCCGTGAGATCCTGCAGCTTGCTCAAGGTTCAGTGGTGGAACTTTCTAAGTTCGCGGGTGAGCCTCTTGAAGTCTTGATCAATGACAAGCTGATCGCGCGAGGCGAGGTGGTGGTGGTGAACGAGAAGTTTGGTGTTCGATTGACTGACATTATCTCTCCAGCGGAACGTATCGAGCAGTTGAAGTAAAAGCTGGCAAAAAAAGCCATCTTCTTGAGTCGGAGCGATCGGATAGAGCTTCGGAAAGGAAGCAGGATGCTTCTCTTGCATATAGGCGGAATGACAAAGCGAAGTTGGATAGTTACCCTCGCAATCCTGCTGGGCTCCAGTTCATTTGCGGATGCTGCAGTTCAGCTCCAAAAAGTGAAGGTTGTGAACCCCAATCAAATCGACCTTTCTTTTGACGCTGCTGTCGATGCAGATCAGGTTCAGATTGATTATATCAACGACATCATTCAACTGACGTTCAAAGATACCAGTGTCTATCCCGCTAAAATTACTTCGGTAAACGGGGGAGACATCCTTAAGGTGTTCGCTTACCAGTATTCGCCGCAGGTGGTGCGTACGCGGTTCACAGTAAAAGGACGTGCCGCGGATTATGAAGGGGCCTTTCGGCTAAGGGGATCGGGTAAGACTCTCTCGCTGAGAATGGGACAGAAGGTCTCAGAGTCAAAGAAGGAGTCTGAATCCGACTCGATTGCATTGAGTTCTAAGAGAAGTGTATCAGCTTCGGATGAGACCCGAGAGAGCAATGCCAAGCACGGAGGGGTAACTGGATCCACTACCGATTTCTTGGCTGAGGAGAAAAAGCTCTTTGAGCGTGTGGTTTCTGCGAGTGAGGGAGTTAAAAGCTCTGGTGCTCAAGCCAGTGACTCCCAGCAGAAACAGGGCTCGGAGGCTGTTGGTCAGCAAAAAAAATCAGGTAAGGTCGCTTTAAGCTCTCAGTCGACCAAATTAGGTGAGGCAGACAAGTCCAAGGAGATCAGCCTTCAGGGGTACTTTCTCAAGGTGATCCTCTTGATAGGTTCTATGGCACTCTTTTTGGTCGGAAGTTTGTTTGTCTTCAAGGCAATTTCTAAGAAAAAGTCGGGTGTTGAGATTGCGAACCACAAAGGATTCGCAAGTCTACTTAAGACTCTCGGGGGTCTGGGAGTAGGCTTGGGCGGAAATTCCAAGAAGAAGATAATCGAAGTGATCGCGAATCATCATTTAGGACCCAAGAGGTCCCTTGCCGTAGTGAAGATTGGTCACCGGCATTTGGTCCTAGGGGTGACACCCGACAGCATCAACTTGATCACGGACTTGGGTAAGAATGTAGATGAGGATGTGATCTCCGATCTCGTGGGCAAGGCGGTTTTTCAATCTGGGGGATCTGTTTCTAAGACTGCAGCCCCGAGGAGAAATTCGGTTGCTAATCCGGTTTCGGACGATTTTTCTGACGTGATGGAGGACCTCGCACAGCAGTCGGTCACTTCTTCATCTCCTGTGAGTGGGGCAGGGGTCTATAGTCAGCAACGCTCTGTGCAGCCTCGAAATCCAGCAACGAGTCCATTTGCTTCTGAAAACGCTCGGGCTCGGATTCGGAGCAAACTCGAGGGGTTGAAGCCTCTATGAGACTCAGTTTGAGACAGCTTTTGGCGATCTCTGGAGTTGCTATAGTGGGATTAAGTAGTCTCGCGTTGGCGGACACTTATGTTCCAGGTTCAAGTGGGTTGACCCTACCGTCTCTGAGTTTGTCTTTTCAAAACAATCAAAAGCCGCAAGATGTTGTTTCGGTACTTCGCATTGTCTTACTACTTACTGTCCTCTCTCTGGCGCCTGCAATCCTCGTCATGATGACGTCTTTTACCCGGATTGTTATTGTCTTGAGTTTCTTGAGACAGGCTCTCGGAACTCAGCAGATGCCACCGAACCAAGTCATTGTGGGACTGTCTTTATTTCTTTCTCTCTTTGTGATGGGTCCGACTTTTAAGACCATCTCGACCCAAGCGATCGAGCCATATATGGCAGAAAAAATCGATCAAACCACTGCGTTTGCTCGGGCTGAGGCACCGCTGCGTGAGTTTATGTTCAAGCAGACTCGTGAGAAAGATATCGAGCTTTTTGTCTCTCTTTCGAAAGAAGAGAAGCCAGCAAATCGAGAAGCAGTTTCCACCCTCGTATTGATTCCTGCCTTTATTACAAGTGAGTTGAAGACCGCATTTCAGATCGGTTTCATGTTGTATCTGCCTTTTCTGGTGCTGGATCTGGTAGTTGCAAGTGTTTTGATGGCAATGGGTATGATGATGTTGCCGCCCGTATTGATCTCACTTCCGTTTAAGCTTCTTTTGTTTGTTCTCGTAGATGGTTGGGATTTGGTAGTGAGTAGTTTGGTCAAAAGTTTTGGTTAAGTCACTTAGCCTGGAGCTCATGGAGGAGCGAAGATGTCAGAAGATCTCGTCATGTCGATCGGTGCGGATGCCCTCAGAACGACGATCTATCTTGCTGGCCCCCTGTTGGTTACGGCGATGCTGATTGGTATCGTGGTCAGCATTCTTCAAGCGGTCACCCAGATCAACGAATCAACACTGACCTTTATTCCGAAGGTGGTGGGAATTATCTTGGTTCTGGTGGTGATGGCGCCATGGATGGTGGAAGTGATGTCAAACTACACCGAGCAGGTGATCATCACAGCCGGTCAGATTCGGCCAGAGTGAGGGAGAGGTCTAAGTGACGGGATTGTTCGATTTTTCCGAAGCACAGACCTTTGCTTTCTTTGCAGTGCTTGTCCGTTATTCAACGCTGATGGCAATACTACCGGTTACCGGAGACCGCATGGTTCCGACACCGGTTAAGGTTCTCCTGGCTTTGGCGATTTCACTCGTTTGTTTTCCTGGCCTAGTCAGCTCTGGGAAGATCTCAATTACAGACGCACAGGTCTGGAGCCAGACTTTGTATGGGATCGCAGGGACCACTGTTCTGGAGGCGCTCGTGGGGTTTGCCCTTGGTTTTGTAGCGCGGGTTCTTTTTGACTCCCTGACCTTTGCGGGAAATATGGCCGGTACCGTTATGGGGTTCTCGGCCGCGAGTATTTATGATCCCCACCAAGAGTCTCAGTCTCAGGTAGTAGCAGAGTTTTTATTGGCTTTGTCGATGCTGCTTTTTTTCTCATTCGATGGGCATCATCTGATGTTGAGGGCAGCTTTGGGCTCCTACGATTGGATTCCAATCGGAGGCGTAACTTTGGGGGAACTCTTCTCGACCAAGCTCATCGCCATGAGTTCCGAAATGATTCGTTTGGGGATTCAACTTTCGGCCCCCGTTGCGATCACTATCTTTACGGTGAACGTTGCATTTGCAGTGTTGGCTCGAGCGATGCCTCAGCTGAACATCATGGTGATTTCCTTTTCGATTACGGCCTTAATTGGGCTGGCGGTGATGTTGTTTATTCTTCCTGATTTCTTAGGTAGCAGTACCGGGGTCTATGCTCAACTTGGTGATTGGATGACCGGAATTCTCCAAAGTATGAGGGCGAATTCAAATGGCTGATCAAGAAGACAGGTCAAGTGAGGACCTGACCGACGAAGTCTCCTCTTATCGCTTAGAAGAGTTTCGGCAGAAGGGTCAGGTTTCCCAGAGCCGGGAGTTAACGGGGTTGGCCGTTTTGCTCGCGACGGGTATGACTGCCATTTCGTTGGGGCCGAGTTTCGGCGAGCAGATTGCGCTTTTTATGCGTGAGGCTTTTCATGCGGACCTCAGCGCCAAGATGCAGCTCGGCGCAAATGCTGCTACCGAGGCTACTCTGATGAAGGCGCTTCGCTTGGTTGCAACGATTGGCTTACCTGTGAGCATTGTGGGATTCTTGGTCGGGGTGGTTTCTAGTTTTGCCCAAGTTGGGTCTATTTTTTCGACCGATCCGATTACTCCTGATTTTTCGAAAATTGATCCCCTTAAGGGGATCAAACGTCTACTTTCGATGAAGCAAGTCATTGAAGGTGGTCGCTTGATCTTTAAAGCAGTGACTGTGGTAACAGTTGTGTATTGGGGAGTGCGGGACGAGATATTTGGCGCATCCGAACACCTTGATCGCGAGACGATTGGGATTACGCACATTTACGGTAAAGTCGCTCAGGATATGTTCTTGTCGACGATAGCAGTTTTGATCCTTTTTGCTCTGATCGATTTTGCCATGCAGAAGTGGGAGTACCGAAAGAGTCTCCGACTCACGAAGCAAGAGTCGAAAGAGGAATTTAAAGAGCGGGAAGGGGATCCTCAACTGAAAGCGCGTGTTCGAGCTATTCAGAGGGACATGGCTCGTAAGCGAATGATGCAGGCGGTTAAGTCCGCCGACGTGATCGTCACGAACCCCACACACATTGCGATTGCGATCGTTTATGAAAAAGACAAAATGATGGCACCCAAAGTCGTCGCAAAAGGCGCGGACCATCTTGCGGAACGAATCAAGAAGATAGCCGCTGACGCGGGGATTCCATTAGTAGAGAACGTGCCACTCGCACGGACTTTGTTTAAGACGGTCAAGGTCAACCAATACGTTCCGCGGGCATTGTATCAGGCAGTTGCCGAGATTTTGGCGTACGTTTATCGACTTCGAAATCGGAAGGTTTTTTAACTCTTTGGCGATTGTGGTGAGAATCGATACTCACTTGTCCTTCAGTTAATAAAAACTTTTTGAGATTCTTTCCAGTTAGGTAAAATAGGGGTGTGACTGAACCCGGGAGGCAGGAGGCTTCCTGAGAACAAAGCATGAAAGCTTTAATCGATCGTCTTGCAAAGAACTCAGATCTCGCTCTTGCACTCGCTCTGGTTATGGTCCTCGGGGTGATGATTATCCCGATGCCGGCGATTTTTCTGGATCTGATGTTGACCATCGGGATCGCGAGTTCAATTGTCCTTCTATTGACTTCCATTTACGCAACGAAGGCATTGGACTTTAGCGTCTTTCCCTCATTGCTCTTGATTACAACCCTTTTTAGGTTGTCCCTAAACGTAGCCACCACTCGAAAAATTCTTCTCAATGGTGCTGAAGAGGGGACTGCGGCTGCCGGAGATGTAATTCAGGCTTTCGGTGAGTTTGTTGTCGGTGGAAATTATGCTGTTGGCTTAGTGATCTTCGTTATCTTGGTCATCATTAACTTTATTGTTATTACCAAAGGTGCTGGCCGCGTCGCTGAAGTTGCAGCTCGCTTTACGTTGGATGCCATGCCTGGTAAACAAATGGCGATCGACGCTGATCTCAATGCAGGCTTAATCAACGAAGAAGAAGCCCGACGACGCCGAGCGGATATCGCTCGTGAGGCTGATTTTTATGGAGCGATGGACGGTGCTTCGAAGTTCGTCCGTGGAGACGCCATCGCGGGTATTTTGATCGTTTTGGTAAACGTAGTAGGTGGGATCGTGATTGGTACTCTCCAGCGGGGAATGGATCTCGCCTCTGCTGCGGAGACCTTCACTTTGCTAACGATCGGGGATGGACTGGTCAGCCAGATCCCTGCTCTGATCATCTCGACGGCAGCGGGTATCATTGTGACCCGTACGGCTACGAGTAGCAATTACTCGCAGGAGTTCTCACGGCAGCTCTTGATGAAGCCCAAGGCAATCGCTGCCTCAGCGGGCATAATGGGAGTGATGGGGCTGGTTCCAGGGCTTCCGTTTTTGCCCTTCTTTGCGATCGCTGGGATTCTGGCCTTTACGGCACGCCAGGTAGAAACCAGTCAAAAAGAAAAAGACAAAGCCGTTGCGGATCAGGCAGCAGCGGAGAAGCTCAAGCCTCAGTCGGAGAAGCTTGAGAACTTACTCTCGGTTGATACGTTGGAGCTTGAGGTGGGGTACGGTTTGATCAGCCTGGTGGATACCGATCAGCAGGGAGATCTGCTGGAGAGGATCACTAATATTCGGAAACAGTTTGCACTCGATCTTGGAATTATCGTTCCTGCCTTGCGGATTAGAGATAATCTGGAGCTGAAGCCGGGGGATTACCAATTGCTCCTTAAGGGCTCAGTCATCGGTCAAGGATCCCTAATGGTAGGGCATCTCTTGGCAATGGATCCGGGCGGAGTGTTGGAGTCGATTCCTGGGATTCCGACCAAAGAGCCAGCGTTTGGACTAGATGCGATCTGGATTACCAATCGCCAGAAAGAAGAAGCATCCTATGCGGGTTATACAGTGGTCGATCTATCGACGGTCATTGCAACTCACGTCACTGAGTTGATCCGGAGTTATGCGCAAGAGCTTTTGGGGCGTCAAGAACTCCAGTCTCTGTTAGATACATTCAAGCAAACGGCTCCAAAAGTAGTGGAAGACCTTATTCCAGGCCTATTGAGTTTGGGTAGTGTTTTGAAGGTCCTCAAGAACCTACTCAAAGAAGGGGTCTCCATTCGGGACATGCGTACGATCTTAGAGACTCTTGCTGATTTGGCTCCCATGCAAAAAGATCCGATGCTCCTGACAGAGGGCGTCCGCATGGCGCTTGGGCGTTCCATCACGAAGAAGTTGATCTCATCCGATGGAAATCTCTACCTGATTACTTTGGACCGCGGAGTAGAGGAGACGATTGCGGGATCGATCATTCAAACAGACCAAGGTCAACAGGTGAGCCTTGATCCCGACTTTGTTAGAAAACTGATCGCCGAGTTAAATCAGCAAGCAGTTGACCTCGCTTCGCAAGCAAGCTCTCCAGTGGTCCTTTGCTCTCCACTGATCCGCTACCATCTAAAAGGGTTGGTAGACCGATTTATTCCAAATCTAACTGTGCTTTCGCACAATGAGATCTCCTCGAATGTACCTGTTAAGGCGGTTGGAACCGTGAGGTTAGCATATGCAAGTTAAGAAATTTGAAGCACCTACGCTTCAGGAAGCATTGGAGTCCGTCAAACGCGAGTTGGGTCCTGACGCAATCATCCTTCAGACGAAGAAGAATAAGCGTGGTTTCGGCTTACTCTCCAATGGTTCCGTCGAGATCACCGCTGCAGTCTCGGAAAAAGCCCTGACGAAAAAAACGGTTGCGGAACGGATAATTCCAGACTCCAAGAAAGCAGTTGTCGATAAACTTCCGGCATCAGCACAGTCTCAGGTTTATGATAGTTTTTTTGAGAACCAACTGAAAAAGGCTGCATCGATCGCCAAGGATAGAGTGGAGATCAGTTCGAGAGGCACTGGTGCGGTACGTGCTCAACGGTATGCGGACATCTCGGATGACGAGACAATGACCGGCGCGAGTCATGCAGGAAATAGTCAGACCCAAGTGAGTTATTCCCGGATTCCAGGCGCCAACGTTCAGGCTACACAGGAGAAGCAACTGGAAGAGAAGACTCGCGAGTCGATCCAGAGTCGAATGGCGGAGGAGATGCGTCGCCTGCGAGAGGAGATTGCACAACTCAAGGCAGCCAACCAGGATTCGTTGTCAGACAGTCGAATGACGGGGGCCTTAGCTAGGCAAGCGGGCATCACGTCTCCGAGTCTACAAGAGGCCTTTGAGACTTTGGTGCTTTCGGGGGTCGATAAAAAATTGGCGGTGACCCTCAGTCGAAAAGTCGCGTTCGAGCTGGGAGAGGAAGTAGCCAATACTGATCGTGTCTTGGATCAAATCGCATTGGAGATCGTTCAGAGTGTGCGCGTGCGTGATGGATTGGGCTCTGTTCGCTCAGGAGGAGAGGGTCCTAAGTTGATCGCTCTGGTAGGTCCAACCGGTGTAGGTAAGACCACAACACTTGCAAAACTTGCAGCCGAATCCCTCCTCAAGCATCGGCTCAGGGTCGGGTTAATCAATCTCGATAGCTTCAAGGTGGGCGCGTCTGATCAGATTTCGACCTATGCTCGGATATTGAACCTTCCATTTCGCTCGTGTTCCAATGCGGAGGAGTTGAAGAACGCCATTCGTGACTTTGGAGTTCTTGATTTAGTACTCATTGACACCACTGGGCGTTCGCCAAAGGATCCGCAAGGATTGAACTCTCAGTCTCAGTTACTCTCAACGGTCAAGGACTTGGAAACTTGGCTCGTGTTATCGGCGACAACGCGAGATACTGAACTCAATGATATTACAGCGCGGTTCGATCTTTTTCGTCCGAGCGGAATCATTATGTCCAAGCTCGACGAGGCGACACTTTTTGGGGCTATCTATAACGTGAGTCAGAAGACTCCGAGTCCATTTGTGTACTTTACGACGGGACAGAGAGTTCCTGAGGATATTGAGGAAGCGACATCTGAGCGAGTCGCGGCATTATTGATGGATTTAGGTTAGAAAAAATTTCGGTTCTGAAAACTTCTGATACGATTGAAGAACGATTCGCCGAGCACGGACGCGAGGGGGAATGATGAGTTTATCGACAGGCATTCAAAAATACCGGGACGTAGCAAAGAAGACGGTCTCTCGTTCGCCCAAAAAAGTGGCGGAGAAGAAGACTGAAAAGTCAGAGAAGGTCAGTGCCAGGAAGGATTCGAAGGCCGGAATTGATCTTGAGCTAGAGGACCGGGAGCTCGCACTGAGAAATAAGCAAGAGCTCGTCGACTCCATCGAAGATGGGGACGCACAAGCTCTTAGCTCAGAGATGGAGAGCGAAGTTGAATTCGTGGAACCATCGGACGATGAGGCCGACGAAGCTCTTGAGAAAGAGCTGACTGCAGAGATTGCAGCGGATTCGAAGCAGACGAGCTCACTCGTGAAAGAGGACTTTTCTCCTGTCAACAGTCCGCGTGATAAACTGATTGTCGAATATTCGCCGCTCATTAAATATATCGCCCAGAAAATCGCCGCTCGACTCCCTGCCAACATTGAGCTCGACGATCTGATCTCTTCTGGGGTGATTGGGTTGATGGATGCGATCGATAAGTACGACTCCGGTCGCGACAACAAGTTTAAAACCTATGCCGAGTTTCGGATTCGCGGGGCCATTTTGGATGAGTTGCGCGCTCAGGACTGGGTGCCTCGCTCAGTTCGCGAGAAAGCCAAGCAACTTGAGCGTTGTTACTCTAAAATCGAGCAGGAGAAGGGACGCCAAGCAACAGAGGAAGAGGTCTGTGCAGAGCTGGGCGTGAACTCGCAGGAATTTCATGATATTCTGAACCAGGTTCGGAGTGTTTCTCTCCTGAGTTACGATGATGTTTCGAACTTTTCGAAGCAAGATAAGCGGGCTCTTCATGGATATGGGGAGGGAAGCTCCAAAGCCCCAACGCCATTCAGTGAAGTGAATGTGGCCAGCATGAAGAGAGCGATTGCTGAGGCTATTAATGATTTGCCGGAGAAGCAACGGCTCGTGTTATCACTTTATTATTATGAGGATCTCAACTTGAAGGAGATTGGACGCGTGTTGGACGTAACTGAGTCTCGCGTCAGTCAGCTCCATACTCAAGCTATCTTGCGGCTCAAAGCACGACTCAAAGGAAACTGGGACGAGCTTCTGACGTTGATCGGTTGACCGAAGTTTAGGGGACAGGCGACGGGTTGCTTTATGCGGCTGAGGCCTTACCCGCGTTGAGGTTCGGTGCTTCCATCATCGAGGTGTCGACCGTTCCTGGGGTACTTCCATTCGGGGGCGGATCGGATGGTGCCTGCGGGAGTCCTGGGAGAAATCCACCCAGGTGACTGGTCGCAAGGTCTTTGCAAAAGTCTTTGAGAAGCGTTTCTTCGGCCCCAGCACTGAGGTCGAAATCGATCCAGATCCAGTGAGTATACGGGGATGAAGAGATGGTTCGCGACTGGTGGGACTGGTCTTGGCAAAGTCGAACTCGACCCTTTATGGTAAGAGTGGTGGGGTACTCGAGATTCAGGGTAACGAGCTGCCCAATCCTAAGGCCTCGTGGCACGTGAGCTTTGACTCCTGTTGGGGCAAAGTCATTGAGAACGATACGAGTCTCTAAAGTCTCGGGCGAAGCGTCTGTAGAAGACGAATGCAGTTGGAGCTGGGCCTGGATCCGTTTGATCTTGAGTCCAGCCGTGAACGGATCTTTTGATCTTCGGTCCCCTCCGAATGCTCGTGCTTTAGTGGGACCTTGAAGAGGATCAGCCATGTGATGACGCCTCACTTCCTAAGTTTACTGCCTCAGTATTTCTTTCGGCAAGGGCGTCAAAAATCTGAAATAAAAACAGGCATCCGAGGAGAATCCCTGGATGCCTGTTCTACTTTATCAACTGCGATGATTGCTCAACTTACCAGCCCATGGCGAAGCGGATCGCATGAACCCGGTTTTCCTGGGTTCCCATGACGAGTCCCACTTCCTCGCCATAGCTCGCGTAATCCAGGCGGAGGAGCTTGAGGTCGAGGCCAAGTCCCGCAGTCCAATACCCCTGGTTCAGACCTGCTCTCAAGGCGATCACACTTAGATTGGTTTCTGCTCCCAGGTGGACCCAACGGAAGGGACTTGCATTGGCGTTATTTCCAATATCACTGACCTCGAAGGCGACGGTTGTTCCCTTGAACTTCCAGAGTTCAGGCTTGGTGACCGCGATACCCGCGCCCAAAGTTCGGGGTTGGGCGATCGGGGTCGCTCCCGTGCCAAGGGCATCGACACTGAACTGTTGATACGTTCCTCCCAGCAGGTTGTTAATGGTAGCTGCGGTCTGGACCTGAAGGTCCCAGGGATGGAATGGCAGAATGTAGGTTGCACCGAGGTCGAAATCAATCTGACCTCCCTCTCCGCCTGCATCTTGAAGAGAGAGTTCCTCACCTTTGATGTAGTCGATCAATCCGAAGCCCTCGTTGAGTTCCTCAGAGGTCGACACCCGGTACTTGGCGTGAACAGTGGCTCCGATGGAGAGCTCTTTGTTCTCCATGAACTTTCGACCCAAGGTGAATGAGGCACCGGCGTCAGCGATGACACGTGAGGTGAACTGATAGTTACTGCGGACGTTGATGTCGGCAGTTGCAAACTGTTGTACCCCAAACGCCCAAGACCAGTTTTCCATGGGGACATAGAGGCCGAGGAGAGTTGTGCCGAATCGCAGGTAGTTGGGAGTGCCTACCGTATCGGAGAGCCCTTCAAGGAGCCCCTCAGTTCCCCCGCTCGCGGATTCAGCGATGGTGGTTGCATTGTCAATGACCCCGTTTCCGACTTCACTGGTGACTTCAGCCAGGGTCAGTCGCCAGCTTGGATTTGCGGTTACTCGTGCAGGGTTTCCAGTGAAGTTCTCGTCGTATAGTCCAGTGGTGAGCTTGAGGCCCCCCATGCCCATCATGCGGGCGTTCTGGTATTGGCGAACGATCATGTCTGAGGCTTGAGTAGTAGCAGTCAGGGGGAGTGTCGAGAGGGTGAGGCTCAATGCGAGCGCTTTTTTGAAAGTTTTCATTAAGTTAGTCTTCCTTCCGTGGTGAGAGTACTCTGGGAGTTAGCGACCAATTCCGAGGTCAAGCAGGGTGAAGGTGAGGCATCGATCAACTGCACCCGCAAACGCCGGGTTGTCTTTTACTGCCTCGAGGCTTTCTGCGATCGAGCCGGTTCCTGTCTCAAATCCTCCACTCACGGCGAGTTCTGTCGCAAGAGCGGTGTTGAGTTGTTCGACGATCGAATTAATGAGTCCGATACTGGGCTTGCCGGTGAGCTCAGTGACACTCAGGAGATCGATTGGAGTCACACTGGTATCAAACTGCCCAGATATATTTGGTTCGCAATCGGCCTGCGTAACGCAGCCTCCTTGGCCAGTGGCTTTGCAGTTATTGGCATTCGTCGCTAAGTCGTTGCCCTCTAGGAGATTGGCGTTTCCATACCCTGCTGCGATTTCACCCAGGACCTCGGCAAATAGCGAAAGGCTCGCCAAGAACCGGGTAAATCCCCTGAGTTTGGCGTCCTGAATTCCATCCGCTGCCTGGAGGGCTTCGAGAATCAGGTTCCTTTTGTCGATTCCCACCCCGCCGTCAATCTCCGTGAGGGCCTCGGCGAGTCCATTGATGGCTCCTCCGTCACCTCCGCTTGCAAACGCAGAGAGGAAAGTGCTCATTGTGATACCCGCTTCATCAATAAGGGCGAGAGCGAGCTCTGATTTTTTGACATCCTCTTGGTCGTTCGAGAGTTTTTGATAGTTCTCACGTGCGCATTCGAGATCTCCTTGATCAAAGCAGGCACGCGCAACACTCAGGTATTGTGCATCGTTACTGGGCGAATCGAACATTTCGAAAGCGTTGCAGCTAGAAAGCATCACGCTTGTACTGAGGGTGAGAGGCAGGAGTAGAAGTGAGTTCAGAGCGCGTGAGCGCAAAGTCAGACGAGCGAAATCCATTTCGTGAGTCCTCTTCGATGAGTGAGTTGATTTTTTTGATCAAGGGGATCACGAATGAAGTAAACGCATCTCCTCGATCTCTCGCGTGAGAGCGTAAAGTCCCCGCGAAGGGAGGTCAACCGTCACTCGGCATCAGTAAGTAAACTTTTGGACAACTCCACAACCTGCTGACGAAAAAGCTCCGGGGTTGAGTCGTTGATCAGAATGTGGGTAGCTACCGCCCGTCTCGTTTTGTTTGATGTTTGAGCTGCAAGGGCGGCTTCCGCCTGCTCCCGACTGACTTGATCTCGTTTCATAAGTCGGGCAATGCGATCTTCGATGGGGGCTTCGATGACAATCAGGCCGTCAAAATTTTGATACCGACCGGTTTCCACCAAAAGAGCTGCTTCATACAGAATCACAGTGTGTCCGGAAGCGATCAGAGCTTCGAATCGCTTGCGGCTCTCCTCTGCAATGAGGGGATGCAGATAAGCGACCCACTCCGCTCGAAGGAGTGAATCACTCAGCATTCGGTCTCGCGCTTGTTTGCGATCCTGAGTTCCAAAGATCCGAAGCATCTCATCTCCCGCTTCAGTTCCCGGAGCGGTGAGCTCTCGTGCAATCTGATCCGCATCCACTACGGGAATACCTGCTTCTTGAAAGCTACGAGCCGCTAGGCTTTTGCCTGAGGCAATCCCTCCGGTGAGACCGAAGATTTTGATTGATCTAAGTGGGGCTGATCGTTCGGAAGCGTTCACTGCTGGTGATTTTCTTTCTCGAGCTTTTTGGCTTCGTCCCAGTATTGATCCATTTCCTCGAGCGTGGAGTTTTCGGGGAGTTTTCCTTGTTCCTTTAATCGCCGCTCGACGTGACGGAAGCGGCTTTGAAATCGACCTAGGGTGCCTCGGAGAGCGTCTTCCGGGTTCACTTTCATTAAGAATGCCACATTCGAGAGGGTAAAGAGCAAGTCGCCGAGTTCGGCTTGGACCTTTGCTTGAAGGTCCTCGCTTTTTGGGTCCTTCTCGAGTGCCAAAACCTCAGCTTTAAACTCCCCCAGCTCTTCGTCGACTTTGGCGAGGGGCCCTTTTAAGTCTTCCCACTGAAATCCGACCTTGGTGACTTTCTCCAGAACTCGTGAGGCCTTTTGGAGAGCAGGGAGACCTCGAGGAACACCATCTAAAATAGAGGCATCCAATTTTTCTGCTTTTTCCTTGGCCTTTTGTTTCTCCCAGCTGGCCAGAGCGGAGTCAGCGGAGTCAGCCGTGTTATCCCCAAAGACGTGAGGATGTCTGCGAATCAGTTTGTCCGCTAGTGCATCGGCAACATCAAAGACATCAAATGCTCCTGTTTCACGGGTCATCTCGGAGTGGAGAACGACCTGCATGAGGAGGTCTCCCAGTTCCTCGCGGAAATCGGCCTTGATCTGATTGTCCTGAGCTGTGAGGCGATCCTCGGAAATCCGATCGAGGACATCCAGGACCTCGTAGGCCTCTTCGATGAGGTACTGACGCAAGGATTGGTGAGTCTGAGCGCGGTCCCAAGGACAGCCTCCCGGAGCGCGCAGGCGATGAACAGTTTC